>Ga0272441_10008904_pt1 | contig 15700 bp, 12 predicted proteins | sample SSMProp6N_FD_193582 | JGI IMG/M metagenome (GOLD analysis project Ga0272441, IMG submission 193582) | Marine sediment archaeal communities from Little Sippewissett salt marsh, Falmouth, MA, United States - SSM-Prop-6N | ecosystem: Environmental > Aquatic > Marine > Wetlands > Sediment ... | reverse complement strand
TTGCGGGGATCGAGAATGACGAGCTCTCCTTCCTGCCGATGGCGCGGATTGAGATCAATGCCCGCTATGGAATCATCTCGGAACAGTGGTACGACATTCCGGCGGGCGAGAGAGCCGCAATAATGGCCCGGGTGCGGTGCATAGTGGAATCTTATGGACAGGGATGAAATACTGTATCTCCTTTCGCATGCCGAACACGTGACCGGGCTCCTCCGGAAGTCGGATGCGGTGCGGCACACATGGTGTGGCGATGAGGTGCACATCAGGGGGATCATCGAGTTTTCGAACTACTGCTGTCGGAACTGCCTGTACTGCGGTCTTCGGCGTGACAACAGAAAAATCACGCGGTACCGTATGGCGGAAGACGACATTATTGCACGCGCCATCGAGATAGCCGCGCACGGTATCAGGACCATCGTGTTGCAGTCGGGTGATGACTTTTACTTTACGCAGGCCATGCTCTGCCGGATTGTGACGCGAATAAAAGAGCGCACAGGGGTTGCCGTAACCCTCAGTGTCGGAGAACGGCCGTTTGAAGATTATGCGGCCTTCAGGCAGGCAGGTGCCGATCGATATCTTCTCAAATATGAGACGGCAAATGAAACCCTCTATGCCCGACTTCACCCTCATCACACGCTTGCCGGAAGATTGCGCATCCTCGACTATCTGAGGAACCTTGGATTCCAGACGGGCACGGGCAACATCGTAGGCCTGCCCGGACAAACCCTGAATGATCTCTGCTCGGATATCCTGCTGCTCGGAGAACTTGATACCGATATGACATCAATAGGGCTTTTTCTGCCCCAGCAGGATACCCCGTTGTCCGGTTGCCCGTGTGGGGATGTGCCGCTCACTCTGAAAGTACTGGCCCTGGCGCGAATGGAAACGCGGAATTCTCACATGCCGGTGACCACGGCACTCGTGACGGCAAACCCCGAAGGAGGTCTTGCCGATGGGTTGAGGGCGGGTGCCAACGTAATCATGCCCGATTTCACACCCGAGCAATTTCGGAAAGATTATGCCATCTATGACAACAAGGTGCAGATTACTCCTGCAAACGTGAAAGAAGCTATACTGACCGTACATCGAAAAGTGGCCGAGGGTCCGGGCGATACCCTGAAGCCGTGCAGGTGACGAGCCAAACAAAATTGCTATCGGAAGAACGGAGATTAACATTATTGGCGTAGTGCCGGGCAGTACAGGGACGGCTGCCGGATATAATTGTATTGACAATACGGTGATTTGCACCCTATATTAGTGCGACTCAGCTTTCGCAAGATATTATCGTAGCGAAGGATGCAAACTCGAACTAATACACGATAGTACGGCGTATCGGGATGTGAGACTCAAATAATGAACCTGCGGCGCCAGACAAATCAGCCGTCGACACATCCTGTGAATCGTATGCACCGGCACATAGATACCGGGGAAACATCCGGAGTTCATAGTGTCAAGGGTGCACGATCATTTTGTTCTTGATCAAGTGTTTGTTGCCGTTACCGGGCGAAACGGGAGTGCCTGAGATCCACCGAGATTTGTTTACACCTGATAGCCGGAACTGTTCCTCCAGATGATGTGTGGTCCCCTTGTATTGTATTCGGAAAATGATAATCCATAACGATATCTGCTTGTTTGTCTTGTATTTCCTGTTCGTATCTGTCATGAGAAGTACTCGTGCGTACGGGAGTGCCTTCCGCCAAGCCCCGATATGGGGCCATAAGTGCCCGCGCTACTGCAAAATCGCGATACACGGAAATCAACATACTGATCCGCCATAGAGGTCATGAAATTCATTACCACCAGTGCAGAAAGGAGAATCGTTATGGGCAAGTTCCGGAGATTATTCGAACCGGTTACAATAGGAACCATGCAGGTGAAGAACCGATTTGTCATGGCGCCGATGGTCACAAATTATTGTACAGGCGACGGATCGGTGACGAAACGTCTGAAGGCCTATCACGAGGCCAGGGCCAGGGGGGGAGTGGGCCTTATCGTTGTTGAAGCCACCTATGTTCATCCCAGTGGCAAAGGATTCTCGAATGAAATCGGCATTTACTCTGATGATCTGATTGAAGGCCTGCAAGGTCTTGCAGATGCAGTCCATCAGCATGGTGCAAAAATTGCGGTTCAACTCTTCCACAGTGGGCGGCAGAGTTATACGACCGTTACCGGGGCCCCTTTGCTTGCGCCATCGCCGATTCCGTGTCCGGTCTGCCGGGAAATTCCCATGGAAATGAGCCGGGATGATATCGACGAGATGATCGCGGCATTTGCCAGTGGAGCCCGCCGTGCTCAGGCTGCAGGGATCGATGCCATTGAAATACATGGTGCCCACGGATATCTCATAAACCAGTTTCTTTCTCCTTACAGCAATGAGCGAACTGACGAATATGGCGGATCGATCGAAAACAGGGCTCGTTTCCCGCTTGCAGTGCTGCAAAAAATAAAAGACACCGTCGGGAATGACTACCCCGTCATCTATCGGATGAGTTCTGTCGAGCACGTGCCGGGTGGCCTGACTCTTGAGGATACAAAAGTGTTTTCGCGGATGCTGGTCGATCATGGTATAGATGCACTCCATGTATCCGGGGGAGTGTATCAGACGGCGGAGATGATCATCCCGCCGGCGGCCATATCTCAGGGACTCTACATTGACAATGCGGCCGCAATAAAGGCAGAAATCGAAGACAGAGTTCCTGTAATTGCCGTGGGGCGGCTGAAAGAACCAGCAATGATGGAACACGTCATTGAGAGTGGCAAGGCCGATATGATTGCCTTGGGCCGGGCGCTCTTGGCCGATGAAAATCTGCCGGCCAAACTTGAAAACGGAACACCGGAGCAGATTAGAAAATGTATTGCCTGCAATCAGGGATGCATCGATCGACTTTTTGCCGATAAGGATATCACCTGTCTCGGCAACCCGCTGGTCGGCAGAGAATTGGAGTATAAGCTGGACGAAAGGGTGCCTTTCAGAAAAAGGGTGCTGATCATCGGCGGGGGACCGGGGGGGCTTGAAGCTGCTCGCATTGCCGCATTGCGGCGTCATAATGTGTTTCTCTATGATGAACGACAAAAACTGGGTGGTACGATGCATATAGCGTCTCGACCTCCTTTCAAGGGAGAGCTGGCGGAACTGACGGAATTTCTTGTTTCGGAGGTCAGAAAAATGGACGTGCACATAAAAATGGACCATGAGGTTGACGATCGGGTTATTGAAAGAATCCAGCCCGACGCAGTCATTATGGCCACCGGTGCCAGACCGATTGTGCCCGATATGCCCGGTGTCGATTATCGCAATGTGATCACTGCGGAACGAATCCTGAACGGGGCATTTTTTGAGGGATACGTTGTTGTCGTCGGCGGTGGATCGGTCGGGTGCGAAACGGCCGAATTCATGGCGGACAGGGGAGCGGATGTCACTGTGCTGGAGATGATGGATGGAGTCGCCGGTGATATGGGCGCCCTCGACAGGGCGCTCCTGATGGAACGTATGGATGACAAGGGAATAGAAATTATTACCGGGGCAAAAGTCAAGGCACTGAAGGGCGATAAGGTTGTGTATGAACAAGCAGAGCGGGAAGCACAGATTGACGAGATAAATTTCATCGTGCTGGCGATCGGGTATGAGGCCAACACGGGTGTCGAGATAATACTCCAGGAAAGAAAGATACCCTATTTCAAGATAGGCGATTGTGCGGAACCGCGTAAGATGATCGAAGCCATCCACGAAGGTTTTGCCCGAGCATACGAGTTGTAATAAATCCGGGACGACTATTTTCTCCCGACGGAGCCTTTTCTCGGGTTTTCGTGAATAAGCAACCGGTCGCCTGGATGAATCGGTTCGTTCAGCTTCAGGTTATTCCACAGGAAAAGCGCAGGCAGCGGCACGCCGAACCGCTTGGCAATTGTAGAAAGGTTGTCTCCCTTCCTGACGATGTACACATGTTCATCCTTCGATGTGCTCCATGTGTCCGACAGTTTTTTAAACCGGGATGCGAATCCTGTTGAGGTTCCTTTTGGTATCAGTATGGTGTGATCACCGGGAAACAGATAATATCCCCTGATTTCAGGATTCAGGTCTTTGATGGCCTTGAAATGCGTTCTGGCGGCCTCTGCGACGATCCGAATCGGAATTTTCTCCGGGCATGTGATGCTGATGCGATCATACTGCATCGGTGGATAAAGATCCTTTTTACCATAATGAAACGCGAACTTTTCCGGATTTGTCAGTATCAGTTTCGCCGCCAGCACCCTAAACAGGTAGAACTGTGTCTCCAATGGGAGATACAGGTGGTAATAATCATTTGTGTTCTGGACGATTATCTCGGTTTTGAGCCCTTCAGCGCCCATGTTGAACGCGGCTGCGGCGAGGGTCCATGATCCGAATGTTGTGTGCAATGCTTTCAGGCATTGCACTGCTGCTGCCGTCGATGCAAAGACGTTCCGCCGTTCGTCGATCTCGGCGGTGATTTTGAGTCCGTATCTGCGTCCCGTGTCCTTCGTGAATTGCCAGAATCCGATTGCACCCTCGGACGAGCCGGCGTGTGGTCTCAACGCACTCTCTATGAGGGTGATATATTTGAGATCAGCGGGCATCCCGTGTTGTGAGAGTAGATTTTCAATGATCGGCATATACCGGCGCGAGCGTTTGATCCAGAGAATAACCTGGGGGCGATCCCAAAGGGTCAGCAACAGAGTTTTTTCGAGCCGTTCACGAACGTCCCGGCTGTCAAGGGGAACCTTTTCTCCGCAAAAATCAAGTTTCGTGTGTATTCTTGAACTGGAAAACAGTGATGGCAATGGGCCGTGGTCCGGTGCCTGGAGGGCAAAGCCGGGGTGGGCAATGCATGCCAGAATCACACATGTGAGCACACACGATATATGCGTTGCAGTACGTCTCATATCGCTTACTTTCCGGGAAAGGCGGACAGGCTATGTCATCGGTTACCGTAAGCGGAGCTTTTGCCCCGGATGAATCACTGTGCGTGTTGTAATATCGTTCAAGCTGCACAATTCCTGGGTGGACAGCCCGTATTTTTTGGCAATCATTGACAGGTTTTCACCGCGCCGAATGGTGTGATAACGAGTGTGTGTGGAGGATGCCGTCTGTGTATGCGATGTGCCGAGTGAACCGGTGCGATACGAACTCGATCCCATGGTTCTTTTCATGGCACGCAGTTCTTTCGTGAGCGTTTCGATCTTTGCCGCCAGGAGAGCATTTGCGTCTGCGTTGTCCGCGGAAATCTTCTGCAGTGCAGCTTCAATGCTGGTGAGCCTTGCACCCATGTTTTTTGATGTGATCCGGGATTCACCCGCATCATCACCCGAAAAGAAAACAAACAACATAATAATTACGAAAAGGACGATGCCGCCGCTGATAAGGAGATTTCGCAGGGGGGGCATGTTGAAAGGCAGTTTCCGGGGGCGATATTCTCGCGTCCTGGTTGTTGCCCGCGGTTCGGGCTCAGGGTCGTCTTCGAATAAGGAAAAATCGATATCGATATTTTTATCGTTGTCTTCGATCATTGGTACACTCCTTTTTTTAAACAGGGTTGACAAAGTTTCACGCAGTCAATTTTAAGATGGTACTGAAAAAAATTCAGACTCAATGCATGCAATTTGCCGCCGCGTGTCGCATACCGGTGAGGACTCATTCGTTCAGCGTGTCCCGAAACCTGACTATAAGAAGTCGTTGATTATGCTTCCGGGGCGCAGGATAATGAGTCGTGAGTATGTGTGCGTCGCAATGATAAAGGATGCAGCGTAATCCAGAAATCGGACTTTTTTACGAGACCATCAACGTTGCCTTCCATTTAGTAACAGACAGACGCGGTACCGTCAAGTCGGGAACAGAAAACAATGCAGGTGAGTGAAGAATATGGTAATATAGGTATGAAATCCGAATGCTTAAACGATTGCAGACATCGGCCACCTGCTGTCCGTTTCGGTTGCAGGTCTGTTCTGAAAGGGGGTGGAGGGGAATTGCATTCCCCTCCCGTCGCATATAACGCGAAGTAAGATCGGTTATTTTTCTGTCATTTTATTTTAGGGTTTTTATCGATGAGACCCGGCGGGACCCGTACATCGTTTACATACACGGTGCATGCATCACGTGCCTGCAGTCCGTCACTGTCAGTGATTATCAATTCGAAGGTCAACACCGTGCCCTTCTTTTGTACCGATGGTGCCGTGAATGTGGGGCAGGCTGACAGGGGCACGGAAAGCACCACGGATCTGCCACTCGTTTGCGACCAGCGATAGCCGACGATTTGTCCATCGGGATCGAATGACGCCAGGCCGTTCAGAGTGGTAGTTGTTCGCTCATTCACGGTCTGGTCGAGACCTGCCTCGGCGACGGGTGGCGTCGCGGTGCAGGTGACATTTACAATGCAGGTATCCGACGACTGAAGACCACATCCGTCAGTGACGGTCAACTGAAAGGTCAGTGTTGTTCCGTCCGAGCCCGCGTCGGGAGTGGTAAAAGAGGTAAGAGCCGATGTTGTGCTCGACAACGTGACATATGGGCCGCTTAGTTGGATCCAGTGATATGAAGCGATTCCATCATCCGGATCGGATGATGCCAAGCCGTTCAGGGTGATAGAGGTCAGTTCGCTTATGGTTTGATCCGGGCCTGCATCGGCCTGCGGTGCTTCATTCTGCCAGGTGATGTTCACGATACACGTATCCGTTGACTGGAGCCCTCCGGCATCCGTCACGGTGAGCCTGAATGAAAGCGTCATTCCTTCAACGTCCGTGTCCGGTGCCGTAAATGATGGTGTTGCCGCAGACGAATCGGACAATGGTATGAACGGACCGCTTATCTGTGTCCATTCATATGAGGTGATTTCGCCATCGGGGTCAGACGAATTGAGACCGTTGAGGGTTACGAGTACACCTTCAGTAACCGTTTGGCCCGGCCCGGCATCAGCAATCGGCGCCTGGTTGGCGGCGCTTACGGTGGCGGTGATTTCATCCGAAAAATCGCTTTCAAGCCCCGCTGTATTGTAAGCCGTGGCAGCAAAAAAATAGGTCTTTCCGGGCTCGAGATCGCCGATTACGCAGGTCGTATAGTTACCAATATCGATAGCCATTGTACGATCACTGCTGTACGACCCGACGTATACCCGATATCCTTCTATATCGGTTTCGGGATTCTGATCCCATGCAAGCGTGATGTCGGCGGCCTGTGCCTCTCGAACCGAAACTGAAATAATAAAAATACACGTCACGAGGCAGATGACTGCCACAAAGAAATGAAGTGTAACATGGCCGGAGGTAACCGGGGAAAGCTTTTTCATTGCAGTATCTCCATATGCGGTCTTGTCTATTGCCTCGCGAATATCAACATATGGAGATGTCAATATCGCCTGGCAACCCTGCTGCCATATTCCGACTTCATCAGAACACAGGCCAGTGGCTTTGCGTCCCATCCTTTCGGAGTGGTTTGCCTTTTTCAGGTGACATCCATTGTCATTTCGACACCTGTGAAATACGGTGTGCCGGCGCGCAGCTTTCATTTCATGTAATGAAAAAAGCCGCCTTCACACGCCGGACATTCACGTGCATGCCCCCTACGCCGATTGTCACGTGGAGACAATTGCGGCATACACGCTATCTAGCTGGCGAAATGCGTGCCAGACTGATTTGTCCGGTAATTACAATAAAATTCCGTGTTGAGAGAGCAGCTCAGGTGTATGGTTTGTCCTACAGTCATTATCTGGGATATAAAGCATAACAAACTATAAATACTTACTATTACCCAAATCGGTTTACCATGTGACGAGTGGATGGCACGTCATACAAACTGATGTGCATCGAATGGGATGCACGCCGGATTTACACCTGCCAACACAACATACGATCCGTATTTCAAAGGGAGTATCCTTAGTGTCAATATAACACTCCGGGAGCATTGATGCAGTAACGGCGTTCATCCTCAAGGAATGAAATCCTTCACAATTCCACTTCACCCCGCTGTCGGGGGAATATTGTGCCGCGTGGTTCTGTAGACAGCTACGTGAGGAGCCCGAAGACCTGATTCCGAGGTTCATGACACACGCCCGGATTTTTGCGGTCTTCGGCAGCAGCATCGGAGAAAACGCACGGCATGCGAATGCCGCAGCACCGCCCCGGATCTCAATACGTTACAGCCCATGTCAGATATCGTGCTACGGCATCAATGGCCCTGGAAATGGTGGAAAATACGGGGATTCCCGCTTCACGGAAGATAGAATGAATCGTGATTCTTAACCGTTCCGTTTCCACATCATCTTCGGAAAATCTGGAAACAACGGCCATGATCGGTTTTTTCGTCCGGCCCACCACTTTTACAATGGCATACGGCCCGTCTTTGATCTGTGAGGGATTCAACCGCGTGATGTAGTCGACAGAAAAGTACGGCATGATGACGTCAATACCATCATCCCGGTCTATCGCTTCGATTGTATGGGCCATAACGGAAAAATCGAACCCGAACGCCCCGAGATCGACGGGATTCTCCGTAGAGGTATTGACACTCCCGATTTGTTGACGGATGGTCTCCTGCGTGTCCCTGTGCAGTGTGGGAACGGTCAGGCCTGCAAGGATTGCACAATCCGTAAATGATACCGACACGCCACCACCGGCGCCGAGAAACGCGATATTCGGGCCCTCGAGAGGCGTTCCTCCGACACCGGCCATGGCAGTGTCAATCAACTGATCGAATGTATTGACAAGGATTGCTCCGCACTGACGCATAGCCGATGACCAGATGGCATGATTGCTTGCCAGGGCGCCGGTGTGACTTGTCGCGGCGTGCGCTCCCTGTTGTGTCATTCCGCCTTTCATGATGACAACAGGTTTTGTTTTCGTGACTTTCTTGAGTGTGTCGAGGAACATTCCCGGATCTTTTATATCCTCGATGTACCCGGCGACAAGTTTGATACTGTCATCGGTTGCAAAATATGCGAGGTAATCTTCCATCCTGAGGTCAATCTGATTGCCGCAGGAAACAAGTTTGTTCAAGCCTATTTGTCTGGCAAGAGAGAGGCGGGCAAAATTGCTCGTCATACCACCGGACTGCCCGAGAAAGGCGACGTCTCGCGGAAGCCCTTCCTGTTTGAGAAAACCAAAACTGATACCGGATTCGGGAGAGTGAATTCCAATGCAGTTGGGACCTACGATTCTTGTGCCGCCTTTTCGCGCTTCCCTAAGGATGTTCTGTTCGAGGGCGACATCCCCTTCTTCGCCGAATCCTGATGTGAAGAAGTGCACGTATTTTACATTCTTACGCGCCACCGCTTGCATGACATCAAGGGATTGCTGAACCGGTATCGAGATGATGGCAAAGTCAATTTCCCCGGGGACGGCATCCAGCGACGGATATACCTTTACCCCGTCAATTTCCTTATATTTGGGGTTGACGGGATAAATCCTTCCCTCGTATCCGAGTGCCTTCAGTATCTGATAATAGGGTAATTTCCCCACAATAGGTTTCTGCGATGCCCCGACGACGGCAACACTTCTCGGATAAAATAATCGCTCGAGATCCATGCGCACCCTCCCTGTTTGCCTGTTCACAACCGATCTTTTATTGCGAAAATATCCTTTCCCGTCAACGAAAAAATAGTATCTCACCCTGAACTTATAGTTTACCCACTGTCCGGAAACGGGTTTCGTGCCGCATCAGTTGCGATTTCATCATGAATGTGACGGAAAACCCTCCAGTAATACGTGCACTGCATCGGCAGTTGTGTAAGTCGTTTATTATCACCGTCGGGGTGGATTATATATCTGTACCGAAACCTTTCGGACTTCATGAATTCAGTAACTTATGGTTGCTGGACGGGGGGCAGGAACCACGGTACGGTGAATCTGATTGAGTCATTATCACGGATGACGGTCGCGAAGGCACAGTGCCCGAAGGGCAACCGCATCCCTGCCGGTCAGTGTCATACAGGCAGAATGATATCACTGTCTGAAATAGTGCCCGGGAAATCGTCACCAAAAGTTTCTGGATTTTTCGAAGCAGGTGCGTTATCTCTGCCTGGTGCGGATATCTTTCCTTTTTCATCATTGAAGTGACCGGGTTCACATACGGAAGCCACGGAAGGATATTCGGCCGGATATCTCACACATGATGGACACTTATGTGTTTACACTCCTCCTGGCGGTGTGTGATGCAGAACATGGTACAACAAAGGAGAATAATAATGGCAGCATTACCGGAAGAAGTGAGCAAAGCATGGGACGACAGGCAAGGCCCCGTTATTTTAACAACTGTAGATGGCGACGGAATACCGAATGCGATATACGCGACCTGCGTGTCAAAATTCAGTGAAGATACGCTGGTAGTGGCGAATAATTATTTTTCCAAAACATTGGAAAATATTCGTACAGGCAGCAGGGGATCGATTCTTTTTATCACAAATGAGGGGAAATCCTACCAGGTCAAGGGGCACATTGAATATCACACGGAAGGTACGATCTTCGAGGATATGAAAAAATGGAACCCTCGGCAACATCCGGGCCACGCAGCGACCGCATTGAAAGTGGAGGAGGTTTATACAGGCGCGGAAAAGCTTGTATAGGGATGGCAATGTTCTTAGGCCGATCGGATACCTCACGGCGCTTTCTAAAAGGGCAGGGCATGCAATCAGCGCATCTGACATCTTGATTTACGGGGTATGTCATATGTCCGACTGCCCTACCGGAAAGTGACTCGTATCGGAATGGAAATCGTGACCGGGAACGCAGGACAAAGGCGACTACCGCAGGGCGGGGGGACTGCAGTTATGGTATTACCAAGGTGGTCGTGGGAGCTTGCAGGGGAGCCTCGAGTGGTAATAAAACAGTGTGCTTTTTAGGTGCTCGCACACCCCGCCGCACGCAGCACAGGGTGCGTGAGCGCCGTTATAATTTTATTGTGAGTGTCAAAAATTAGCGACTTTCGGTAAGAGTTAAACTGTGCTGATACCGAAAATATCTGTAATTTGCATATTTGCAGCATTCTTGACGCTATTAAACGAATATCTTCAATTATCAGGACAACGTGTTCTGACAAGAATATCATACTATCACCAATCGTACAGATCTAATGTAGATAGAAGATAGCTTCACTTTAAAATTAGTGATGCAGATGAGATATGTGATTCATGCTTTGAATGTATCTCTATTGATATATTTACAACGTAAGGCCAACCACAACGGAGTCATAAAAAAAGCAGGGTTCAGCAACCCTGCCTTTCTGATTTATCGAATGTTCACACTTTTTTAAAATTTTCTCTTAAGCCCTGCAAGACCCAACAACCCAAGCCCAAGGAGAAACACGGTCAAAGGTTCGGGAACCTCTTCGCTCACCGCCCAGGCGCCAACTGCTCCCATTCCGATAAGATTAATGGTGGCGTCGTCGGGAAGATAATGCTGGTCGAAATTATACGTCATCGTCAGACGCGCATCGCCTTCATTCATAAAGGCGCTGCTCACCCAATGATCGTCGGCACCGCCTTGGAGCCATTCCGCAGGAGCGCCGAAGTATTCGCTACGCCATCCCCATGCGTCATCCGCGGTGCGCCCATTATAAACATCGGCCATCAGATCTACCCCGATAAGACTCATGTCAAATTCTCCCGTAGGTGTAAAGAATTCGGCAGAATCAACTTCCCACGCGAGATTCGGCGATTGTACTGTCCGATTCTCGTACGAGGGTGATCCGAAAACGGCAAACTCCGTTGGCATGACATCCACCGTTGCCATCTCAGCCAGCGACCGCTTCAGATCAGATGTTTCACACCACGTCGCAATCCGCCAGTCGTTAGATCCGGCATACGACAGGCTGTTGATTGCAGCCCCTTGTTCCACCCTGGTCATACCCGTAAAATCGGTCAAAATGGGATACCAGTACAAATCATTGAGGGTATCATAGACGACGCGATCTCCCCCAAAATTCATATTGATTAGTGTAGCCGAACTGGAACCACTGAAACAGAACATAAGGGCTGCACATAAGGCAATTCCGATAACTACCTTTCTCATACGATTCACCTCCTTTTTGAACAATATTTTTTATCCTTGGAGTTCATTCATCCCATGAACCTCCGTGTTCTCTGAGAATCGACTGAAAAAAGAGAAGAGAAAGGGAGTTGCTGTGTTTACAAAGTGAGAATGATAAATTCTTTTCTTCTCAAAAAGCAAAAACCGTGCAATATTGACGCGTTCTCCCGCACTTTATTTTCAACGTGCCTGTAAGTCTTTTAAATATTGTAATAATATTCTTTAACAACGAATCGGTGATGTCTCCCGCAGGCCTCCCACGGATTTATTTTGCTGTGTCAAATCTGTAAAGCAGACCGACACTTTCATGATTATAATCGGGCGACTCCTCTGAAACCCTTGTAACCACTGCATCAGAGCGAATTTCGCAATATGTAAAGATATCCGACACCTTTACACCTGATTTCATAATTTTAGTCATTTCTTAGGATTTACCAATGAGACTTTAGAGGTGTTTAGGTCAAAAAAGTCGGCAGGAAGTGATACAGGCAATCAAAAAATGGGTTTCTCAGACTTCAAGATATGTATTTGCTGTATATAGTAAAAATGTAGCTGGACTGATTGAAGACAATTTACCAGGAGCTTTACATTTCTTAAATTATAAAAGCTAATGACAGTTGCCGCCACCCAAAGGCATTATCTTTCATTCTCAAAAAAATTGCATGTAGAAGAATAATATCACAGGCAAAGGAAAACCTGTGATATGAAGAGTGTCTCCGGGTTGAAGCTAATAAACTCATATCATCAGTCAGAGGCCCCGTTATTTCGAGGCGACAGTATCATACTGTCATCAATTTTTCGTAAAAATCCACGGATACAAGATATTGGATTTCGCAACACTTACATCAAAATTTCACCTACAAATCGTGAGAATTACCTCATTGCTCAAAATGTGTATTTCCATGTGTAATCTGCGACTTCGAAATTTTCTCAACTGAGGAAGAAAATTACTCACAACTACGCCTGCAAATCTTCAGAATTAGTTCAATGACAAAATCAATCATTACCATTACGAATCATCATAAATCCCCTTACTGTCGAAATACTTTACAGTATTGGAAATTGCCATAATATTCAATGTGATCGAATGGTTATTGTCCTAAAACAAAGCGACACAATATTAACTGTCAGAAATCTTTACACTCTTCATCACATCACATCAGTGTGTAATTGCAATTTAACCAAAGATATCAATACAATAAGAAAGTTGGCATTGGAATTGCTACATTTTGCACCGTAGTATATTCTTTTTTGTTTTAGAACGAACTTGAGTCTGGAAAGGAGAAATGAAATGCAAAAATGTAAACCTGTTCTTGCGTTATTCTTAATCCTACTTATAGTGGTTGGATTCACCGGAATTACGTATGCGGTGAACTTGACAGAAACGTATGTAACTGAGGGCTTATTCTCTTCCCAGTTTGATCCGAAAATATCAGGTAACATCATCGTATACTCTGAGCGTGATCCTGCTTCAGCGACTGATGCGGATATCTGCTACTATGATATTTCAACTGGAGCGCATGTGAATATTTCCCCGGGTAACGGAGACCAGCTTTTGCCTGATATATCCGGCAATCGCATTGTCTATACTGATTACGGAACAGGTACCGCTGATATTTGCCTGTATGATATTTCCTCCGGGACAACTACCCGCTTAAATGACGATCCGAGTTCTCAGCGTAATCCGTCTATCAGCGGTGCCTTCGTAGTGCATGAGGATAATCGGAATGGCGACTATGACATTTATTTGTTTAACGTAGAAACAAAAACAGAGACCCAATTGACCGATTGTCCTGATTGTTTCGGTACCCACCAGGTAAACCCGGACATCAGTGGCACAAAAGTTGTCTGGGAAGACTACCGTAACGGTAATGCCGATATATATATGATGGACATCCTCACCGGAGAAGAAACGCTTGTTGCCGGTAGCCTCAGCCAAGAGCGTGAGCCGTCCATTGATGATGATATCATTGCTTATGTCTCTAGTGATACCGAGGATATCGGAAACATATATTACTACCGCATCAGTACCGGTGAGACTGTTCAGGTAACCGGAATGCTGGGGGATGGCATATATGAGAGAGACCCCGATGTCTCCGGTGATTACATATCCTATGAAAAATGGTACGATGATGTGTCGCCTGATGATGATTGTGATATTTGGCTCTACCGGATTTCCTGTGGTGTTGCCATACAGGCTACGTCTGATTCCTCCACGCAGTACCTTCACTCCCTATCGGGCCACCGGGTGGTCTATACTGATAACCGCAATGATGAAGGAAATGAAGATTACCTGGATTTATATATGTGTGAGTTCTCTGATTTCGGACCGGACATAGATGTGGCGCCTCTTAATTATTCTTTTGGCGATGTGGCGGAAGGAACAACTTCTGAAACTATTGTCACGATCTCCAATACGGATGATGAGTATGATCTTGTCGTGAACGATGTAGTGATTGCTGGTGATAGTTCATACTGGTATGAAACGGGTGAAGGTCTCGACCGGATAGTCCCCGGTGGAACCGGTGAGATTCGTATTTATTATAGTCCGACTACCGCCGGACCCTCTTCGGCTACACTGCAAATATTGAGTAATGACGAGGATGAAAGCCTTGTAGAGGTACAATTAAGCGGAAATTGCGTGATAAATGATACTCCTTCGGAACTGATAGCCGATATTCTTGATTTTTTTAATTCTTCAGTAGCTGCCGGTACGATCATTGGAAATGGCCCGGGTAATTCCAGTACAGGCAGGTTAAAGGCGCTGAGGAACATGATTGAAGCAGCGGGGGACCTTGTGGAGCAAGGCTTGATTGAAGAATCTGTCAATCAACTTTATGACGCCTATAAGCGTGTTGACGGTCTGCCCAAACCCCCGGACTTTGCTACTGGAGAGGATGCCGAAGAGCTGGCAACAATGATCATGCAGCTTATTGAGGATCTCGGAGGCTATATTTAATAAGGCATTGCTTTTTGGCGAGGGAAGTATAAGAAGACGGGCAAAGTAATTATTGGCACAAAACATGGGGTGTGGTGCTGATGATCGTGATTGCTATATATCTCGGCACCCACCCCTTGAAAGATCGACTTGCTTTTTGGTCGAATGATGCATCAAAAAAGCATTTTTAAGCTCACTTCAGACAGAGATGTCCTATATGCCTTTTTGTCACGATTCTTTTTGATTGGATATAATAGCTCCCCCAAATAGCCAGAGTTGCTATAAATATGATCATTACCAATTGAAGTTGTTCATATCTTAGGTGAAACCAGATCTAACGACTTCAGGAAGAAATCAATATTTTGTGTTTTGATTAACTGTTTTAAAACTCATGACAGTTGCCACCAGAAGAAAGTATCTCTGAATATCAAAAATTTGTATGTAGGGAAATCATATCTTAAAATTTTTGAGCTTCGTTTATTCAATGTCCTATCTCTATCTTCACTTTTCGTAAAAATCGAAGGGTAGCATACATTGAATTTCACAGCCGTTAGGTCACATTTTCGCGTACGAGTTATTAGGTTCATGAATCGGGAAAAATATTAAAAATTACAAGTTGAAGAAGCGTTACGCTGTGCTCTCCAGCGCGGCGTAGCCGCGTCGGGAGCAATACATAGTTATCATTAAGGGATGTCTTTTATATTTTTATATAAAGGCGTCCTTCTCTTTTTC
>Ga0272441_10008903_pt1 | contig 15701 bp, 14 predicted proteins | sample SSMProp6N_FD_193582 | JGI IMG/M metagenome (GOLD analysis project Ga0272441, IMG submission 193582) | Marine sediment archaeal communities from Little Sippewissett salt marsh, Falmouth, MA, United States - SSM-Prop-6N | ecosystem: Environmental > Aquatic > Marine > Wetlands > Sediment ... | reverse complement strand
GGCGTTGACGTAGTGCATGTTGACCTTCCAGAACTGATTGGCCCGCCCGGCCGGCAGCCACCGGGCCGACCAGCGGACGCGCTGTTCGACGTAGTTGACCACCCGGTCCTTCTTGCGGTTCATCATCCCCAGGAACCACGAGCCGGACTTGTCCCCGTGCCAGATCCACAGGCTCTTGACGTAAGACGCCTTGCTGGGGGCCGAATACGTCCCGCTCATTCCGTGGCCGTAGAACATCACCGGCAGCCGGTCCGTGCCGTTGTACTTAGGCGGGACGCCGATGCCGATGTTGTAGGCGTTGGATTCGCTCATCGGGTCCCAGGTGGCGCCGTCCATCCAGTGGGTGTACACGGCCCCGGCCCCGTCGGGGTGCTTCCAGACCAGGACCGCCCCGGGAACCATGACCTTCTCGCCAATCGCCTTGTCGGTCGCGGCCATGCGCGCCGGCTGTTCGGCGCCGTTGACGACGGGCACCACGGCGTAGTGACTGGCCCCGTCGGCCTTGACGGTGTAGACGAACAGCCCGACGCCTTCGGGCAGTTGGGCCTTGGGGTCGTTGGTGGGGTTGTCGCGGATGATGAAGCGGAAGTTGTAGCCGTCGATCTGGGTGGCCCTTTGAAGGACCTTGACGCGCTGCTCGGCCTTGAACGCGCCGGAGTCCTCGCCGATGACGGCGAGTTTCTCGGCTCGGGCCAGCGTCGCGGCGGTGATGGGGGCGCCGGAGCGGTAGACGGCGTATTGCTCGGCCTTGACGTCGTCGAGTTCCTTGAAGGTGATGAAGGCCTGCCCTTCGCGATACAAAGCCTTCAGGTCGGCGACCTTGGACTGAGCGGCCGCGGACGAGGCCGCCAGGACCGGCGCCGCCAAGACAAACAACCATCTCGTTGCATCGGACACGGATCGTCTCCTGCTGCGCGGACCTCTTCGGTCAGTCATCATCGTCATCATCATCGTCGTCCTTCTTGCGGTCGCGCTGCCGCTGGAGGGTGTCGGCGCGGGCCTCCAGACGGGCGGCATAGGCGGCGGTGGGGAACGCCTGGCCTTTGAAGAGGCCCGCCAGGACCTCCTGCCAGGTATCCACGACGTGGATCTTCGGGTCCAGGTCGCGGATCTTCTTGGCCAGTTTGCGGAGGTCCTTCGGGTCGTCCTCATCGCGGTCGTAGTCCGGGATCAGATAGGCGGCCATGCCGTTGGCGACGTAAGCCTCGGCGTCAGAGAACTTGTCCCCGATGCCAATTGCCACGCCGGGGAACCTCTCGCGGAGGGTCTTGATCCGCCCGGTCTTGAACTCGCCGCTGTCGCCGAAGGCCTCCGAGAGGCTGCTGACCAGCAGCGGCGCGCGGGGGAACTTGTGCTCGGAAAGCCATCGTTTGGACTTGCTGGCCAGCAGGTCGGGCCGGTGGGTCAGGTAGATGACGCTGTAGGTCTTGGCGATGGTCTTGACGGACTCGGCCGCGCGGTCCATCGGCTTGGCGTCGTCGGCGAGGACGTGGACGAAACTGCTCGCCACGACCGTGTGGTCCAGGTCGATCACGACGAACCGGGTGGCGCTCGGGCGGACCGACACCAGCAGCGACGCGGGGGAGACCTTGAGCATCTCGTCGTATTTCTCGTCGGGCACGGCGACGATCTTGACGGCGACGTCGTGGTCGCCCGCGCCGGGCGCCGCCCACGCCAGGCGGGCGTAACCGTCGTCGTCGGTGGCGACCCGTCCCAGCAGCGCCGAACCGAGGCGGAACTCGACGGCCACGTCCTCGACGGGCTTCATCTCCTGGGCGTACTGGACGCGGGCGACGAGGTCGGCCTTTTCCCCCGGCCGCGCCAGCGTGTCGAAGGTGTAGAACAGCGTTCCATGTTCGACCCCGAGGGCGATGCCGGCGGCGGCCTCGATGACGGCCGCCTTCCAGTTGCAGCCCGGCGTGCCTGCGGCCAGGCACAGCGCCGCGACCAGCGCCGCGGCCGGACGCGCCCGATTCTTCCGCCCGTTAAGCGCCATGGCTTTGCGCCTCCACCTTGACGGTTCCGCCCCGGTCGATTGTATGATGGACGGTGCCGCGGGTAAAGCCTGTGGGCCTCCCGGCAGTCAAAGATGCCGCCGGGGGGGCCCTGCCGGTAGAATGTTGCCAGAGCCGAAGGGACGGACGAACATGCTGAAGGCGATGGGCATTGCGGGCAGTCCGCGGGCGGACGGCAACTCGACGGCGCTGTTGCGTGCGGCGCTGGCCGGGGCCGAGCACGCCGGCGCCACGACGGATGTCGCCATCCTCAACGATCTGACCTATCGGGGCTGCCAGGCCTGCCGGCCCTGCACCCCCGACGCCACCTGCCGAATCCCAGACGGCCTGACGGATGTCTTTGCCGCCCTGCGGGCCGCCGACGTGTGGGTGCTGGCGGCGCCGATCTACTTCGACGGGGTCTCCGGGCAGATGAAGGCCTTCTACGACCGCCTTTACCACTTGGTCAACGACCGGGGCGAACTGGCCAAGCAACTGGCCGGGCCCCGGGCGGGGGGCATCATCGTGACCTATGAGGACAAGGAGCGGGACGACTACCGCGACGTGGCGGGGCGTCTGGCCAACTACCTCGGTTGGATGGGGGATTTCGATCCGGTGGAGGTTCTCAGCATCGGCGGCCTGGGCCCAGCCGGTGCCGCGGCCGGGCGGGCGGACCTGCTGGCCCGGGCCGAAGCCCTGGGCCGGTCGCTCGTGCAGCGCCTCGCCCGCCGGCGGGCGAGCGACGGCCCGGGCCGGTCGGATGCGTGAGGAACCGACCGGCGGGACGCAATACGGGCCCGGCGAGAGCGTTAATCGCTACAGAGAGAAACGATGGACTCCCAGCACCTGCGGGCCATGATCGCCGCCGCTCGGGCGGGCAGCGAACAAGCCTACCGGGAGTTCCTTTCGGCCTATGGCCCGCGGCTGTACGGGTACTTTTTCCGGGCGACCGGATCGCATCACGATGCCGAAGACCTGCTGAGCGAGGTGATGCTTCGGTTGGTGCGGCGCTTGGCGGATTACGACGACCGCGGGCGGTTCGAGCCGTGGCTGTTCAGCATCGCCTCGAACCTCATCCGCGATCGGATCCGTCGCGCCCGGACCCGCCCGGCGGCGCGGTCCATCGAGGCCCAGAACCCGGACGGGGCGGCCTTGGCCGACAGGCTGCCCGGGCCCGCGGCGCCCGTCGAGGCCGGAATGATCCGGCAGGATGCCCGCGACGCCCTGGCCGGGGCACTGGGCCGGCTGGACGAAATGTCCAGGCAGATGGTGCTGTTGAGGCATTTTGGCAGCATGAGTTTCAGAGAAATTGCCGACGTGTTTGACTGTCCTGTGGGCACGGTGCTGGCTCGGGTTCACCGGGCTCTCAAGACGTTGCGGGAAATGATGGATAGCAAAGATGATCGCACGGAATGACAACGATGAGTTTCTCGAACTGAGCGATTCCGAGCGGGCGTTGATGGCCGAGATCGCCGCCGACGAGGCACGGATCGGCCCGGTGCTGGACGTGGACGTTCCGCCTGGCGTGTTGCATCGGGTCGGGGCGCACCTGGCGGCTGCCACGGGCGCCCGCGCCAGGTCCCGGCGGTGGCTGGCTTGGACCAGCGCCGCGGCCGCGGCGGCGGCCGTCGCCGTGGCGGCGTGGCTCTGGCTGCCCGCCCACCGGCAGGAAACCACCGCGCAACTGACCCCGGGCGAATACGTCGAACGATTCGTTCAGGATGTCAGAGACCCCCTTGACCTGCGGGTGCAAATGCTGGGCGAGGAATTGGCCGACTATCACGTCGCGATGACGCTGGGCGACGACGGCCCCCTGGAGATGGCCTTCCTGGCGTTCGAGGACGCCTTTGAGCAGGTCATCCTTGAGGACCCGCGCCCGGGTTCCGAAGACGATTGGCCCCCCTGGGAGGATCCACTGTGACCACGGCGAGGCACGCGGACATCGGCGGCGGGCGTTGGGTGCTTCTGGCGGCGGCGGTCCTGGCCGCGGCGGTGACGGTCGGCACGACCCTGGCCCAAGACCGCTCCGCCGGCGGGGCGGAGCAGACGACCAGCCGCGCCACCAGCAGGCCCGCGCGCCGGTGGACCGGCCGAATGCGTCGGGCCCTCAGCCCGGAGCAAGAGGCCGAGATGATGGCCTTTACCAAGAAGTACATGCCCGAGTTGCACAAGCAGTTCGAGCAACTGGCGAAACAGGATCCGCGGAAAGCGGCCCGGGTCCGCCAGCAGATGTATTGGCTGTGGCGGCGCGTGCAGCGGTACCCGGCCGGGACCGTCCGCGAAGCCGCAGTGGCTCGCCAACGCATCAATGTGGATGTCTACAAGGTCGTTCGGACTTACCGCCAGACCGCCGACGCCGGCGAGAAGACCAAACTGCGGAAAGAACTGACCTCGCTGCTCGGGCGGCGCTTCGACTACGACCAGGTCGTGAAGGAATACGACGTCAAACTCCTGGAAAAGCAACTGGCGGAACTGAAGGCCGAGGTCGTGCGCCGCCGTAACAGCCGCCGCGAGGTCATCACCGACGCCGTGACGCGCCTGCTGACCCCTCCCGGAACTAGCCATCCCACCGGGCCAAGAGGCTGATACTCTCCGTCGAATCCCAGCCGGAGCCCCTGCCCAAGTCCCCCGCCAACGGGTAGAATAATCGCATGGCCGCCTACGAGGCATCGGTGTCCGTCCGCGTGTCCGCCCGGCACGCCGTGCGAGCGCCGGATGGGACGATGGAAGCCCCCCACGCCCACGCGTGGCGCGTCACGGCCGTGTTCGGCGCCGGACAACTCGACGACCATGGCTTCGTGATCGACTTCGTCCTCGCCCGGAAGGCCTTGGCGGACATCGGCGAGGCACTGGCCGGCAGTAACCTCAACGACCTGCCGTCGATGCCGCCCGGCGGGGCCACGGCGGAGCGTCTGGCCGAGTACTTGGCCGGACAGATGCAGCGCCGTTTGGGCCGGCCCGCCACCTGCGTCCGCGTGGCCGAAGCCCCGGGCTGCCAGGCGGCGTTCTATCCCGCCGGCCTCTCGCCTTGACGCCCGGTGCGTGCGGATCGTAGGATCAGATATTCCACCCTCGCGGGCAGGATCGGCCTGGGGACTTGGTGAGAGGGCACGATGAAGTACAAGTGCGAGAAGTGCAGCAAGGAGGCCACGGTCCACCTGACCGAGATCATCGACGGGCAGAAGATCGAACGGCACCTGTGCGAGTCTTGTGCGACGGCCGAGGGCATCACCACCAAAGCACACGTCCCGATTGCCCAAATCCTGGAAGAAATGCTCCTGCAGTCGGCGGCTGGAAGCGAACTGAGTTCCCTGAAGTGCGGCGTGTGCGGGATCACGTTCCTGGAATTCCGCGAGCGAGGCGTCCTGGGGTGCCCGAACGACTACGAGGCCTTCGAGAAGGTGCTCGTGCCGCTGCTGGAGCGGGCCCACGAGGGGGCGTCCTGCCATGTGGGCAAGATACCGGCCAACGCGGAGGAAGGGCAGCGCCGGCACAACGAACTGTTGCGTCTCCGTGGGCAACTGAAGGACGCGGTGGCCGGCGAAGACTACGAGCGTGCCGCCGAACTGCGGGACCGCATCAAGGAACTGGAGGGAAGTTGAATCTCAACGATCTGACAGGGCATCTGAGCGCGTGGCGGCGAAGTCCCGGGCCCCTGGGCGACATCGTGATTTCGTCGCGCGTTCGCTTGGCGCGAAACCTGGCGGGCATGCCCTTCCTGTCGCGGTGCACCGAGGGGCAGGTCCGCGAGATCGCCGAACTGCTGCATCGCGAACTGCTCGAGGCGCCCCTGGGTTCGGAGACGATGTACGTGGACGTGGCGGCGGCGACGGCGCTCGACCGCGAGGTCCTCGTGGAGCGCCACCTGATCTCCCGCCAGCAAGCCGAGGCCAGCGGGGCGCGCGGCGTCGCCGTCGTCTCGGACGAGACCGTCGCGATCATGGTCAACGAGGAAGACCACCTCCGGGCCCAGGTGCTTCGGGGCGGGCTGCAACTGGACGCCTGCTATGCGGACATCCAGCGCCTGGACGAGATGCTGGAGCGGCATCTGCCGTTCGCTTTCTCCAGCCGCTTTGGCTACCTGACGGCGTGCCCCACGAACGTCGGCACGGCGTTGCGCGTCAGCGTCATGGTGCACCTGCCGGCGCTGAAGGCGACCGGGCAGATCGAAAAGACCCTCCGCGCCGCCCGGGACATGCACTTGGCGGTCCGGGGCCTGTATGGGGAAGGCACCGAGGCGATTGGCGACCTGTTCCAGGTATCCAACCAAACCACGCTGGGCCGGTCCGAAGAGCAGATCGTCGAGGAGTTCCGCGACGTCATCGTGCCGGGCATCATCGACTACGAGCGCCGCGCCCGCCAGAACCTGCTGGACAACCGGCGGATGGCGCTGGAAGACCGGGTGCACCGGGCTGCGGCGCTGCTGGGTTCGGCCAGGCTGATCTCGTCGGAGGAAGCGATGTATCTGATCAGTCACCTGCGGCTGGGGCTGCATCTGGGACTGGCCGACGGGCTGAGCCATGAGACGCTGAACGAGTTGGAACTGGCGGCGCAGCCGGGACACTTGCAGAAAACCGCCGGACGCGAGATGGCGCCGGCCGAGCGAGGCGAAGTGAGGGCGAAACTGATACGCCAACGGCTCGGGGACGGCTGAGCGCCGGCCCAGAGAACGCGCCAAAGCGATCGGGGGGTGACGGCCGATAGGACAACCATGATCCGACTGGGAACCGTAGCGGCGATCGGCTTCGAGGACTTCGACCCGCCCGAGTGGCTCGGATGCTTCCGGCAACTGGGCTGCCAGGTCGTGCAGGCCTACCGCAACCAGGCCAAGCCGATCTCCGTCGCCCAGATGCGCGATGCGATCGAGGCGGGGGGCATGCCCTGCGACAGCCTGCACGGCGTGTTCGGGGAAGCGTTCGATCCCTCCAGCCCGGACGAGGCCGTCCGGCGGTTCGCCGTGGACACGTACAAGTCCGAAGCGGACGTCTGCCATGGGCTGGGCGGGACGCTGGTCGTCGTGCATTGCGCCACGATTCGCCGGGAAGGCGTCTCCGCGGCCGAAGCCGCCACGCGGGTCGAGCAACTCAAGAAGTCCATCGATGAACTCGGCCGGTTCGGCGCCTCCTGCGGCATGGATTATGCTTTCGAGAACCTTCCGGGCTATCACGCCATCGGCTGGGACGTCGGGCAACTCGCGGGCGTGCTTCGCCAGGTCGCCGCGCCCAACACGGGCATGTGCTTCGACACGGGGCATGCCCATATGGTCGGCGACGTCGCGGACGCCATCGCCCAGGCCGGCGACCAGATCGCCTACGTGCACGTGTCCGACAACTCCGGTGAGGGCGACGAGCACGAGATGATCACCTACGGCACGATCGACGTCGACGCCATGGCCGGCGCCTTCCGAAAGATCGGCTACAGCGGGACGTTCATGCTGGAGGTGTTCTACTCGGCCGAGCGGCTCCGCGCGCTGATCGACGAAGGGGCCGCCGAACGACTGAAGCGATTCATCGCGCTGGCCCACGGGCGGGAAGGCTGATCGTGGGCGCCCACCGGCGGGCCCGCCGCGGCGCCGCGCACAGGAGGTAGGATCCCCATGTCCAGGACGCCTTACATCGTGTGTGTCGTGCTGTGGGCGGCCGCCTCCGCCTTGGCTCAGCAGGCCGAGGCACCCCCGCCGAGCCAGAGTGTCCTCGTCGTCTTCGCGTCGGATGACACGGGCAGCGCGGCCGCAGCCAAGTACTACGCCGCCCGGCGACAGGTCCCGGCGGAGAACCTCCTCGGGCTTGCCCTGGCCCGCCCGAAGGGCCGACGAGGACGGTGGGCCTATCGCGAGTTCTTCGAGAAGATCCTCACCCCCGTCAGCAAGAAGTTGGCCTCCAAGGGCGCCGACGGCAAGCCGTTGGCCGATCGCATCGGGTACATCCTCCTGTGCCCGGGGACGCCGGTGACGATGGTGACGCACCCGGCCCCGGCCAAGGGCGAGAAGTCCTGGGCGCGCAAGACCCGCAACCGCAGCGTGGACGGATACCTGATCTCGGTGACCGCCAACGTCCGCGCCGGCTTGGACGAAGATACCGGCCTGCCGGGCCCCGGGCGCGACGGGCCGATCGGGGCTCACTTTGCCGAGACGGTCCTGCCGGTCTTCCGGGTGTTTCGGTCGCCGGCCGGCCGGCGCTTCCGGCAAATGCGCCAGCACGCGTCGGGCCGGTACGACTTCTACTTGGTCACCCGCCTGGGGCTGGACCTGGCGTCGGCGCGCGACATGCTCGATGGAGCGCTGTACGCCGAGCGGCATCTGCGCCTGCCGGCGCCCGAGGAGACCACGCCCTTCCGCCCGGAGATCTGGCTGGACATGAAGTACCACTTCGCCTCGGACCACGTGGCGGCGATGTCGCGGGCCATGCCACTGGTCCAGGGTGTGCCGGGCTCGCCGTTTTCGGCCGGCAAGGGGTTGTGGCAGGTCTGGCCGCTGGTGATCGATACCGCCCCGGCGGAGATCGGATCGGGTAAGGCCGCCGGGCACAAGCCCACCGTCTCGGCGCCCATCGCCGCGGTGGACGCCGCCGGTGTGACGCTCAAGGCCCCAGGCCGGGCCGGGCGCGGCAAGGACGTCTCGAGCGTGCTGTACTTCCCCCCCGGCTGCGAGGTCGTCTGCGTGCCGCCGAAGCCGAAGCGCCCGCCCAAGCCCACGACCGCCCCGGCCGAAAGCAAGCCGGCGTCCGCGGCGGCGCCGCCCCGGGCCCGGGTCGTCGGCACGGACGTCGCGAAGCATCGTCTGCTGCTCAGTTCGACCCGGGGCTTCAAGCCCGGCCAAGTGGTGCGGTATGTGTGGCCGGGGACGTTCCCGGGACGGAACTGCTTTTTCTTCTACGGTTTCTACGGCCTGGGGCAGTTCGAGGACGTCCGCCAGTTCCTCCCGGGGGCGATCGGCGTTCACGTGGACAGTTCGTGTATGGCCTGGGCCCGCGGGGCGATCCGCCGCGGCATCGGCGCGACGTTCGGCGTGACGACCGAGCCCCTGTCGGCAGGCATTCCCTACGGGCAGTTGATGCTCCAGGCCTTGGCGACGGGGCACGACTGGGCCGAGGCCGCCTACGGCGCTACGCGCCTCGGCCAGCGGTGGACCGGCGTGGTCTTCGGCGATCCCGTCTATGCGCCCTTCCGCTCCAAGCAGCGTCCGGACACCACGCCGCCGGTCATCGGGCCGGTGACCTTCAAGCCCACCCGCGGCGGCGCGGCCGTCTCCGCGGCGCTGTCGGGCCAGACCGCCGACGAACTGGCGGACGTGGCGCTGTTCCGCCTCGAGTACGGGCCGACGAAGGCGTACGGCCAGGCGGTGGAGTTCTTCGACTGGCCCGAGCCGCAGAAGGGACGGAACGTCAAAGGGCGCCGCTTCGGATACTCCCGCCACTTCCAGGCGACGCTCAAGGGGCTCAAGAAGGGCGCGGCCTACCACTATCGGCTGACCGCCCGCGACCCGGCCGGCAACGAAACCCGCACCCAAGACGCCACCTTCAGGCCGTGACGTCTTGCGGGCCGGCGCTACTCGAATGCCTTCTCTTCCAGAACCAGTCGGGTCGTCTTGGACGTGATCTGGACGGACGTTTCGGCGGCGCGCCCGTCGCTGAGGCAGACCGCGACGAAGTACCGTCCGGTGCGCAGGCCGAAGTGTCCGACGGGGCATGCCTGACCGCCGCAGCCTTCGGCGCCGTTGAGTTCGCGCAGGCCAACGGGTCGGCCGGTGTCGTCGAGAACCCGGATGGTCGCGCCCACCAGCCCGGCCCGGACCTTCGGGTGGACGGTGAGGGTCCCGCAGGTTTTCGGGCGGCCGATCGCGTTGGTCGCCACGACCATCCGGTTGGGCAGGTTCACGACCAGATCCAGGTCTCCGTCGCCGTCGAGGTCGGCGAAGGATGCCGCCAGCGCGCCGACGAGCGTCTTGACGCCGATCGGCCCGGACACGTCGGTGAATTGGCCCCGGCCGTTGCCCAGGTACATCCGGCAAGGCCGGCCCGGGTGGCAGACGAATAGGTCGACGAAGCCGTCTGCATTCACATCACCCCAGGCCGCGGCGAAGGAGGGGTCCTTGACCTTGGCCAGGTCCGCGGCGTCGTCCATGACGTCGGTGAAGGTGCCGTCGTTGTTGTTGCGATACAACTGGGCCCGCGCCGGGCCGGGGATGAACAGGTCGAGGTCGCCGTCGTTGTCGAAATCGGCGACGGCGACGCCGCGGCTGTAGGCGGCCCCGCCGGCCAGTTTGATCCCGCTGTCGGCCGCCGGCCGAAAGGTCCCGTCGCCTTGGTTGCGGGCCAGCACGCCGTCGCCGAGGTTGTAGAGGAAGTCGGCGTACCCGTCGGCGTCGTAGTCGAAGCAGGCGAGGTAGCCTCCGCGGCCCCGGCCCAGGCCCTTGGCGCCGAGACCGGCCTGGTCGGACACGTCGCCGAACCACTTCGGGCCCGTGCCGGCGTTGGCGTATAGGCGGACACCCAGATGCGCGGTGGTGATCAGCGCGTCGGGGCGCCCGTCGGCGTTGTAATCGATCCACCCGGCCCCCTGGGCGGGGCGCCGGTGGTCCTTCGGGGCCGGCAGGCGGGCGGCGTCATTGCGCACGAGGCCGCCGGCGTTGGCAAACAACTGGAACCCGCCGGTCAGCAGGTCGGCCCGGCCGTCGGCGTCGTAGTCGGCCCACGCGGCCGAACGAGAACCTCCAACGATGCCCACCCGCGACGCGTCGTCGTGGAACCCCGTGGGCCGATTGATCAGAAGGACGTTGCCCAGTTGCCGGCACAGGAAGATGTCCAGGCGCCCGTCGGCGTTGACGTCGGTCCAGGAGATGCCGCGAATCTCCTTCCCGCCGGCGTGTTGAAACTGCGTCTGGCGGTAGAAGCCGCCGGTCTTGCCCTTGGGCATGGCGATGGCGACGGCGCGCGCCAGCCGGTCCATGTTCAGCGGCGGGACGTTGGGGTCCGGCTTGGGCGGCTCGACGCGCTGGGCCACCACGTCGTCAACCAGTTTGACGAACTGCGCCGTGGAGCCGTTGAACGTCCTGCCCAGGCGGATCTCCATGTGGGCCAGGCGCCACCAGACCTTGGCGCGATCCTTGGGGATGTCGTTGGCGTGGAGTTGGAAGTAGATGTCCCCGGCATGGCAGACGGCCAGGAGGCTGTTGCCCGTCCGCTTATAGAACAGCAGGACGGCGCCGCCGGGGTTGAGGCGCTCGATCACGTACTGCCCGTGATGGGCGGGCCCCAGGGCGACGTTCATCAGGACCTTCTTGAACTCCAGTTTGCCCTTCAGCGCGCGGTCGACGACGGCCACCGCCGTCTTGGCCTTGCGGTCCACCCGGATCAGGCGCCCCGCGCAGACGTTGGTGGATTCTTTGAGGAACTCCTCGAGAGAGTACATCCGCTCGATGTAACCGGTCGCCGTGGCGGGCGCCAGCAGCAGCGCCAGAACCCACAGGTTTCTTGCGTGCGTGGGCATGCGTTGGCACCTCAATACCAGATCTCGAACGTCTGGAAGTCTCCCTCCGGCGGTTTGTCGGCCACGTCGAACGCCTCGACGCGGGCCGCCAGCGGGCCCCGCCTCATTCGGGCCAGCCCCTTTTCCACGGCCGCTGCCGGGCCCTCGACGACCGTCTCAACCTGGCCGTCGCGTAACGGCCGGACGAAGCCCGCCAACTTCAACCGCCGGGCCAGATGCGCGGTGAAGGTGGCGTACCCCGTGCCGCGCAGGCGCCCCCGGACCCGCACGTAGGCCCGCCGGGCGCCGTCGCGCCCCTGGGCCGGGGGACGCTGAAAGATAATCCGCACGGGCGTCCCGGGCGGCGGAAGGGCCTCGACGTTGGCGCGGTAGATGTTTTCACGCTCGCCCTCGGGGCGGGGGTTCTGCAGCAGCGAGGACGTGTCCGACCAGTGCAGGCCCACGACGCTGCGGGTCAGCATGGCCTGAAGGGTCTCGGCGCCGGTCTCGGGGTCCTGGACCGTGCCGGAACCGGCGAAGGGCCAGGAAGCCGGCTCGGGGCACTGGCCGGCGGCCGGGCGGGTGGCTTGCGTGGCGGCCTTGCCCGTCGCCGGCGCAGCCTTCACTGGCGGCTGGACCTGAAGGATGAACTCCTCCAGCGGGCGGCGCGTCGTCCCGCCGGCGGCCTGATGCTCCACGAAAATCTTCACCCCCTGGCCTCGCGGGGCGGCGTGGGCGTCCGCCGGCTGGCCGGGCCTCAACCCGATGGTCAACAGCGCGTCGTAGATCTCCTGCGGCATATGCTTGGTCTTAAAGACCGTCTCGTATTCCTTCCCGCCGGTGGCCACCAGGGCGTACTCGATGGCCCCTCGCAGTTCGAGGTACTGGCCCTGCTTGGCGACCTCGGCCGGCACGCTGACCGTCCGGGCCTCTGGGTCCACTTCGATCTTCGGCGCCGCGTCCCGCCCGTCGTCGGCCGCGCAACCTGACCACAAGGCGACGAGTGCCAAGACCCAACAAGTGGCGGCGCCCACGTGACCGTGACCTTTCTGCACCGCAAGACTCCCGCAAGCGACAACTGTCCGTTTCAACCGGACGGATTGTCCCAGGTGGCGGCCAGTCAGACAATATCTGCCGACGGGAAAGCCCCGGCGGACTAGCGTCCGGCGGCGAGGGGATGGGCCTTGCGGTACACGCCCTTCAGGCGGGCGGTGGTCAGGTGGGTGTAGATCTGCGTGGTCGAGATGCTCTTGTGCCCCAGCAGTTCCTGCACGCTGCGCAGGTCGGCGCCGCGGTTGAGCATGTGCGTGGCGAAACTGTGCCGCAGCGTGTGCGGGGTGACCCCGGCGGGCAGCCCGATCCGGCGGAGATACTTTTCGAGCATCCGCCGGACGGATCGGGCCGAGAGGCGCGCGCCGTTCTTGTTGACGAACAGCGCCGCGTCCGGGCCGGGGCCGACCGGGAAGGTCTGCTCCCGGCGGTGCAGATAGGCCTCGACCGCATCGGCGGCGATCGTCCCGAGCGGGACGAGGCGCTCTTTCTTGCCCTTGCCGAGGACCCGTAGCGTGCCGTCGTCTTCGTCCACGTCATGGACGTTGAGGCCGACCAGTTCGCCGATGCGCAGCCCGGCCGAGTAGATGGTTTCCAGAATCGCCGTGTCGCGCGCCGCCAGCAACGCGTCGTGGCGCCCCTGGCCGTTACCGGCGCCGGCGGCCTCCGCCAGCGCCGCCCGGGGCGCCGCCAGCAGGGCCTCAACCTGGGATTCGTCCAGGCAACTGGGCAGGCGCTTGTCCTGCTTGGGCGTTCGGACGACGGCGACGGGGGAGGTCTTGATCCGCCCGGCGCGGACCAGCGCGCGGTAGAAACTCCGCAGCGACGCGAGTTTCCTGGCGATGGAGGCCTTGGAGTACTTCTGGCTCCGCAGGAATGCCAGGAAGGCGCGGACCTCGGTGGGCGCCGCGCGGATCAGGCGGCGGGTCAGGCCGCCGGGCTTGGGCGCGCCGGCGTCGGCGCCGGCGAGGAAGGCGCAGAACTGGGTCAGGTCCGCCCGGTAGCCGCGAACCGTGTGCTCGGAGAAGTTCCGCTGGGCGCCCAGGGCGCGGAGGAACTCGGCGATGATCGCCGGCAACGGGACCGAACTGTCGGGTTGGGTCTGCACGCGGACTCATGGTATTTCATCGGCCGGGGGGGCGCATCGCCTTGAGGCCGCACGCCCGCGGCGGGGCAGGGCTGGCATTGAGCGGGCGTTTGAGATAGCCTGTGCGGCTCGGCGCCCGGCGGCCGGGGCTAGGCTCGGGCGGACGCCGCAAAGAAGCCTCAACAGGAGCCTCGCCATGGCTAAAATCGCCATCATCGGCGCCGGATCGATGGTGTTCAGCCGGAACCTCATCTCCGATATCCTCGCCTTCGACGCCCTGAAGGACACGACGTTCGCGCTGATGGACGTCGATCCGGATCGCCTGAGCATCGCCGAGGCGATGGCGCGGTCGGTCGCCCGGACGCGCGGCGCCGACGCCAAGGTCATCGCCACCGCCGACCGGCGCGAGGCCATCGCCGGGGCCGACTACGTCATCAACACCATCGGCGTGGGCGGCTTCGAGGCGACCCGGACCGACCTGCTCGTGCCGGACAAGTACGGCGTCCGGCAGGTGATCTCGGACACGCTGTGCATCGGCGGGATCTTCCGCACGCTGCGCTCGCTGCCGGTGGTGCTGGAGATGGCGCGCGACATCCGCGAACTGGCGCCCGACGCCCAGATGATCACGTACACCAACCCGATGGCCACGCACGTGCTAGGCGTGGCGCGCGCCGGCGGGGTGCGGGTGGTGGGCCTCTGCCACGGCGTGCGGTACACGCGCGGGCGGATGATCCTCCTGGCCAAACTCGCCGAGATGCCCAAGGCCGAGGCCATGAAGATCTTGAGCGCCCGCGTCAGCCCCCACGAGCCGGGCGGGACGGACTTCGCGCGGTTCTTCCACGACTGCGCCCTGGACGAGACCTACGAGGCGATGTGCGCCGGGATCAACCACATGGCGGCGTTCCTGGTTTTCCGCAAGGACGGCCGGGACGCCTACCCACTGCTGCACCAGGCCGCACGCGACGACGACATCCGCAACCTCGAACGCGTCCGCCTGGAATTGATGGAGCGGTTCGGCTACTTCATGACGGAGACCTCCGGGCACATCAGCGAGTACCTGCCGTGGTTCCTGAAGTCCGACGCGGAGATCGAGCGCCTGGCGCTGCGCCCCAACGCGTACCTGCACACCTGCGAGGACCTGGAGGCGACCGCCCGCGAGTACCGGCGCAAGGCCGACGCCGGCGAGCCGTTCATCCGGCCCGACGAGCCGGTGAGCATCGAATACGCCTCGCGGATCATCAACGCCGTCGAGACCAACCGGCCTTACGTGTTCAACGGCAACGTCCACAACCGCGGCGGGGCGCTGATCTCGAACCTGCCGGGAGACAGTTGCGTGGAAGTCCCGTGCGTCGCCGACGCGATGGGGATTCATCCCACGGCCGTGGGGGACCTGCCCCCGCAGATCGCCGCGCTGATCCGGACCAACGTCAACGTCCAGGACCTGACCGTCCGGGCGATCATGGACCGCAGCCGGGACCACGTGTATCACGCCGCGATGCTGGACCCGAACACCGCCGCAACGCTGACGCTGCCGAAGATCCACGACCTGGTGGATGAAATGATTGCCGCCCATGGTGACCTCATGCCGCACTACTTGCGCAGGTAAGCGGGGTTTAAGGGACGTGCTTTACTCACAGACCGCCGGCGCGGGCCGATCCATTCGCGGCCGGGCCGGCGAGAACCGAGGAGTCCTGATGGTTCGTCACGTGCTGATGTTGCTGATGGTTGTGGTCTTGGTGTCGTGCGTTCGCTTCGATGACTCGCAGGTCGTCGCCCGGGCCCAGACGGCGGCGTCGAAGCCGGTGTCGCGACCGGCGTCCCGGGCGGCGAGGACCCGCCCGGCGTTCAAGCCGGCGCCCCTGTTGTGTGCGTTCCCGCCGGCCCCGACCAGCCGGCCGGTGACGACCGCCCCCGCCGGCCAGACCGAGGCGATCTACCGTGCCGCCCTGGCGTGGTTCGACCGGGCGATGCCGATGGTCGATACCCTCGTCCCCGTCGCCGAAAGCGCCGTCGACCGCCTGCTGGCGGGCGGGACGCTGTGGGTCGGAGGCAACGGGGGCTTCGCCGACGAATGCGACTACCGGGCCGGCGGGTTCCCCTTCGCG
>Ga0272441_10008902_pt1 | contig 15702 bp, 10 predicted proteins | sample SSMProp6N_FD_193582 | JGI IMG/M metagenome (GOLD analysis project Ga0272441, IMG submission 193582) | Marine sediment archaeal communities from Little Sippewissett salt marsh, Falmouth, MA, United States - SSM-Prop-6N | ecosystem: Environmental > Aquatic > Marine > Wetlands > Sediment ... | reverse complement strand
CAGGTCGGCCAGACGCTCGCCGTTGGCGAGCAGCTTCCCGGCGGCGTCCACGCGTAGCTGCGGCCCCAGGTTGTAGGTGTAGGGATCATCGCGCCATTCGTAGACGAACTCGGCGCCGGTCTGCCATCGCAGGTCAAAGCCGCCGTGCCACCGGCCCTTCTCTTGCTCCAGCCAGTAGGTGATATAGGGCTCCCAGGCATTGGGTAGACCGGGCTTCTCGGTGACTTTCAGGCTGCGGGCACCGGTGGCCGCCGTCTCGTCAGTCACTGCCACGGAGCTGAGGCCGGCCTTGATGCCCACGTTGGCATTGCGCTCGGGCTCCCCGATCGCGTAGTCCTCATAGTCGCGCACGGTGGGCTGGTTTTGCGTGGCGGCCTCGAGGGGGGAGTAGTCCGCCGGGTCGCGGGCTACGGGCTCTTCGGGACGGGGCCAGGTGCGGCGGTCCGGGTGGGCGTAGTTGCCCACGGTTGACAGGTCGATGGCCCCAAACCCCAGGGCGAAGGCCTCGGAGTCCTCCTGCAGGCGGTAGTCGCGGTTCTTCCCATCGATGAACAGCGGGTCGGCGAGGATCGAGCCCTCATCATGGCCGCCCTCCTGCCAGGCCTCCCAGGCCTTGCGCCGGGGCAGGCCCTTCACCCCGCCGATGCGGATCGAGCCGTCGGCGCTGTGGATCACGTTCCGCTCGAAGAGGCAGGCAGCGTCCTCATACCGGTTGAGGGCATAAAGCTGCGCCGAGCCGCCCTGGTAAGCGAAGATGTTGCGCTCACAGCGGTTCCGCTCCATGGTGTAGCCCGGCCACGGGTTCCACTGGATCTGGCTGAGCTGACCGTCCACGAAGACGTTGTTGTCGACAACATTGTCTGTGCCGGCGTTGAGCATGAACCCCCCGCGCACCGTGTTGTAGCAGACATTGTGATGGATGTGCCAGCCGCAGCAGTCCACATCCAGGTAGATGCCCCAGGAGTAGTGGGGGAACACGAGCTTGCCGCTCCGGTCGGTGCCCCAGCCCCCGGCGTCGTGGATGAGGTTGTGATGAATGGTGTTGAACCAGTTGTGGGGCCGGTGGCGCTTTCGCTGCTCCTCCTTGGACAGGCCCCAATCGTGGGCTGTGGCCGCCTCGATGATGCTCGTATCGCACGTGACCAGATTCACGTGGTGGCCGTAGTTGTAGGCGATCTCGCAGTTATTCCCCACGTCCATCCCGATCGCGTAGCGAGGGCCGTCGTGGATATGGTTGTGAGTCACCTTGATGCGGGCGCAGCGGTGCATGTATACGCCGCCGCAGCGGTTGTGGATGCGTCCCCATCCAAAGTCCCATATGTAGCAGTTGTCCACTACATGGTCCGCGACGCGCTCGTGATCCCTGCTTGTGCCCAGTATGCTCACGCCATCGCCCTGGGTTTGGGTGATGTCGCAGCCCAGCACTTGGCACTCGTGGGTGTCATCACCCAGGTACACGCCCACCTGTGCGTTGCGCAGGTCGCAGGCGGCGACTGTGCACCGTCGCGCGTCGTTCATCTGGATGGCCCGGCCGCGCAGATTGCGAATCGCCAACCGGGCGATGCGTACGTCTTCTACCCACTGGCCCTCAGCGGCGTTGCCCTCGAAGACGAAGGCGGACCCTATCGCCGGTACGACCACCTGCACCTCGGCATTCGGGTCGCCGGCCGGGGGCCAGAAGTAGAGGGTCTCCGTATCCGGGTCCACGCACCATTCACCGGGGGCGTCGAGCTCCTCGAGCAGCCCGCACAGGTAGAAGGGGTTCCCCGGGGAGAGCACGTAGACGCCCCGCTGGGCCTCGACGATTCGGCTTTTCGGGTCGATGCTCTTGGCGGGGCAGTACTGGGTCTCGTAGTTCAGCGAGTCGTGGAACATCATCCATGCGCGCTCGGGATGGGCCCACTTGCCGGGCTCCAGGGAGCCCTCGGGATAGCGGAACTTCGTCTTTGTCCCGGCCTCAGCCAGGCCGTCGTTTTGTAGGAAGCCGCCGGTGCGGGGGTGCTCGGGGTCGAAGTTGGGCACTCGGGCCCAGGGCATGAGCTTTCCGTCGCAATACAACTCGCGGAAGTCCAGGTCAGGCAGGTCCAGCGCCGATAGGTCGGCCTGGAGTACCTCGCCCTTCCAGGGCTTGAAGGCCGTGACGCGCCTGCCGCCGGAGACCACCGTCTCCTCGTCCTTGAGGCCCTTGATGGTCAGTTCGCTATCCTGGGGCCCGAGGGTGATCGTGTCCCCGAGCACGTGGGTGCCCTCGTGCAGGACGATGCGCACGGGGCGATCCCGCGTCTGGCGCGCCACCTCGATGGCTCTAGACAAGCTGCCCAGAGGGCCGTCGGTCCTTGCAGCGTCGGGATTCGCAAGGGAGCCCGACCAGGTGTCATTGCCCGAGACCGACACGTGCAGCACCGTCTCGGCCCCCACCGATGCAGGATATGTCAGCGCCAGCATCAGGACGACGCTTGCGGTCACGGGTCGCGCCTTCGTCTGCCTTATCCGTCTATCCACTATTCTCCCCACCCTTATCCACACGTGATCCACAGTTGATCCACAAGACTCTCCACCCGGCTCGACTGAGCGAAGGGCTGCAAGGCCCCGCGAGGGGAGTACTAAGGCTCCCTGCGGCCGTATACCACGTCTCGGACGTGCTCACTGGCATAGAAGCGCACGAGATGGTCCCACTTGGAAGGGGTCTTGAAGGCGCAGGCGTTGGGCCCCACGTGACACAGCCCCCAGCGCAGGCCATCCAAGGGGCCCTTGATTTCGGCCGGATCGGGCCGGAAGGGACCGGCCGCCTCCGGTGGGTTGTGGACGTGGTACTTGATCTCGAAGTTGATGCCATCCGGCGACCACTGGATCGTGTTCTTCTCCGCTCCCACGCCGGTGAGCAGCGCCGCGATGCCCCCATTAGAGTGCCATAGGCAGGTCTCGTGGCCGCTGTTGGTGATGGGGTTGCACTCGCTCTTGACGTAGGGCCCTTCGGGGCTGTCTGCAGTGGCCACGCCCCAGCGCGAGCCATGGGTGAGGCGGCCCATCTGCTCGCCCTTGTAGTACAGGTGGAACTTGCCTTGGCAGTGCATCAGGCAGGGGTCGTGGGTGTTCTGGCTGTCGAAGCTTCCGTGGCTCTTGACCCTGAAGGCGTGGTCCTCGGCGCCGTCCCATTCTCCATCCCTGGCGGGCTCGAGTATGGGCTTGGGCAGGCGTCGCCAGGGGCCTTCGGGGGCAGTGGCCACGGCCATGGCAATGCACTCGTGGTGCCGCCTCAGGTAGGGGCTCTTGCCCGCCTGGTAGACCAGGTAGTACTGTCCGTCGTGGGCGAGGATCTCGGGTGTGAACACGCTACGCTCATCGAACTGGCCCGCCGGGCCGGCGCCCACGGCCTTGCCCTGTTCGACCCAGTCCACCCCGTCGGGGCTCGTGGCATACCAGACCTCGGCCAGGTCCCAGGGCCAGACCTTCAGCTCCGGGTCGTCTGTGTAGCCGTGGGATTCACCGGTTGAGCGTGTATACCAGACGTAGTATGTGTCGCCCACCCGGATGACGCTGGATGGGTCGCGGCGGCACACGCCCTCTTCACAGCCCAGGCCGCTCACCGGCTCGTAGACGAACAGGCAGAAGAACTCGTTGTCGAAGTCAAAGCCGACGAACCTGTGGCTTGCGGCGCTTAGTTGTTTTCGGGTCATCGAGGCGGTCCTCCCGTGGCCGTTGCTGTGGTGGAGGTGTCAGGTGCACCGGCGGCACGCTGAAGGGGCGCCCAGGTCAGGGCGATAACGGCGCCGAAATCCTTTCCCAGAGGCTTGATGCCGCCGGGTCTGCCGGCTCCTGGGCTCCGGGGGATCAGGAAGTCCACGGTCACCTTGCGTGGTCCACCGGGCGTCTGCCCTCGTTCCGGGGTCGACGCCGGGCGCGCGGCGGATCAAGAGAATGTGACTCGCGCACTGTGCTTCAGTGCCCGCGCGCGTCGCCGCGGCGGGTATGCGTCGCCTATGCTCAGCCCTCGAGGATCCGGCGCACCGTCTCGACGTTCTCCTCGACCATGCCGTCCTTGTCGCCCCGGTGCATGCCCACATTTACCACGTCGGTGGGCTTGATATGCTCGAAGGCAAACTCGAAGGCCATCACCGGGTCGAGGCGTCCCGAGCCCATGATCTTGTAGGCGATGCAGGGCTTCTGCAGTCGGCGCACGCATTCGGCGGCGGGTGGCACATCGGCCAGGCGGAACTTGTCGCCCTGGCCGTCGTGTAGGCTGCCACAGTTGAAGAAGCACACCACATGGAAGTCCACCAGGTCGAGGCTATCGACCCAGTCGTGGACCTGGGGGGCGTGGCCCGCGACACCGATGGGCAGGCCCAGGGACCTCGCGTGGTCTGCCCACTGGCGAAGGGTTTCACCGTCCTGAGCGGCATACAGACCGTCCACCAGTCCGCCATGGAAGTAGGCGGCCTTGGCGCCGACTTGCACGGCGTCGTCGAGGGCCTCAAGCATGCTCGGGAAGGGGCGACTGGCCAACTGTGCGATCCACTGTAGCGGCCCGCCTGCACTCAGGTAGTCCCGCGTCGCCTGCATGACGTGGGGGGTCTCGTTGTTGGTAATCATGGTGTTGATGCCGGCGGCCCAGGCCCGCTCCCACGTCTCGTGGATGCGCTCGGGGGTGTGGTAGGCAACCATCTCGGCGTCCCGTTCCGAGTTCTGGTGGCTGAACCCGCCGAAGGGGTTTGCACCGATGATCAGACGGGTGACCTGCAGGCCGACGAAATCAACGGTGGGGAGCATTGCACGGTCTCCTTGTGGGGCGGCTGTTGGGCGGCCCTGGGGCGCTGGTAGCACCCGGCTATGATAGCGGTGGCCCGCGGAGCGGTCAAGCGACGGGAGGCCGCTGCCTCGCCACGCTTCGCCCTCAGGGAGGGCTCACCGGGTGCGCCATGCATTCGGCTTGGGCTCGGACAGACGGCGATGGTGAGCAGGACCATGACACAGGTGATCGGGACCCACTTGGCCAACAAGGTGACTTACCATGGATACCATCAAAGTGCAGGCCAACTACTACCAGCAGTTCGACGCCGACTACTCCCTGGATGTGCCGGGCGAGGGTTACGGCGGGTGGCGCAAAGGCGAGATCGAGATATCCGCCGGCCATACCGCCGTGGTGGTGATGCACGCGTGGGACTGTGGCACCTACGAGGAGTTCCCGGGCGTGTGGCGCTCGGTGGAGTACATTCCCCGGTCCATCGAGATCGCGCAAACGGTGTTCCCGCCGCTTCTTGCGGCGGTGCGGGCCTCGCCTCTGCCTCTGGTCCATGTGGTGGGCGGGGGTGACTACTACAGTCACTTGCCGGGGTACACGTACGTGGCCGACCTGGCCGGGGAGCCGCCTGAGGCACAGGGCGCGGTACCCAGCGACCCAACTCTCGACACCTTGCGCCGGTTCAAGTCCGACAAGGTATGGCGCGGGGCGCATAACAACGCCGACCGCCCGAAGCTCGGTGAGAAGCTCGACTTCCTTGAACAGGCGCGACCCCTGGATGGGGAAGCAGTGGCGGAAGACAGTCACCAGCTTCTGGCGGTGTGCAAGAAGTGGGGGATCAACCACCTGATCTACGCGGGGTTTGCCATCGACGCCTGCCTGCTGACATCCCCCGGTGGCATGGTGGACATGCAGCGCCACGGGGTGATGTGCTCGGCCATCCGGCAGGCCGTCACGGCGGTGGAGAGCAAAGAGACCGCCCGGCGACAGTCGGCGAAGGAAATCGCACTGTGGCGCGTGGCGGTCTCCTACGGCTTCGTGTTCGATGTCGAGGACCTCATTACGGCGCTGAGCGCCTGAGAGCTGCCGGAGACGACACTGCCGCGTGGCGCGCAACCGACTTCACCTCGCCCCCTGCGGCTTTCCCAACGGGTTGGCCGCGCATGGCGAAAGGCGTGCGCGGGGCGGCTCCGAGCACCAATTCCAGCATCCACCCCACTGTCGAGGCACGCGGAAAGGAGCCGTACTATACCGTGACCTGGCTCTTCGTAGCTTCACCAGCCATCGCCGTGCTGCTGGGCGGCCTGCTTGTCTGCAGCTCTTGTGCGTGGGCCCAGCCGGGCCTCAACGTCCTGGATTTCGGCGCCGTGGCCGATGGCAAGACGGACTGCACCAAGGCCTTCCAGGACGCCCTGGATGAGGCGGGCAAGCGGGGCAATCCCGTCTATGCGCCGGCGGGGCATTACCGCTTCGAGGGACACCTTAGGGTGCCGGAGGCGGTGACCCTGATGGGCACGTGGCAAGGCCCGCCCTCGCGGGAGAAGGGTACGGTGCTGTTGGTGACTGAAGGCAAGGGCCGGGAGGACGGCCCGCCCTTCGTCACCCTCGAGGGCGCAGCCGCCGTCAAGGGCCTGCACTTCGTCTACCCTGAACAGGTGGTCAATGAGGCTCCGCCGGTGCCCTATCCGTGGACCATTCGCGGCCTGGCCCAGGATTGCGGCATCTATGATTGTCTCATCGTTCGCGCCTGGCAGGCGGTGGACTTCGGCACTTACCCGTGTTCGCGTCATGTCATCAACGGGCTATACGGCTCGCCCCTGCGCCGGGGAATCTACATCGACGGGTCGGTGGACGTAGGCCGCATCAGCAATGTGCATTTCACCAGCTTCTTCTTCCCCTACAAAGGTCCTCTGGATGAGTGGAAGCTCAACAACGGCGAGGCCTTCATCATCGGCAAGGCCGATTGGGAATGGATCGAGAACTGCTTTGCCCTGCGCTACAACGTGGGGTTTCGGTTCCTGAAGGGGACGGGTGGTAACGAGAAGCGCACCGGCCCGCCCAACTATGTGGCCATCACCCGCAGTGGCATTGATGAGTCTCATACCACGATGATCGTCGAGGACTCAAGCGGGATCACCGTATCCCAGAGCGTGTTCAAGGGGTGGGCGGCGCAAATACGTGATAGCAACACGGGCCCGATCAAGTTCTCCCAGTGCTGGTTTTCGCCCATGCCGGGCACCGGCTGCTTGATGGAGGCCATGGGCAAGGACCGGGTGAGCTTCGTGGACTGCCGCTTCGAGTTCTGGGATACGCAAGGGGACCTATCGCCCGCGCTCAAGGCCGGCTGCGCCTCGCTGCTGGTCCAGGGCTGCGAATTCGGCACCCACAACCGCACCCCATACTTCATCGGCGAGCGCCAGAAGACCCAGATCGAGATTCTCCCCTCGGTCCGCAGTGCTGTGATTACCGGCAACCGCCTGCGATATGGGGAGAGCGTCATCAACCACTCCGAGGGCGACATCCGCCTTTGTGATAATGTGGTCGATGACTACGACTGGTGGGACGAGAAGGACGCTGGCGGGGAGGGTTGATGCAGGCCCCGGGGGTAACCTGACCGTCCGAAACGGGCGCGTTGAGACGCCTCCTCATCACCGGCCGGAGCCCCCACGGCCGGTGATGAGGTCGCGTTGCGTGTTGCTGTGGGTGCGCTACTGCTCCGCAGCCTGGCGGAAGGCCTCCTCGAACGTCCGCAGCCCGGCGCTGGGGGCCAGGAGCAGCCGCGCCTTCGCTGTGGGACCCTCGACGGTGCGGAGCACCTCGCCGGTCATCGTGTCGACCGTCAGGCCGACCTGCCGGTCCTCCATGGAGCCAAACAGGAAGGCAAATCGCTTGCCTATGCTCAAGGACAGCTCTGTGAGCTTGAACCCCTCGATAGTGGCTACGCGCGTCTCGGCACCTGTGAACCAGACCGTGGACACGCGGGTCACCGGCTTGTCGCCCACCATCTCAGTCCTGACCTCAAGGCTCTCGCTCTTGTTGAGCATCATGTGCTCCTCTTCCGGGGGGAAGAAGCCCTGCTGCTGTCGCCAGGCGTAGTGCTCGCCCTCTCGGACGAGTTCGTAGTGGACCGTCCTGCCTTCCAGGTCCAGCGCCGCGGCCGGGTTCTGCTGGTGCCAGTACAAGCGTTGGGGCCGCGTGCCCGGGGGGAGATCAACGGGGGCCATGTCCCGGGCCCCATCGAGCTTGCCGCCTGTGACTTGCCATGTCGCGCCGACCATGGGACGCGAGAACGCCACCCATTGGGATGTCTCGGGCTTCACAGCGGCATCGCCGAAGTCGAAGGCGCCGGCCAGCTTGACAACGTCACCATACTTGCCGGGGGCCACGTAAAGGAGCTCATGCCCTGAACGCGATGTTCGGCGCTTGCCGATCACCGAGCCGTCGCGCTGTGGAGAGAACCCGTTGACCCCCGCCAGGACCAGCTTGGGGTTGGTTCCGCACAGGGACACCTGCATCAGGTTGCCGTTGAGGTTCGGCTCCATGGGCACGCGTTGGATGTAGAGGGCTGAATAGCCCCACGAGGCCAGCGGCCCGCCGTAGCGCATGGCCGCCCCGGCGCAGGTGTAAAGGTACCGCGCGTGGCCCGCGCTGAGGATGGCCACATGGCCGTTGGTGATCATCATCGCGTACGCCTCTCCCGGCCGGGACAGCCCCAGGGAGGTGTCGGGGAAGGCCGTGGGGACCATCGCGACAACCTGCACCTTGTCCACCGTCAGTTTGAGGCGGTCCGCGAGGTCCTGGCGCAGTCGCTGAGCCGCGTCGCCGCCGGGCCCCCCACTCACCTTGTCGGGGCTGGGGCCTGCTTCAATACGCGCCAGCACGACGCGCCGCCCGGAGTCGGTGTGGTACTCGAACTGCTTGCCCTGTGCCTTCAGGACCACACGGTAGCCGGGGGTAATGACCTGTAGGGCCATTCGGCCGCGCCGCTCGACCCCCAGCGCCGAAGTTGGCCAGGCCACCTGCTCCGCGGACACCACCTCGACGTGTTGCGCAGCAATGCCCAATCGTCGCGCCAGCCTGTCCACGGCGCTCTGCACGGGGCCGGAAGACTGGGCGAAGGCTGAAGCGGCCAGCACGATGAAAAGCACTATTGCGATGATTGCGTCGACGCCTGTCTGCCTGTAACTTCGGGACATCAGTTGTGCCCTCCTGAGTGACGGCATGTGCCATGATGGCGAGGTCCGCCGGGCAGGCCCTACGGGTCGACGCGGCCCGTGGGAGCGGCTCCAAGCGCGGCCTCGCGTATGTAGACGCATACGGCTAGTCGACACAATAGGTGACGAAGATGCGGCCCGGCCCCGAAGAGCCGGAGAAGTCGACCTCCGCCACGTAGTAGTGCGGCGCCCCGCTCCACACCGCCTCCCTGCGGCGTGGGGGAAGCTCCACCCGGACCGTCTCCCGGCTCTCGGCGGAGACCCCCCGCAGATGCCTGTCGATGATGCCTGTTTCGTACTGAAGGGGCAGTCGGAATCTGATCCGCACATCGCCCAACTCGCACTCGTCGCCGGTCCGGCAGGACAAGGTGAGGACGCCATCGTCCGGGTTGGGCCTGAGCAGGAACCCGGCGCCGGGGAACTCATCACACTCCTGTGGGTCGGCCACCTGGGCGGCTCCGGCCGGCAGCTCGATGTGCGCAATCTTCTGCGGCAGGGCCCTCGACGGTGAGTGTGGCAGGTTGACGACTACCGTGCCATCACCTTGGTCGAACTCAACCGGCCCCCCGTCTACACGCACGGCGCGGACACCGCCACCGTTGATCACCCACGTGAGAGGTACTCCATCGCCAAGCTCCGTGGGGTCAGGCCGGTGCAGCACATATCGACGCGTCGCTGACGCCTCATTTATCGGCTGGTTCTCGATGCGGCTGAAATGCTGCTGGCGGTAGTAGGCGGCGTATTGGGTCAGGTTGCAGTACCAGAAGTCCGCCCTGCCGGAGAGTTCATCGAACAGCACCTCAAGCTTGTCCCACTCCTCGCCCTGCTGCCACGGGTGTACCCCCAGTGAGATGCATCGTGAGGCCTTGGCGTAGGCGCCCTTGTACTTGAATATCCTGTCGAAGCGTTCCTTGAATTTAGCGGCGTTGACCTTGCGGTCGCCGGGCACCACCTGCAGGACCGTGGAGAACTCCCCCTGGGCCAGATGGGGGTTGTTGTTCACGAAGTCGATATACACGCAGTGGTGATAGCCCGACCTGCGCAGTGCCCGGGTGGTGGCCTCGAGCGCTACGGGGTCGTCCTGGCTCTTGTACTGGCCGTAGGGGAAGGCGAAGGAGTTTATCGGGCGGTCGATCTGGGCCTCGCGCTCGATGCGGTTGGCGAGGACCTCGTAGAAGACCGCGTTAGGCGCCAACTCGGCGAGCTTCGGGTGCGTCTGGCTGTGGCCGCCGATGGAGAAGCCGTCCACGAGCAGGTCCCGCGCGTACTGCGCGCCGAATCGGCCCTTGCCGTCGGTTTGATTCAGGTAGAACGTGCCCTTCAGGCCATGCTCTGCCATGCGCTCCCGCATCACCAGGCTATTGGGGTTGTTGTCATCCCATCTGGCTGAGAAGGCCCACTCGCGATTGCCATACACGGGTGCGAGGGTGCATGTGGCCTGTACGGCATCCTGTGGTGAAGCGAACTGGACTTCGACCTGCTGCGAATACATCCGCATCGGCTCTCCTTGGGAAGCGGCTATGCTCGTCAGGGCGGCCAGTGCCAGGGCGGTGATGCCCGGTCGGCCCCACGCGAGGCGCCCGTCGGGCAAGGCACCGGAATGCTTGACCTTTGCACGCATCTGTGTGTTCCACCTGTTGCCATCGGGGTTGATGATCGGGTCGTGCAACGAAGGGAGCTTAGCGGCGGGCAGGGGGGAGTGTCAATGACAGGAACGCCGCTTTGAGGATCTGCCCGAGCTGTATGTACTTGTGGGCGTGCGGGGAGTTGAGCCGGCCACGCGGGGCCACTTCCTGACCCTGTAAGCCAAGAAAGAGACGGCGTCGCCACGCAGAGCCCATACCACAAGCCCCGCCGCGCGTGGCGGGGCCTGTCGCGAAGCCCGAGCCGACGGCGCTCAGTGGGGGATGACCCGCGTCACGGCACCCTCTCGGTTGAACATGGTCTTCCGATTGAGCCAGACGACCAGGATAGCAGCGGCTGCGAACAGTATCGTGTCGTAGGGCTGCGCGTCGGGCCAGATGGGATTGTTGAGTTGGAAATGCAGCAGCGCAGGGAGCAGGATACTGCCGCGAGACACGTTGAACAACGGGGTCACGATGACGCTGATGGCGATGGAGCCAACGAAGAACGGGGTGAATGACCAGGCGCCCTGCGGAGTTCCGCTCAACAGAAATGCAGGCAGGTGCCACACGCCCCAGATCACGCCAAGTATCAGCCCGGCCCAGATGGGCGCGAACTTGCGTTGCAGAAGGGGCAGAGCCAGGCCACGCCAGCCGAACTCCTCCACCGGGCCCTTGATCAGGTTCAGCAGCAGTGCCATGAGTAGCCCTTGAAGCGGGGACCACGGCCCTGGTTCTGCGAAGAGGTTGCCCTTCAGCGCAGAGCCGCCAAAGAACAGCAGCGGAACGCCGACAATCAGGAAGGCATACCAGGCCGGCGAGCAGCGCCAGAGCGAGAGCCGGCCAAGGTAACGTCGCAGGCCACTGACGCCACCGCCGGAGGCGATGACGATGAAGGCGGCGATTGCCGGCGCGTACACGGCCAAAAAGAACAGCGGATGCTCGCCGGTCAGCTCGCCGAAGATGTCGGCCATCTGCTCCGGCAGGAAGATAAACAGAGCCAGTATCCCCCACGCCAACCCGAAAGCGATGAGCAGGAATGGCAAGAGAGCGATAAGTGAGATCTGATGTCGGTCTGGGACTGGTTCCATCGCGTCTATGTTCCCCTCCCGGGGGGCATAGTCTCCATCGCCTAACGGTGCGTGCACTTTTGGCAGGTTGAGCTCGGCGGGCCGGCACGGGTGAGGGCCTGCGCAAACCGCCTGCGCGTAGCAGCGGCCTGCACCATCCACACGACGGCCCGTCGGGCATGACGAAACGGCCGGGCCCACTCTTGAGCAATCTGTCGCGCGGCTTCTTCAAGCTCCGGAGAGCTATCTCAGGGGGCAGGGCCTGTAGCGGCGCGGTACCTTAGGGGTCATCTGTATGGATGGCGTGCGCGGCTTGAGGAGCTTAGTCGAGGGCGAGCCGCGTGTCAATGAGAGGGGCAACTCGTCCCGGGTGGCCCGTTTCGTGCAGGCCCGCCGCAGATGTTGACGGAGGCAGTCTGTAGCAGACTACCCGGAACGCGCCCTCGGCTGGACCCGCGTGGGGCCTTGAGGAGATGGGGATAGGACCGCTACGCAGTCCATGCGGCAAACCATCGGGCACTGATGCGCGCGGCGAGCGCCTATTGTGACCCGGTTGATCCCACGGTTCCCTGTGCCGCCTTCATCCCTTCATCGCCAATCAGCGGTTGCGTCACTTCGGCGAAATCCGCCGGGGCCTCGCCGTACAGGTCCACCATCTTCACCCTGAGCACCTCGATGATCTCGGCCATCCGATAGCCGTCTCCCGGCGGACCGTGAAAGTGCACCTCGCGCTCTTGTCCGTCCTGCTCGATGGTGAACCGGTTCTCGTCATCGATGAGGATGCAGGCCAGCCTCTCGCCATGTCCGGTGACGATCTTCTGGCCCTCGGCGCTTTCGTAGGCGTGAAACTCGCAGCGCACCTTGTCGGGCCAGGCTTCGCCCATCGTCACGAAGCTCTTCATCATCGGCCGGAAGCAGTGGCCCAGGACAACGCAGACCTTGATCTTTGCGTCCTCAGCGCCCACCGGCTCGGGGATGGCGCCCTCGCCCTCGGTGGGGGCGGCCTGAGCGAGCTCTCGCTTGCGCTGCTCCTCGCGCTGGACGAGCATGAAGGAGTAGACGCTTGCGGCAAGCGCCACTACCAGCACGCACACTGCCACGATAGTCTTGAGGCGCGTGTTGTCCGAACCACCAGGCTGCCGCGTCGGCTGCGGTGTGGGGTCATGTTCGCTGCCGGCCATCTGTCCCGCCTCCTGTTTGCCGGGGCATATTTGTGACGTGCAGGCTTCAGGATCGTCACGGTCAACAGACTGCTCCCATACAATTCGAGGCGACATGCCGATGGCCTGCCGGGCAATGCCGATCCGCAGGCCATTGCTAGGTGTCACCTGTGGGCGCGAAGGCCTGTGCGTACTCCCGCAACAGGCTCACGTACAGCCGGTAATCCTCCATAGACACCTCCGGCGGCGTCTGATGGTCCACGGAGGGGATGTAGCCGCCGGAGCGGATAGCGGGTTCGAGGCGCTCGAACTCCCGCCTGATGCGCTCCTCGCCCAGGTGCATGACGGTCTTGTCGAAGGCGCCGATCATTCGCAGGTCGGGGTGATTGCGTCGCAGCTCGTTGACGTCGACCCCGGCCATTCGCTCCAGAGGAAGGAATCCCTGAATCCCGGTGCCCGTATACCAGCGCACCGCCGTGGTGACGTCGCCATCGGTGTCCACGACGCTCACCGTGCCCCTTTCGTGGATGTGGGGCACGATCTGATGGTAATGGGGGGCCAATAGCTCGTCGAACAGCGCCGCGGAGACCATCGGCCCATGGTTGTACGACATGTCCTCGGCAAAGGTCATGAAATCGGGGACGCAGATGTCGCAGAATTCGTCGAACACGCGCAGGTTGAATGCCAGCAGGTCATCGTTCATCTCGCGCATCAAGTCCGGCTGATCGTAGAAGGCGTACAGGTGCGGCTCGATGCCGAAAAGGGTGCGTGGGAACCAGAAGAAGCCCTCGAGAGTGATCCAGACCACGAGCTCGTCGGTGGCTTGGCGCTTTGCCCAGCCTTCGATGACGGCGGGATCGAAGGCGGGATCGGGATACAGGTGCTGCTTGAGCTCGAGGTAGTCCTCGCGATCCCTCATCAAGGGCATACCGTGGCCGGGTGGCGGAGGGCAGGACGCGGCCTTCGGACGGATCCAAAGCTGCCGGTGCGCGTCCAGGCCGAAGTAGTCGCAAATGTCGCCCGGGTCGGTGAGGCTTTCCGGGAGCCCCTCGGCGTGCCAGCGGTCCACTGTGAGGTTCCACCAGTGTGCCCACTCAATGACCGGAAGGCGGTCTACCGGCTGGAAGTTGAGGACACGGGTGACACGCTCGCGGTTGGTCATCACTCAAGGATTCCCCTGTCTGGGTGGGTTGGTTGCCGCCCTGTGGCTGGGGCGTATAGCAGATACTGCTCCCGACGGGCCGTGAAGTCACGTAGCTGTGGCCGCCAGGCATCGATAATCTGTTGGGCCTCGGTCCCCGACTGGATCGCCCGTGCGATGGCGGGTCCGCCAAGCAGCAACTCGCTTTGCATGGCGTCGAGCTTTCCCGGGTACATACGCACCAATTCGCAGGCCAGGCGCACGTTGGCCTCCACAGGCCGGAGCTTGGCGCGGTCATTCGTGAATATGAAGCAGCCCCGGCAGCGCTCTGCCTCGAAGCAATGCGCGCTTGGGGTGAACTCGATGGGCACAAACCGCAGGTGCAGGTCAGGCAGCCCGTTGAGGCGCTGGGCAAGGGCGACGCCATCAATGTAGGGCGCGCCGAACACCTCGAAGGGGCTCTCCGTGCCGCGCCCCACGGACAGTTGAGAGAACTCGAGCCCGGCCGTCACGGCGTACAGTGTTACTTGATTGAGGTTGCGCAGGTTGGGCGAGGGGTTCACCCATGGCAGCCCTGTCTCGTCGAACCACAGGTTCCTTGGCCAGCCCTCGCAGGCCACCACCTGCAGGTCACACTCGATGCCGTACTCCGCGTTCGCCAGCAGGGCAAGCTCGCCCGGGGTCATCCCATGGCGGGTGGGCGTCTTGAAGTAGGCGGGCAGACAGCGGAACGCCGGGTCAAGCACGGGGCCCTCGACTACGGCGCCTGTGATTGGGTTGGGGCGGTCCAGAACCATGAACCGTATATTGAGCCCGGCCGCCTGTTGCATGCAGTAGACCATCGTGGTGGTGTAGGTGTAATAGCGCATCCCGACGTCGGCGATGTCGAACACCAGAAGGTCGACATCCCGCAGTTGCTCGTGTGTGGGACGCTCGATATCCGAGAACAGGCTGTAGACCGGAAGACCGGTAGTCGGATCAACCCCGTCGGCTACCCGTAGGGTCTCATCATGGTCCCCGCTGATGCCGTGCTCGGGGCCGAACAATACGGTCACCCGTATGCCGTTGTCCACCAGAACCGAGATGATATGTCGCCGGTCCCGGGTGATGGCAGTGGGATTGGTGACCAGCCCGACCCGCAGCCCCTGCAGACGCCGGCAACCTTCGCGGGCGAGGATGTCCAAGCCGGTTAGGGTCGCCATGGGCAGGCCAACACCTCGCGATGTATGAAGTCGAACGGGTCGACGGCTGCGCGGGATCTTGCTACAGCGGCACATTCCCCCCATGGCCGCCGGGCACCTTGCAGGCTCATCGCCTTAGCCCCAGAAAGGAACCATTCTACTATAGCGGAAAGCTCCTACCCCAGAGAGGAGTCCCGGATATGCTCCGGATCGATTGGCCCATGCGGTGGGCGCCGTGGCTAACAGCCCCACAAAGCCTCGATGGTTGGCGGGAGCGCCTCGAGACAACCGCGGTGCAGGAAGCGGCGAGAATTGCGCAATTGCAGGGCGTTGCGGGCGTCGGTTTCATCGGCGCCGCCGGCCGAGGGAATCCCTGGCCGGGGTCTGATGTCGACCTGCTGGTCATGGTCGACGGGTGCGTGGCGGCGACCACCGGCGTGCTCCGCGAGTATGAACGGCAGCGCAACGTGCAGCTCCTTGCCGACCGGGTGCCGATCGAGGTCGAAGCGGCCAACTGGGTTCTCTCCCGCGAGGAGCTCGCCGGGCTGTGCAACCCTGCAGGCGAAGTCCAGGTCC
>Ga0272441_10008900_pt1 | contig 15702 bp, 13 predicted proteins | sample SSMProp6N_FD_193582 | JGI IMG/M metagenome (GOLD analysis project Ga0272441, IMG submission 193582) | Marine sediment archaeal communities from Little Sippewissett salt marsh, Falmouth, MA, United States - SSM-Prop-6N | ecosystem: Environmental > Aquatic > Marine > Wetlands > Sediment ... | reverse complement strand
TAGCTGTAGACACCTGCAAGGTCTTCGGCTCCGCCGGGCAGCTCACCCAGAGCTCCTGTGGCAATGGAGCGTTGGGCAAGGGCAAGACTATCCTCGATCTGGCGCAGATTCGCGTCATCTAGCTGGAACAGAAGCAGATACTGCTCCGGGATGTTTGACGAACGATCCACAAGGTAGGAGACGTCGATGAACTCCTCATCCTTGCGGAACTCGCCGGCGATGCTCTCCGCCGCCACGAGGAGCAACGACTCCCTGCGATCGAGGATGGCGTGCTGCAACGATTCGGCGCGAGGCGACGCCGTGTCTCCGAGCTGATCAAGCTCGTCCGCGGCCGCGGCGAGCTGCGGATCACGTCGCTGCGCCTCGTCCGTCAGTCGTACAAGCAGGGCGACGTAATCGTTCTGCCCAAGGTACTCCTCATTGCGACGATACTCATCGATCAGCCGGTCTCTGCCTGGAAGCAGATCGAGGAACGAACTGCGGATGGGGACGTCGCGCACGTAGTACGCCGATGCCGCGACAAGCACGAAGCACAGGGTCACGACCCACCAGGCATGATAGCGAGTGATGCGGAACACCGCGTCCAGAAACCGTTCCAGCACTGGCCTCTTCATTTTCGAGGTGGATCGCGTTAGGATCGCGACTCCTCGGGGCTCGTGACTTCGATGTCGTAGCCGATGAGCTTGGCTGTGAGGCGGACATTCTGCCCGCCCTTCCCGATCGCCAGGGAGAGCTCATCGTCGGGCACGAGCACACGCGCGCTGTGCGTCGTCTCATCCAGCTCCGCGGAGATCACCGACGCCGGCTCGAGGCTGTTCCTTAGGAGCTCGTCCGTCTTCTCACTCCATCGCAACAGGTCAATCTTCTCCCCCGACAGCTCGCGGGTGACGACACGCACTCGCGCCCCACCGGCACCTACACAGGTACCCACGGGATCGACGTTCGGATCAAGAGACTCGACGGCAACCTTGCTTCGCCGACCGGCTTCGCGGGCGATACGACGCACCACCAGCGTGCCGTCTTCGATCTCCGGAACCTCGAGGCGGAGAAGCTCGTGGACGAACTCCGGATGCGCTCTGGACAACAGAATCCGCGGATCCCCCTGCGTCTCCTCGACGCTCACAAGATAGGCGCGCAGCCGTTGCCCCGCCTGGTATCGCTCCCCCGGGATACGGTGTGCGTCCGGCATGACGGCTTCCGCCTCACCGAGATTCACCCACACGTCCTTCCCCTCGAAGCGGTGGATCGCCCCCGTGATAATCTCGCCGACGCGCCCAACGTACAGGTCGTATACGATCTCCCGCCGTCGCTGTGTGATCTCCTGGCGGATGGTCTCCTCGGCCTTCTTCGTGGCGATGCGCCCGAAACGGGAGAGCTCGATGCGCTTGCCGTTGATGTGGATGTCCCCCGAGTGCTGGTCGATCACCACCTCGACGTCATCCTCGGTGTGATACTCCTCTTGGTACGCAGCAGCGAGCCCCAGTTCAATGGCCTGATACAGATCCTCACGCGGGATCCCCTTCTCCTTGGCCATCTCCTCGAGTGCCTCGATGAACTCGATGTTCATGTCGCCTCTCCCCGCTGCAGCGCGTCTCCTCTGCCTCATCACAAAAACGGCAGTCCCCCGTCCCCAGACCCGGAGCCAGGGAGCTGCGCGTCTACCAAACCCTGCATCAGCAACGTAGTATACGGGAGCGGGTGGAAGTAGACAAACCTGATGACTACGTTAATGCAGCGCACAAGCTACGTCGTCGACGAGATCTCTGAGGGGGCTCGGCTCGATCGCTTTCTGAGCGAGCGCCAGCCCACGGTGTCACGTGCCTCCATTCAGCGTGCGATTCGAGAGGGACTCACGACCATCGATGGAGTGATCTGCTCCAGGCCGTCGAGGCAACTGCGGCCGGGGGAGAAGGTCACCCTCAGGTACGCCCAGCCCGCCGCCTTGGTTCCGCACCCGATGGACATCCAGATCCTCCATGAGGATACCGATATCGTCGTCGTGGACAAGCCGCCAGGGCTCGTCGTGCACCCCGGGGCAGGGACGGTGGAGCCAACCCTCGTCGAGGGCCTCCTCATGAACCGCCCTCTTGCGCCATCGATCGATGCCCGCCGGCCGGGTGTCGTCCATCGGCTGGACAAGGACACAAGCGGCGTCCTCGTTCTCGCCAAGAGCGTCTCTGCCCTGAACGATCTCCAGCGCCAGTTTGCCGAGCGCAGTGTCGCGAAGCTATATCTCGCGGTAGTCAGCGGGATCATCGACGAGGACGAAGCGCTGATCGACGCCCCCATCCGTCGAGATCCCCACAGGCCGCGGCGGATGACCGTGAGCACAGCCGGTCGCCCCGCGCAAACCGTGATCCGCGTCCTGCAGCGAGGGGAACGCTCCTCGCTGATTCTCGTACGTCCGATCACCGGACGCACGCATCAGGTTCGTGTCCATCTGAAGTACATCGGTCACGTCGTGGAGGGCGATGCCATCTACGGCCAGAGCGGATCTCGACTCATGCTGCACGCCTGGAAGCTTCGGCTTCAACATCCGTCAACGGGGGCAGAATGCCACTTCGAAGCTACTGTCCCAGAGGAGTTCCCTGACCACCCCTACGCTTCAGCCGCAGGGCTCGAAGCGCACTGAGTCCGTAGTCCAAGGTGGCGACGTACGTCAGCGTCAGCGCCACGGCGAATCCGATCCTTGCCCACGCCGCGGGTTCCGGAGGCAGAGGTGCCACGAGCATCAGTGTTGATAGGAACGTGAGGGTCGCTGTCGCCTTCCCCAGGGCCCGCGCCCCCTGGACGAGGCGGACACGGGCATGAAGGATCCACGCACCAAGCCCGAGAGCAAGCTGCGGCAGGGTGAACAGGGCGGCGAGCCACCACGGGAGCCCGCCGGAGACGGCCAGAGCCCACACCACCGACAGATACAGGGCCTTGTCGACGGCCGGATCCAGCGCCTTCCCGAGGGTCGTGACCTCCCCGCGGGCGCGCGCCACGAGCCCGTCCAGGACATCCCCCGCGCTGATGACAAGGAACGAGACCGCCGCCGCCGTGCGGTTTCCCGTGAGGAGAAGGACCACCGGCAGAGGAATCAGCGCGGCCCGTGCAAGGGTAATCCTGTTGGCTAGCGACATCGAATCCATGGTAAGCGTACTGCGACGGTGCGGCAACACCGGTTGGAGCCACCTGCACCATGCCAGTATACTTCCGCCCGCGAGGGACAGCGCAGACACCAAGGGGGAGATCGACCGATGAAGAGGCGGGCGCTGATCATGGGGGCAGCGGGGCGCGACTTCCACAACTTCAACGTGGCGTTTCGCGAGCGTACGGACATCGAGGTCGTCGCATTCACCGCGACCCAGATCCCGGACATCGAGGGCAGGCTATACCCCACCGAACTCGCCGGCGAGCAGTATCCAAACGGGATCCCCATCGAATCGGAGGACCGCCTCGAGCAACTCATCGCCGAACGCGACATCGACCTCGTGGTGTTCGCCTACAGCGACATCCCCAATCAACATGTCATGGAGCGGGCTGCGACAGTCAACGCCGCGGGCGCCGACTTCCTCCTGCTCGGTACGAACTCCACCATGCTCACGCCGACCAAGCCGCTGGTTTCCGTGACCGCAGCGCGTACAGGATCGGGGAAGAGCCAAACGACGCGACGCGTCTGCGCTGTGCTACGAGGCAAAGGGCATCGCGTGGCCGTCATCCGGCATCCCATGCCGTACGGTGATCTCGCGAAGCAGGCCTGCCAGCGCTTCGCATCACACGAGGACCTCGATCGCCATCAGTGCACGATCGAGGAGCGTGAGGAGTACGAACCCCATATCGAAAATGGGACGGTAGTGTTCGCCGGCGTCGACTACGCGACGATTCTGCAGGAGGCGGAGAAGGAAGCTGACATCATCGTCTGGGACGGCGGCAACAACGACTTCTCGTTCTATCGCGCGAGCCTTTCGATCGTCGTAGTTGACCCCCACCGCGCTGGCCACGAGCTGCTCTACTACCCCAGTGGCGTCAACATACGACTCGCCGATGTCGTTATCGTCAACAAGGTCGACACGGCAGCGCTGGACGATATCACCTTCCTGCGGGACAACATCAAGGACATCAACCCTCGGGCAACGATCATCGAGGCGGCCTCCCCCATCTTCGTCGAAGACCCGGACATCATCCGTGGGAAGAGGGTTCTTGTCATAGAAGACGGCCCAACGCTCACGCACGGGGAGATGCGGTTCGGCGCCGGTAGCATCGCCGCCCAGCGGTTCGGGGCATCCAAGCTCGTCGATCCGCGCTCCGCCGCCGTCGGCTCCATCCGCGAGGCGTTCCATCGCTATCCCGAGATCGGCGCGCTCCTCCCGGCCATGGGCTACGGCGAACAGCAGATCCGCGACCTACAGGAGACGGTCGACCGTGTGGAGTGCGACGCGGTGGTCATCGGGACACCGATCGATCTCACGCACCTTCTTTCCTTTGAGATCCCAACGACGCGCGTGCGATACGACCTCCAGGAGATCGGCCAACCGACACTGGATACGGTGCTGTCCGGCATCTAGCGCGTGCGCACGCGCCACCACCAAGGACTACGTCTCGTCACGCGTGCCTTGCCCACGGGGAGATCGTGTGTGCAGCGAGAGCAGGAGCGTCCACGCTGCGCCAAACGCCGCCCCGACGACAAGCCCGTAGACCAGATCGCCCCACAGCCTCCCGACGATCGCCCCAGTCGCCACGCCCAAAGGCAGGAGGATCCGGGCGTGGCGAAGCAGTGACACGCCGTACGAGGCCCATCGTGAGCGAGAAGGCACGCTACGCCTCATCCAGAATGTGGAGAAACGCGTCGACGACCTGCGGATCGAACTGGGTGCCGGCGCCGGCCTTCAGCCGGCTGGTCGCCTGTTCCTCGCTCAGCGCCTCACGATACGGCCGATCACTCGTCATCGCGTCGTACGCATCGACCACAGCAATGATCCGCGAACCCATGGGGATCTCTTCGCCTGACAGCCCTCTGGGATAGCCGCTCCCGTCGAACCACTCGTGATGCGAGGCAACCAGATCGGATGCATCCTTCATGCTCCGCATCCCGCGCAGGATCTGCACACCGTAATCGGGATGCCGCCTCATCTCCTCGCGCTCCGATTCGGTGAGCCGCCCCGGGTTGTTGAGGATCGTCTCCGGGACCTTCACCTTCCCCACGTCGTGAAGATACGAGGCGTCGGACAGCGCCACGAGGTCGTCACCGCCCAACCCCAGCCGTTCCCCGATCCGTAGGCACATGCTTTCGAGCCGGTGACAATGCCCCTCCGTGGCGGGATCCGCTTCCTCGACCGAGTGCGCCAATGCCATGATCCCCTGCGTTTCCTCACGCATCAGGTGGAAGCTTGGCGGGGAAGCGACCATGAGAAGCTCCGCCTCGTCGTCCACTCGGAAGAACGCGCGGTCACTGAGTCCGTGATGGTGCAGGTAGTCTCCCTCATGCAAGGGAACGTCTTCAGGCTCATCCTTGAGCACGAGCGATCCACGGAGCACGTAGATGAACTCGAAGCCTTCCCAGTCGCTGCCTGCGTCGAGGTAGAACAGCTTCCCCGCTGCGATCCGTTGGCGGGTCACCTCGACAGAGCCTCGACGGGCAAGCAACTCAAGTGTTAGCGAACGACGCTCGACGAACTCGCGCCGGTTCTCGCAATGACTGACCGTCAGACCGCCGACCACGCGCCCCCTCCTCCGCTGGACGTCCGCGCTCAGACAGCCCGGAGCGCCTCTACGGACCTCCAGGAACGTGGATCGGAGTGAAGAGACAGTCGGCGGAGACCGCCGGCAATTCGTGTCCGCCGAGGATCGCGCCGCCGTCAAAGCGGGGACCACCGGGAACGTGGATCGGATCCGCCATCACGGACGCAACGATCGTCGTCACCAGAGATGCCATGACGACGAACAACAGCACAGCCTTACCAACGCGGGTCAAAGCACGCCTCCTTCGCAGGGCATTCATTGCCCATCTTCGCACGTCAACTACACGCACACAAGCTCTACGTTCCCAACCGTATGCGCCGTGTTTCACCCCGCCTCATCCCGTATCTGACCGCACCCACGTTCTCCAGAGCGTTTTGTTGCCGCGGCCAAGCCTCGGTACAATCCCGTCGCAGCGCATCCAGTTCGCATGATTTGACCCTTAGGAAGACCAGGGAGGTCTTGGAATGCCAGCGACAGCGGAGAGGATGATGACGATCGATGGGAACACGGCGGCCGCACACGTAGCGTATGCGTTCAGCGATGTTGCCGCCATCTACCCGATCACGCCCAGTTCACCGATGGGAGAGATTGCCGACAGCTGGGCCGCCCACGGCCGGGTGAATCTGTTCGGCCAGCCGCTCCAGGTCACCGAGATGCAGTCCGAGGCCGGAGCTGCCGGAGCTGTGCACGGCTCCCTCGTCGCTGGCGCACTGACGACGACGTTCACCGCTTCGCAGGGCCTGCTGCTGATGATCCCCAACATGTACAAGATCTCCGGCGAGCTGCTACCGGCGGTGTTCCACGTCTCGGCTCGCGCCCTCGCCAGCCATGCCCTGTCCATCTTCGGCGATCACTCCGATGTGATGGCAACGAGGCAGACGGGCTTCGCGCTTCTCGCGTCGGCGTCGGTGCAGGAGGTCATCGACCTCGGCATTGTCGCTCACGTCTCCGCCCTGCGATCGAATGTGCCGTTCGTCAGCTTCTTCGATGGTTTCCGCACCTCTCACGAGATCTCGAAGGTCGATGTGGTCCCCTACCAGGAAATCGCCAAGATGCTCCCACTGGACGCGGTGGCACGCTTCCGCCGGCGAGCGATGAACCCCGAGCACCCGCACCTACGTGGGACTGCGCAAAACCCAGACATCTACTTCCAGAACCGCGAAGCGGCAAACGCGTACTACCTTGCGGCGCCGGGGATCGTCGCGGATGTGATGAAACAGGTATCTGAACTCACGGGGCGCTCCTACCACTTGTTCGACTACGTCGGGGCACCCGACGCGGATCGGGTCGTGGTTGCGATGGCGTCCTCCTGTGACGTCATCGAGGAGACGGTCAACCACCTTTGCGCAGGCGGCGAGAAGATCGGGCTCGTGAAGGTCCGCCTCTATCGTCCATGGTCGACCGCGCACTTCCTTCAGGCGCTCCCCACCTCAGTAGCGCGGATCGCCGTCCTCGATCGGACCAAGGAGCCAGGAGCGCAAGGCGAGCCGTTGTACCTTGATGTGCGAAGCGTCTTTCAGGGCTCCGGACGCGACATCCGCGTTGTCGGCGGTCGCTACGGCCTGGGCTCGAAGGACTTCACCCCCGCGATGGTGAAGGCCGTGTTCGACAACCTCGCGGTCGATGAGCCGAAGAACGGATTCACCGTCGGGATTGAGGATGACGTGACGCACACGTCGCTGCCGCTGCCACCCGAGATGGACGCTACGCCCGACGGGACGATCCAATGCATGTTCTGGGGCCTTGGATCGGACGGAACCGTTGGCGCCAACAAAAACGCGATCAAGATCATCGGCGACAACACGGACATGTATGCCCAGGGCTACTTCGCCTACGATTCGAAGAAGTCCGGAGGCATCACCGTGTCCCACCTGCGCTTCGGGCCGAAGCCGATCCAGTCGTCGTATCTCGTCAAGACCGCCGACTACGTCGCCTGCCATAATCCGGCGTACGTCGACAAGTACGATCTGCTCGCCGGGATCAAGGACGGCGGTACGTTTGTGCTCAACTGCCCGTGGGACCTCGAGGGGCTGGAAGAGCACCTGCCGGCGGCGCTGAAGCGGACCATCGCCGAGAAGAAGCTGGCATTCCACACGATCGATGCGGTTAGGATCGCCGGCGAGGTCGGTCTCGGCGGCCGGATCAACATGATCATGCAGACCGTGTTCTTCAAGCTCTCCGGCGTCCTCCCCGTGGACGAGGCTGTCGCGCACCTGAAGAAGGCAATCGAGAAGGCGTACGGACGCAAGGGCGAGAAGATCGTGCAGATGAACAACGCCGGCGTCGATGCTGCGCTCGATCCGGCCAATCTGCGGAAGATCAGCGTACCCGCCACCTGGGCAGAGGCGACCGGCACACCGGGCAAGCTGCCTCAGCCACAATGGGTCCTCGATGTCATGCGCCCGATGACTCTACAGGATGGCGACAAGCTCCCGGTCAGCGCGTTCGCTGCCGAACTCGACGGGGCATACGAGTGGACCGGCCCGGATGGCTCGTTCCCCGTGGCAACGACACAGTATGAGAAGCGCGGTGTGGCGATCAATGTACCCCACTGGATCCCCGACAACTGCATCCAGTGCAACCAGTGCGCCTTCGTCTGCCCCCACGCCACGATTCGCCCGTTCCTCGTGACCGAGGACGAAGCCGGCGCGGCTCCGGAAGGGTTCGAGACGATCCAAGCCATCGGCAAGGGGATGGAGGGCTACGGCTTCCGCATTCAGATCGACGTGCTGGACTGCGTCGGATGCGGCAACTGCGCAGACGTCTGCCCCGGTATGAAGGGGGAGAAGGCGCTGGAGATGAAGCCTCTCGAGTCGCAGCTTCTGCAGCAGCCGCTGTACGACTACGCAGTTGGCCTTCCCGTCCGTGATGAGGTGATGGACTGGAAGACGGTCAAGGGCAGTCAGTTCCGCCAGCCGCTATTCGAGTACTCCGGTGCATGCCCCGGATGTGGAGAGACGCCGTACGTCAAGCTGGCGACGCAGATCGCCGGCGACCGAATGATGATCGCCAACGCGACCGGATGCTCGTCCATCTACGGAGGCTCCGCTCCCGCCGTCCCGTACACCGTGAACGAGAAGGGCCACGGCCCGGCGTGGGCCAACAGCCTCTTCGAGGACAACGCGGAGTACGGCTTCGGCATGGTGCTCGCACTCGATGCACGCCGTGCCCGGCTGGCTCGACTCGTGCAGGAGGCGGCAACCGGAGCGTCCGGTGAGCTGAAGGCGGCGATGCACGAGTGGCTCGAGCAGAGGGACGACGCCGAGGGATCACGGGTGGCCGGGGACAAGCTGGCCCAGCATCTGCAGGCCGAGGGCGACAGGTACGCCGAGCTTCTGTCCATGCGCGACCTATACACGAAGAAATCGGTGTGGGTCCTCGGCGGGGACGGCTGGGCGTACGATATCGGCTACGGCGGCCTCGATCACGTCGCCGCAATGAACAAGGATATCAACGTCCTCGTCATGGACACAGAAGTCTACTCCAACACCGGTGGGCAGTCGTCCAAGGCCACACCGACAGGGTCGGTTGCCAAGTTCGCCGCGTCCGGCAAGAAGACCAAGAAGAAGGACCTCGGCCGGATGCTGATGACGTACGGCTACGTCTACGTCGCCTCCGTGGCCATGGGCGCCAACAAGAACCAGTGCCTGAAGGCGTTCCTCGAGGCCGAAAGCTACCCCGGTCCGTCTGTCATCATCGCCTACGCCCCGTGCATCAACCAAGGCTTGAAGAAGGGGATGGGCAAGTCGCAGGAAGAGGAGAAACTGGCTGTCGAGTCCGGATACTGGCCATTGTACCGCTACGATCCGCGACTCGCGGATGCAGGCAAGAACCCCTTCCAGCTCGACATGAAGGAACCTACCGGGGACTTCCAGGCGTTCCTCATGGGGGAGGTCCGCTACGCGAGCCTCCACCAGAGCTTCCCCGAAGAGGCGAAGAAGCTGAACGCCCAACTCGAGAAGGAGTACAAGGAACGCTACGAGACCTACAAGCAGATGGCGAAGTAGACGTAGCGTTCACAGCAGGACAGAACGCGGGGGGTGGCACATGCCGTCCCCCGCTGTCCGTCGGCCAGGATTGCTTCGCCGGACAGCTCAGCAGAGTCCGTTCCTTCTAAGGATCACAGCGTGAGGGTGCCCCACGCTTCGTCTAGGAAGCGTCTCGCGAGAGTCGACGGATCGGGCTGGCGTTTTGCACGGCCACCCGGACAATCGCTCCATGAGCGAGTACACCTCATCTGCCTACGACACCGATCGAGCAAAGCCCGAGACCATTCTCTTCCCGGCGCAGTCCACCGTTCTCGACGAGTCGGTTCTCCTGCAACGCATCGTCAGCAGGTACGAGGTCGGGACGGCGAAGTCCTGCCGCTTCCTTTCCCGTGGCGATGCTGATATCTACCGCGTCACGACCGGCGAGGCAGACTACTATCTGAAGGTCTACCGCCCGCCGAGGGAGGCGGCCCACGTCGAGGCGGAGGCATGCTTCGTCGCCGAGCTTGATGCGGCTGGGGTACCCGTGGTCCGGGCCGTTCGCCGACTGGACGGGCAGTACGCAAGTGAGGCCTGGGCGAGCGAAGGGACGAGGCCGATGCTCCTGTTCGAGGAGGCGCCTCCCCCACTACCGAAGGACCCCACTGCCGAGCAGATGCGGGCATTGGGAGAGACGGTCGCGCGAGTACACGACCTCGGAGATGCGCGCGGCGCCGGCGATGCGATCCCTACGTTCGGTCTTGAGACCCTCGAAGCAGAACGCGCATCCCATATCCGCCGATTCACGTCCGAGCAGGACGCGGCGCTGATGGCGTCTGTGATCGACTGGCTCCGGCCACAGCTCGCCAAAACCCCGCGGGAGGCACCCGAGTGGGGGCTCTGCCACGCGGATCTCGTTCTCTCGAATGTCAGAGCTCATGGCAACGACGTGTTCCTACTCGATTTCGGCGGACTGTCACGGACCTCTCGCGCGTACGAGCTCGCGGTGGTCTACTGGAACCTCGGTCATCGCAGCGAGCAGCGTGTGGAGATGGGCTGGGAGGCATTCCTCGCGGGGTACGAGCAGATACGCCCGCTTCCCGAGCACCTTCGGGAGCGGCTGCCCGCCTTTCGCGTCCTTCGCGAGCTCGCCTTCCTCGGCGGGAACGCCGCCACGCTTCCGCTTCGCCTCGGGACCGAGCCGTTCGAGTCAGACTTCATGAAAGAGGGCTTCGACAGGATCCGCGCGATCCTCTCCGAAGCCGGCGCCACGTTCCCCTAGCGGCCTCCTCCGTCAACCGGTCTCGATCGCCTTCGCGACGGCCTCGAGTTGCTCCTTCATCCACGTCTTCCCCTCGGCCCAGGCCCTGAACGGCTCGGGGAGTTGCTCAAGCAGGGCATCCTCCATCTCCTCGCCAGCCGCTTTCGCTTCGCGAACGACGGTGACGATCGCCGCGATGCACTCCCTTGTGCGTCGAACATGATCGACGTCCCCGACGACGCCGTGCCCCGGCACGAAGGTCTTCGCATCGGAGGCCTCGAACGCCCTCAGCGCCTCGATCCAGCCCAGCGGATCGGCGTACATCAGGAACGGGATCGTGTCGAAGAAGCCGAGGTCGCCCATGAAGACGACTTGGGCATCCGGTATCGAGAGGTAGACATCGCTCGCCGTGTGCGCGTTCTTCACTTCGATGAGCTCAATCGATCGCTTCGACCCCATCAGCCGGAGCATCCCCTCGAACATCATGCTCGGCCGGACGACTCGAAGCTGCGGCGCTTCTTCCCGAAGTGCGCGATAGCGAGCGAGGTTCGTCTCGATCCCCTCGCGCTTCTTGGCGTTCGTCTCCTCCTCACACGTGGCTGCCAGTTCGTCGATCTGCTTCCCGAAGTCCTCGAGCTCGTCGGGGAGCTTCGCGTACTCCGTCATCCACTCCTCGAGATGCGGCACCATGGCGTGCGTGACGAGGATCTGCGTTCCGTCCGCGAAGGCTTGGTTCCCAAGCCAGTGGTCGGAGTGGAAGTGGCTTAGCGCAATCCATGTCGGCTCACGCCCGGTGAGTTCAAGGCATGCGCGCGCCAGATCCTCGCCGTACGACGGCAGCGTCAGCGTGTCGAACACGAGCGTTTGATTGCCGAGGTCGACAATGCCCGCATTGCTGTGGCAGAGCCCCCACTGGGGCCCCACCGCAGCGTAGACGCCGTCGGCCAGCATGTGGATCTTGAAGAACTCGGACGCAAACGCGGATGCGCTGCCTGACATGATTGCCTCCTTACGAGAAACGGAAGATGCATCGATGGTACGCGACAGCCGCCCGCCGTACGCCAATCCCTATACGCCAGCGCGGAACCTGAGGTTCTGCCACACGAACTCCGGAGGAAGGATCCGAGGACAGCCAGGATTGCGTCTCGCGGATCTCGGAAGAGGCCACGTTGTGATCGGTGTTGTCCAGGCGCCCGATCTGGGAACGCTTGGGCGGCGGCCGCTGAGGGTCAAGATCCTCAAGGCGACGGCTCCGGCGGCTTCCGCGCCGATACCAGAACGGCCGACCGCACGTAGGCAAGCTTCCCGCCCGCGTCGACGCAACGCCCGAGCCGGTAGATCACATCACACTCGAACGCACGCGTGGCGTCCAGATCTGCCTTGATCTGCGCGGGCTCCTCCTCCCACACGTGGTCGAGACACGCCATCCACTCCGCAGGTTCGTCGAACGTGTGGTGCCCTTCGTGCAGCACGGCCCGCACGTTCTCGAAGCCGACAGCCTCGAGGAGATCGGCGTATCCTCTCGGCGTCGCGGGGCAGTAGCCGCGCTTCGCACAACCGCGAAGCCGTCGTCGGACGCGTTCGGCCATCCACTCGCCGTCCTCCTGCCGGATCCAGCCGCTGTTGTGGATGGAGTCGCCAGGCCTGAGGACGCGGAAGACGTCGTGCGTCAACGGCGCCTCACGGAGAGCCCAGCCTCCCTCGAAGTCGTAGTCCCCGTCAACTCCGACCATCCCCAGAATCACGGCATTGAAGGAGGCGTCGGGAAAGACCATCGTCTCGGCGTTCATCACGAGGCTCTTCGCGTTTCGCAGCTTGCGATTCCCGAACTCGCCTCGCAGCCAGTCAGCCCACTCCCCGTCGATCTCTTTGCCAACCATGCTCTCCGTCTCACCGATTCGATCGGGTGCCGGTAACAGCGTCCCGGCTCCATCGGAGCCGACGTCGAGCGCACACATCCCCGGTACGAGGTTCGCCAACGCGATCAGCGCCAGCCCCATCTCCCCCCAAACCGCCTGCTCTCGGTACGTCCCGCTCCAGAGATCACGCATCCGTCGCCACCTCTTCTCAGACCGATCCACCGGGCGCATCAGCGCACCCGTGGACTCGACGCCGTACTTCGGACCACGGGTCGTCCGCACTGCGCCACCAGCAAGGTACTCGGAATGAGGGGCGAGGCGACGGTGGCTCGTCCCCCGGACAATGTGGAGATCGGTGAGGCCTAGGGCTCTGACGAGGCTTTGGAGCTCCAGGCGGCGATCCATCGTGCCAGCCGGTACCATCCGCATCACTTGACAGGAGGTGCGCTCGGTGGGAGTGCTCTTGGGGTTGGCGGCGGCGACGCTGGGCATGTGGGTCGTGCTGCTGGCTGGGCGAGCGCTGTTCTGGTGGCCGGCACCGCAGCTGGGCACGGGTGAAGGAGAGAACGGCGGCACGCCCGGAGTGGTTGCGGTCATCCCGGCGAGGGACGAGGCGGACGTGCTCCCCGAGACGCTCCCTTCCGTGCTCACGCAAGAGTACGCTGGATCGCTGTATGCCATCGTGGTCGACGATCGGAGTGGGGATGCGACAGCCACTGCAGCGCGCGAAGCTGCGATCGCCGCTTCGGAAGGTGGCCGGCTGACGATCCTCCGCGGCACGCCACGTCCCGACGGATGGGCAGGGAAGCTGTGGGCATTGGAGCAGGGCGTTCGTCACGCTGCCGATTCCGCCGAGGGACGTTCAACGGGCGATGCTCGATCGGACTACCTGTGGTTCACCGATGCCGACATCGCGCACGAGCGGTGGGTGCTGGGTGCGCTTGTCGCCCGGGCGGAGGCGAATCGCCTTGACCTCGTCTCGGTGATGGCAACGCTTCGCGTGGACTCGTTCTGGGATCGTCTACTGATCCCTGCGTTCGTGTACTTCTTTGCCAAGCTGTATCCATTCCGCTCCGTCGGAGATCCGCGCCGCCGCACCGCGGGCGCCGCCGGCGGATGCGTGCTCGTACGGCGACGCGCCCTGGACGAAGCTGGCGGCTTGGCCGCCATCTGCTCAGCGCTGATCGATGACTGCGCCCTCGGGAAGCTCATCAAAGGTTCAGGGGGACGGATCTGGCTCGGCTACTCCCGCGGCGTTCGCAGCATTCGCAGCTACGGACGCCTTGCGGACATCTGGCGCATGGTCGCGCGATCGGCGTACACCCAGCTTGGCCACTCTCCGATCGCCCTCCTCGGCACCGTTCTCGGAATGCTTCTCCTCTACGCCCTGCCCCCCGTGCTCAGCATCGTCGGAGCGATCGCCGCGGCGCTGGGCGGGGCGGCTGTGCTACCCTCGGCAGCCGTCGGCGCTGGTGCGTGGGCGCTGATGGCGGCAAGCTTCGTCCCACTGCTACGGCACCATGGCGTCGGGCCCTGGGTGGCGCCGCTGCTCCCCGTCGCCGGCGTGCTCTACACGGCGATGACCCTGTCGTCGGCGTGGCGCCACGCGCGCGGCCGAGGCGGCGCGTGGAAGGGACGAACGTACTGAAACGAGGCGAAGCTGCCCGATGGACCGTGCCACTCCTCCCTCAACGAGATGGCCGTGTCCGGCCGCTCCTGAGGGGCGTCGAGCGCAGACGCGTCAGACCGGCGGTCGACTGCCTCCGTCCCCACCTCGTCGGGTGCCACAGGAAGATCGTCGGCGTGCCGCGCAGCAGCGCCGAATCCTACGGGCAGTTCTCGTCGACCACCCAGATGGGGTTTCCTTCAGGGTCCGTGATCCCTCCGTACCAGAACTGCCCCGCTTCGTCAAACGACGGACCGAAGGTAGCTGCGGTGCCTAGGCGATGCAGATGCTCGAAAAACGCCTTGACATCGGCGACGCCGACCTGGAGCAACACGGTGTTGCGCGCACGATCACCCGGTACCACACCCGCCTCCGATGCCGGGGCGATACCGATCCGGATGCCGGAGCGGGTTTCCAGATTGCTGTAGCGATACGCTTCGCTGAACTCCCGGACGACGCGGAAGCCCAACACGCCAACGTACCACGCCACCAGGGCATCGTAGTCCCCAGCGAGGATGACGACCTCGCGAGGCTGGAGCAGCGCATCCCCGGAGTCCGTCATCCTCGCACATCCCCCACAGCTACCGCTCCTCGGCAAGGGCCTTGCCGATCTCGAATGCGGATCCGATCCGCTCGCCGATGGCGTAGTAGGCAGGCTCGGAGGTGGCGAAGACGAACGGATGCAGCTTCTCGATCGAAGGACGGCCCGTCTCATCGAGCACGTGCTCATCGGCCTGCACGTCGACGATCTCGCCAACAAACAGCGTGTGCAGGCCGATCTCCAGAGTGTGGATCAGTCGGCACTCCACGTTGACCGGGAACTCCGTCACAATCGGGGCATCGACTCCATGAGCCCTCTCCGCGGTGAGATCAGCGACAGCGAACTTGTCGACGTCTTTCCCTGAAGCGCTCCCAATGTAGTCCACGAGGACTGCCTGGTCGACCGTCGGCAGGTTCACGGTAAACGCCTCCCGCTCTACGATCGCCCTGTGGGTGTGCGTCGCCTCACGCAGCGCCACGCAGATTGCCGGCGGCCGGGAACAGCAAATCCCGGCCCACGCTGCCGCCATGATGTTCGCCTTCCCCTCCGTGTCGTACGTCCCCACTGTCCACACCGGCACGGGCGTGACCAGCGTCTTGCGTCCCAGCGATCGTTTCACGGCACCTCCTTGAGAGCTGCGGCCGGCGGTCCTGCGTGATGAGCATCGACGGTCTGATGCTGGG
>Ga0272441_10008899_pt1 | contig 15703 bp, 13 predicted proteins | sample SSMProp6N_FD_193582 | JGI IMG/M metagenome (GOLD analysis project Ga0272441, IMG submission 193582) | Marine sediment archaeal communities from Little Sippewissett salt marsh, Falmouth, MA, United States - SSM-Prop-6N | ecosystem: Environmental > Aquatic > Marine > Wetlands > Sediment ... | reverse complement strand
ATACGACCTCTCGATCCAGGAGCTTAGCGAGTGGCTCGGCCATCAGGGCCAGAAGCCTTTTCGCGCCAAGCAGGTCTTCGAGTGGGTCTACCACAAATCCGCCGCAGGCTTTGGCGCGATGACCAACCTGCCCGGCGAGTTGCGGACCATCCTCGACGGGTGCTTCTCCATCGGCCCCTTGCAACCGCTACAGGTCTCGGAAGGGCTCGACGCCACGAAGTTGCTACTGACCATGCCCACCGGGGGACAGGTGGAGTGCGTGCGCATCAAGATGGGCAATACGTATACCGCGTGCCTGTCCACCCAGGTCGGGTGCTCGGTGCAGTGTATCTTCTGCGCCACGGGGCAGATGGAGTGCGAGCGCAGCCTCTCGGCCGGGGAGATCATCCGGCAGCTCATCACGGTCCGCGCCAGGGGAGGCCAGGTCTCGAACGTGGTCTTCATGGGAATGGGCGAGCCCTTCATGAACTACGCCAACCTCGTTGGCGCCATCCGCCGGATGGTGGACAAGCAGGCCTTTGCCATGTCACCCTCGCGGATCACCGTTTCTACGGCAGGCATCGTCCCGATGATACGCAAGTATGCCCGGGAGGGTATACCCACAGAGCTGACCATTTCGCTGAACGCGCCCAATGATGAGCTGCGCAAGCGCCTCATGCCCGGAGTGGCGGCGTACCTTGTGGACGAGATCGCCCAGGCGGCCAAGGAGTACTCGCAGGCCACGGGCGGGCAGCCTGTCACCTTCGCCTATGTACTCATCGACGGGGTCAACGACAGCTTGGACCACGCCCGCGAGGTGGCCGGCCTTTTGCGCCGGCAACCCCACCACCTGAACGTTATCCCGCTCAATCCGGTCAGCCACGCGAACCTGAAGCGCCCCAGCAAGCAGCGCACTCAAGCCTTCGTGCACCACTGCCGGAAGTTCGGGCTAAACGTCAGCCTGCGCAAGAGCAAGGGCACTCAGATCGATGCCGCGTGCGGGCAACTGCGCACCCGGGCCACGAAGAAGGCCGGGTGATTCGGCGCGGCTATGCTGCCCAACCTGTGCGGCACGCGCCACAACAATCCACAGGAGGCGTGCCGGACATGCGACGCTGTCTAGCCGCAGTCGCACCGCTGCTGTTGGGCATTCACACGTTGGCCGGCAACAACGCGTCCCTGCCAGAGACGAGGGTACTCTCAATGGACGGCGATGTCCTGACCGTGCAGGAGCCGCCGACGACCGCCGGATTAGCCGAGATCACGCACGGTGGCCGCATCAGAGGTCTGGCACGCATAGACGGGCAAGGTTCCGTGCGTAAGGTCCTTGGCGTGGCCGCCGAAGGCTGCGCCGTACGCCCCCTCGCCGCCACGGCCGGACAGATCCTGGCTCTGGCCCCTGACGACAAGCACCCCGCCGTGGCGCAGTTGCGTGCCCTGCTGGGGCCTCGCCTTCATCTGGTGAGCACCCCTTCACAGCTTCGTGCGTCGCTCGGGCCCCAAACGTGTGCCGTCGTGGCGCTGACCGATCCCGGGGATGCATTGGACGCCGTCGGCCGCGGTGCTGTCGTGATGTGCACCCTGCAGGCCTACGCGTCCCTACGTGGACTGAAGGTGCGCCAACACACGATGGCCACTCGGCCGGGCATGGTTGTCACAGCCCCCATCGGATGGGCCCACGGTATCAGCGTCGGGCACCGCATCCCCTGGTATGGCACCCGCGACAAGAGCCGCTTCCAGTACTCACTGGCCTGCTCCTCTTCGCCCGAGGGAGCAACGGCGCTGGCGGTGTCGACCATCGACGCGAGCCCGATGATGGTCGAAGAGACGCTTCCCTCGGGGGCTCGGCTGGTGGCCCTGGACTTGGTCTCTCCCAACGGCCGGCCCGGCTACGACGCCGGCAGCAAGAACAAGTGGCACTTCCTCAGCCGCCTGATCGACCCACACCCCTTCTACGGTGCGTTCGTGCCGCGCAAGCTCTCATTCCAGGACTACCTTGGCAGGCTGTGCGGCCTTGTGCAGGACCACCCGGCGAGAGTCCGGGTCGTTCAGGTGGGCACCGGGGCGGCCGGAGACCCCGTGTTCTCCGCCCAAATCGGTCCCATGGACAGGCCCCGCTTCGTCTTCACGGGCGTCATTCATGGCGGGGAGATCCTGGGTGCCTATGGCTTGCTGAGGCTACTGCACGTCCTCCTGGAGAACCCCGGCAATGACCCGGCTATCGCTGATTTGCTGGAAAGATACGGCATCGAGGTGTTGCCCCTGGTGAACGCCTGGGGCTATACCCACGGCAAGCAGGTCAACAGCCGCGACTGTGACCTGAACCGCAACTTCAACTACCTGTGGGACGAGTACGCAGGCGACGGGGGCTGGCGGGCGAACTATAGCCCCCAAGTACTTCGCGGACAGGCGCCGTTCTCCGAGGGGGAAACGGCCGCCGTTCGTGACCGGCTGTTGGACGGTCAGGTCGCCGGGTACATCGATTTCCATCAGCACGGCATGCAGCACGGCCACATGCTGCTGCTGCCCCATCGCCCCGTGCAACAACAGCGCGAAGCGCTACTGCTGCTGGGCGAGATGATGAACGCACGACTGGCGCACAGGTATCTGTACGGTGATGACCGCACACTGCAGTTCACCACCAGCGCTTCGGGCTCCGCACGCCCTTTTGCCGAAAACTGGGCGGCCTCCCGAGGAATTCTCGCCTGCTGCTTTGAGCTACCCGGCGGGTTCGAAGACAGCCTGGTGCTCACGGATGTGGTTGTGAACGAGGCGCTGAGCTTCATGTGGCTTGTGGATATCCTGCGCGGGCAGGGCGAAGCCGGCACGTAGTGACGCAGACGCCCGGTCAGAGGAGGCCGATATGATCGCCACACTCGACGGCGTGCTCGAGGCAATCAAGCAGTTCCCACGGCAAGAGGTGGCTGTCGCCGTAGCGGAGAAGCCGAGCGTGATCGAAGCGATCAAGGATGCCCAACAACGAGACATCGCCGATGCCGTGCTGGTGGGAGACCAGGCCAAGATCGAGAGCATCGCCCAGCAGGTAGGCCTCGGACCTGAGGGCATTCGCATCGTCCACGAGCCCGATGACCTATCCGCCGCGCGTATGGCCTGCCGGGTGGTCCGAGAGGGCGACGCACAGATTCTCGTGAAAGGCCACATCCAGACCGACGATTTCCTACGGGCGGTTCTGGACAAGGAGGTCGGCCTGCGCTCCAGTCACATCATGTCTCATGTCTTCATCCTCGAGACGACGTCCCGAGACAAACTGACACTGCTCACCGACGGAGCCATGAATATTGCGCCTGACTTAGAGGGGAAGGCCGAGATCATCCTGAACGCCGTGTACCTGGCCAACGTCCTGGGCATTGATGACCCGAAGGTGGGCGTGCTGGCGGCGACGGAGCAAGTCAACCCGAAGATGCAGGCGACGCTGGATGCCGCGGCCCTTCATGCCATGAACCACCGCAACCAGTTCCCCACCTGCCGCGTCGACGGCCCTCTGGCGATGGACAACGCCGTGTCCAGACAAGCGGCCGAGATCAAGGGCATTTCCGGCGACGTCGCGGGAGATTGCGACATCCTGGTGGCGCCAAGCATTGAAGCCGGCAACATGCTCGCCAAGTGTTTTGCATTCCTGGCGGGCGGCCGGGTCGCCGGGGTCCTGGTCGGCGCCAGCGCCCCGGTGGTGCTCACTTCGCGCGCCGACAGCGCGCAGGCGAAGATGTACTCCATCGCGACTGCCGTTCTCATGGCCGGGATGCACCGCGGCGGGCGCCTGAAGATAGGCAAAGTCCACTTCTGATGCCACAGGGCCCGGACATCGACAGGGTCTCTCATGAATCATGCAGATGTGTTATACTTATTCAAGGTGTCATTGGGTTGGAGGCAATCACGGGATGCGCAAGGGCTTCACGCTCATCGAGTTGCTGGTAGTCATCGCCATTATCGCCATTCTCGCGGCCATGCTGTTCCCCGTTTTCTCGCGGGCCCGTGAGACGGCCCGGCGCACCTCGTGCGCCTCGAACCTGCGACAATTGGGTATCGCCTGCCACATGTACGCACAGGACTACGACGAGCTGCTGCCATGCGACTACTACGCATGCAACAGCAGTACCACCCATGCCCGCTTGGTCGGCCAGATCATGCCGTACATCAAGAACATCCAGATCTTCTACTGTCCTTCGAGCCCCCGCGTCGCCCCCTGGATGCCCGACTTCGCTCCCAGCGAGGCCAATTACGCGGCGGGGAATATCAGCTACTACTACTACAGCTTCGACCAGATCCCGGCCACCGTCCAGCCGCCCAAGGCCAGCTACAGCACGTGGATCTGCTGGGGGTTCCTTAACCAGCGGATTGGCGCGACGAACCGCGTGATGAGCGAGATGTGGGACAGCCAGAGCTGGCTGTGGACCGACGGCTGGTGCAAGCTCACGCGCGTCAACCACGATGTCAACCTGCACCAATCCCACGCCGGCTCCATCAACGTGTGCTACCTCGACGGCCATGTCAAGTTCCAGGGCGGTCCCGCAAAGGTGGTCTTCAGGTAGGAACGCCGCGCCGGAACACCCAACACCCCACGTTTGCGGCCCACGATCGATGACGTCAAGGCCGCAAGACGGCCGAGCAAACGGCGGCGTATGCCGCCGCAAAACCACAGAGGAGGTCCAGTATAGATGCGCAAAGGCTTCACGCTGATTGAGTTGCTGGTTGTGATCGCGATCATCGCCATTCTGGCAGCCATTCTGTTTCCCGTGTTCGCCAGAGCCCGGGAGAAGGCGCGACAGACGAGTTGTCTGTCCAATGTCAAGCAAATCGGTACGGCGATCATGATGTACGTGCAGGACTACGACGAGATGATGATGTACGGACATGACAACACATCGGGCTATTGGTGGAGCGCCAACGGGTTCCTCATGCCCTACGTGAAGAACACGCAGATCTTCCTGTGTCCGAGCCAGCCGAACTACGCCGTTGGCTACGGGTGGAACTACCCGCACATGCCGTACCGGACCTACTACCAGGGCGGCTTCTCCATTGCCATGGTCAACAGGCCCGCCGAAGTGCTGGTTATCTGTGACAGCACCGCGTACCCGTATATCTACTGCCCGATACACTACCCCGCCCACGGCGATGGCTACTGCCGCGTCGCCGACAGGCACAATGGCGGCGCAAACGTCCTATTCCTGGACGGACACGCCAAGTGGATGAGGCGGGACAACATCCTGCGCACAGACACTCAGGGACAGATCCTGTGGTTCCACATCAACCCGGAGTAGAACCGCACATCAGGTGAGCGACACACACAACGCCCCCTGCCAACTCGGCGGGGGGCGTCTCATTGCGATTGCCGACAGGCCTCCACCGGCCCATCGTCTCATTTGAGCGCGATGAGCCCACGCAGCCGCTGTACACTCACCTGATCCAGCGCATCGACGACGATGTCCGCCTCACGCAGCATCTCTGCCTGCACGGAGCTGGTCACCGCAACGCAACTCATCCCCGCCGCCTTGGCTGCCGTCACGCCCGCCGGCGCATCCTCGAACACCACGCAACGCGCCGGATCAATGCCCAGCTTCTGAGCGGTCACCAGGTATATCTGCGGGTCCGGCTTCTTCCGGGTGACGTCGTCTCCCGTGATCACGGCATCAAACCAGTCGAGCTGCAGGCCCGTTCCCCGAATCACCGGGAACTGCTTGTCCTTGTTGCCCGAGGTCGCAATGGCGACGGCGGTGTCGGCCGAATCTCTGGCTGCCTCCACGAGCTCAAGGACGCCGGCCATGGCCGGTAGAGGGTCGTCGCTGAGCAAGCCAAAGAAGTTCTCCTTGCGGCGCTGCACGGCCGCCTCGGTGTCGATGGCTACCCCGTACTTCTCGGCCACGCCCTCAACGTACCGCTCGTCGCCGGTGCCGACGAAGGCCCGGAAATCTTCAGCCTGCACCTCCGTGTCATAGAGCTGCTTGAACATCATTACGCTGGCCCGAGCGTTCAGCACCTCAGTATCCGCCACGACACCATCCACATCGAAGATCATGGCCCATCTCATCAGCCATCGCTCCCTTCGTCCTCAAGGGCGGCGACTATCTCCAGTCGCACCTCGGGTAAGGTCTCGGTCGCCAGGGCACTGTGCAGCGCGGTCTTCGCCTGGCCCCCCCCGATGCGCCCCAGCGCCCAGGCCGCATACCCGCGAACCTCCTCGGCGCCCTCTCGCAGCAGTCGTGATAGGGACGGCACTGCCGCCGGGTCGCCGTTGTTGCCCAGAGCCACCGCCGCGTTGCGCCGAAGCGTCTCAGCGCCCGCCGAGAGGACAAAGGCGGGAAGCATCGCCTCCATGGCCCTGTCGTCCGCCTCCACGAGGGGGATCAACTCCGGGCTCGCCGTTGGCCCATCCAGCTCAAAGGGCACTATACCGCGAGGCGCCAGGCCTTCGTTCAGCGGACACACATCCTGGCAGTAGCTGCATTGGTGCACGTGGTTGCCCACCGCCGGGCGCATCTGTATTGGGATGGGCATTCCCCACAGCCACGCGCAGACGCAGTGCTCGCGGTCCAGGTGGTACGGCGCTGAAAGCGCCCCCGTGGGGCATGCGTCCAGACAGGCCCGACAATCGCCGCAATCCGAGGTCCGGATCGGCCGATCCGCCGGCTCAAGGTTCGCATCGGTGAGGAAGGCATCGATTTCCAGGTATGAGCCGGCACCCTGGGCATGAACGATGCAGTTCTTGCCATACTGCGCCCAGCCGGCTCGTACCGCGGCGGCCTTCACCGGAATATCCCCGGCGTGCCTGACCTGCCACCCCCGGGTACGCAGGAAGCCGGTGACGACTCGGTGCTGATACTCCGAGGCGGGACGCTCGAGACGCGTCCACGGGCCGAAGCAGCCCCGGGGAGCGCCCGGCTCTGAGGGCCGCTGCGTCTCACCAATGAAGGTGCGCAGCCCTGTTACCACCAGCGCCCGCGCCTGGGGCATGATGGCGAGCGGGTCCACGTGCCTGCCCTCGATCTCAAGGTGGAAAGGGGCAACGCTCGTGACACCCACGAAGTCGATGCCGGCTGCGGTCGCGTGCTCGTGCAGCTCCTCGCCCAATGACACCATTGCGCCTCCCGGCCGGGCGTTGGTGGTCGGTCCGCCTCGGTGCAGGAAGGATTCGCCCCACTGCAAGGGAATTCCTCGTGATGGAGGTGTTGGCCATTCCGAACCCCGCGATCATAGTAAGCTGCCTGATGTATGACTGGGGAACCGCCGCGGAAGCCCTTGACCGCGCGACAGACGAGTTCGGCCTGGATGGCGTCGAGTTCTCTTGGCCGCATCCACGGCTTGCCGACGATGACCTCGAAGCCATCCGCCAGATGGCTTCTGCTGCGGGTATCGACGTCAGTGTTCATGTGTGGGGCGACCTGGCCCAACTGGGTGTCGACGCCGGGGTCGCGCAGATGCGCCAGTGGCTGGCCATGTGCCAAAGGGCCACCTTCGGGCATCTCATTGTCCATGGTGGCTCCCACGATGACCAACACACAGGCATTGCCATCACCCGCGAGGTGCTTGCCGCCTCCGCGCCACTATTTGAGCAGGCGGGCGTGGTAATCTGCCTCGAGAACCACTATGCCTACGATTACCATGATTCCCACGAGCTGTTCAGCACGCCCGAGGAGTTCCTTCAGGTCTTCGAGGCCATCGACAGCCCGGCCCTGGGCTTTCTTCTCGACTACGGCCACTCCCAAATGTGCGGCAATACGCACGAGCTGCTTGAGGCCCTTGCGGACCGCCTGGTGTACACCCACCTTGCCGACAACATGGGCGTCGACGATGACCACCTGGCCTTTGGGCGGGGGGTCGTACCGTGGCGCCGGGTGTTCGAGAAGACGCGGGCCGTGGGTTACAGAGGGCCCTTCACCGTGGAGTTCCCCGTCAGAGAAGGCACATATGATGCTCTTCGCAGTTGCGTCACGATGCTGAGGGAAGTGTTCGGCTAGCCGCCGGCCCGCTATCCTCTACACCAGCCGCACCTTGTCGCAGTTGGTCTCGACGCGCCCGATATCATAGACCGTCTCGCCGGCGGCCTCCAGGGACGCCCGCAGCGCCCCGGCCGCCGGTGCCGGGCAGATGGCCACCATGCCGATGCCCATATTGAAGGTGCGGTACATCTCCATCTCCTGTACCTTGCCATGGCGCTGGATTAGGCCGAACACGGGGTGGTGAGGAAAGCTGTCGCGCTCAATGACCGCGCACAGGCCGTTGGGCATGCAGCGGCCGACATTATCCGGCAGCCCGCCGCCGGTGATGTGCGCAAGCGCATGGGGCCTCGCCCCGGCGTCCAGTGCGCTGACGATGGAGCCGGCGTACAGCCGGGTCGGACGAAGGAGCTCCTCACCCAGCGTGCAACCCAGCTCGGGGATAGCGTCGCTCAGCCGACGCCCTGCCACCTCCAGGAGCGCTTTGCGGGCCAGCGAGTACCCATTGCTGTGCAGGCCGTCGGAGGCAAGCCCGAGGACGACATCCCCTTCGGCAACCTGGGAGCCGTCGATGATCTGGGCACGCTCGACAACGCCAATGGCGAAGCCCGCCAGATCATACTCGCCCTCCTGGTACAGCCCCGGCAGCTCGGCCATCTCGCCCCCCAGCAGCGCGCAACCCACTTGCTTGCAGGCCCGCGCCACCCCGCTGACAACAGCGGCGGTCTGCTCGGGATCACGCACGGCACTGGCGAAGTAGTCAAGGAACAGCACAGGCCGGGCGCCCTGGCACACGACGTCGTCCACACACATGGCCACGAGGTCCTGCCCCACCGTGTCGTGTTTGCCCAGTTCGAAGGCGACAATGAGCTTCGTGCCAACGCCATCGGTGCCGGCCACCAGCACCGGATCATCGTAACCGCGTCCCAGGGCAAACATCCCGCCGAAGTCGGACAACCCCTTGATGACGGCATCCGTGTGCGTCTCGCGCACGGCTTCGGCGAACAGCTCGGCGGCCTGATCCTGTGCCTGGATGTCCACCCCGGCGCTTCTATAAGTCAGGCCATCTTCCATGTCGCTGGCGCCTCCTGTGCCCACTTGGCTACCGCCACTTCTCAGGCCGAGACCTGCTCGAAGTCGTATTTGCTGACCTGAACATCCTCGGGTATCTCGATGGGATAGGTCTCATCGAAGCAGGCCGTGCAGAAGCTGGCCTTGGGAAGCCCGACGGCCTTGACCAGGTTCTCCATGCTCAAGAACTCGAGGCTGTCCGCGCCCACATGCTCGCGGATGCGCTCGACGTCCATTCGAGCCCCGATGAGTTCCTTGCGGGTGGATGTATCAATGCCATAGAAGCAGGGGAACTGGATCCTGGGGCAGCTTATGCGCAGGTGAATCTCCCTGGCCCCCGCCTCACGCAGCAGCTCAATCTCAGGCCCTGTGGTCGTCCCACGAACGATCGAGTCGTCGACGACCACCAAGCGCTTGCCCGCCACCGCCTCGCGCAGGGGCGCAAGCTTGGTGCGCACTCCCGCCTCCCGTAGACGCTGGTCCGGCATGATAAAGGTACGGTGGATATAGCGGTTCTTGATGAACCCCTCGCCGTACATGATGCCCGATTGCTGGGCATAGCCCATGGCGTGCGAGATAGCGCTCTCGGGAATGCCGATGACCAGGTCGGCGTCCACCGGCGCCTGCTCAGCGAGATACTTGCCCATGTTCAGGCGCGCCATGTAGACGCTCTTGCCGTGGATGTGACTGTCGGGCCTGGCAAAATAGATGAACTCAAAGATGCAGCAGGCGTCGTCCTTGGACTCCAGGGCCTGTATTGCCGACAGCCCATCCTCGTCGAGTGTCACGATCTCGCCGGGCTGCACCTCGCGGATGAACTCGGCGCCGATGACCCCCAGAGCACAGGTCTCCGAGGCGATGACCCAGGCCCCATCCATTCTGCCGATGCACAGGGGCCTGACGCCGTTGGGGTCGCGCACAGCAATGAGCCGGTCGGGTGCGCACACTGCCAATGAGTAGGCTCCCTTCATCCGGGGCATGGCCTCGGCGATGGCTTCCTCCAGGCTGGTGGTGGTGCGTGACTCGATGAGCTTGGCGATCACGGCCGTATCACTGGTGCTCTTGAATGTGTGGCCCTGGCGCTCGAACTCGCCCCGCAGCTCAGCCGTGTTGATGAGGTTGCCGTTGTGGCCGATGGCAAAGGGAGTCCCCTGGTGCTGCCCGCGCATGGGCTGTACATTCTCAGGGACGTTGCTTCCCGTGGTGGAGTAGCGTACGTGTCCCACGGCCACATGCCCCGTCAAGCCTTTGATGATGTCTTCATCGAAGACCTGCGAGACGAGCCCCAGATCCGCGTGGAGATGTATGCTGGAGCCATCCCCCGTGGCTATGCCGGCACTCTCCTGGCCTCGGTGCTGCAGGGCGTATAGGCCGAAGAACGTCTGCCGCGCCACTTCCTCCCCCGGCCCCCAGATGCCAAAGACGCCACAGGCATCACGCCAGGTTCTCTCCCGCCCAAAATGGCCGGTTGAGCCCTGGCACGGGGCTCGCCCACTGGTCCGGGCTTGCCGCATTCTCATCAGCTCCGCTTTGGGTCGGTAGCCGGGTTACGCGCTCCGGCACCATGGTGTCCAGCGAGGCCCCGGCGTGCCTCACGCAGGGCGTCAATCGCTGGGTTCCTCGATCTGTCTGGCGGCCGCGATGACCTTCTGGGCCATGCTCTCCCGCGCCGACAGCAGTCGCGCGGCCACCTGCTCGTCCCCCAGGGCGATAATCTGCGCGGCCAGAATGCCCGCGTTGCGGCCCGAGTTGATTCCCACTGTGGCGACAGGCACGCCCGGCGGCATCTGCACGATGGCGTACAGGGCGTCGGTGCCCCCCAGCGGAGAGCTGCCGATGGGCAGACCGATGACCGGTAGGTTGGTGTAGGCGGCCAGCACGCCCGGCAGATGAGCAGCCCATCCCGCCGCGGCGATGATCACCTTCAGCCCGCGCGCTGCCGCCCCCTTGGCATACTCAGCCGACCTTTCGGGCGTGCGGTGTGCCGAAGCAACCGTCAATTCAAGGGCTACCCCCAGTTGCTCGAGCGCGTCCACGCATGGCTGCACATGCTCTAGGTCCGACGCGCTGCCCATAACAATCCCAACCAACGGTGTCTTCTTGCTCATTGTGGGATACCTGCGCTGCTAAAGATGGGCCGACGGCCCGCCTCGCGGTCGTGCGCGAAGCTACTGCAGGGCGCGCCAGCCGATGTCACGTCGGTAGTACATGCCCTCGAACTGGATCTTCTCGGCCGCCGCATAACACCGGTCAAGAGCGTCTTTGTAGTCCGAGCCAAGCGCCGTGACGCCCAGCACCCGTCCGCCGGCGGTGACCAGTTGGTCACCCGCCATCGTCGTGCCGGCGTGGAAGACAAAGACCTTCTCATCCTGCTCGGCCTGCTCGATCCCGCTGATGGGCTTGCCCTTCTCGTACTTGCCCGGGTAGCCGCCGGAAGCGATGACCACGCACACGCAGGCCTCATCCGACCAGTCTACCTGCACCTGCGCCAGCCGCCCCTCGGCGGTGGCCAGAAGCACCTCGCCCAGGTCGCTTTTGAGTCGCGGAAGGATCACCTGGGTCTCCGGATCACCGAACCGGCAGTTATACTCCAGAATATCCGGCCCGTCCTGGGGCAAGATAATCCCACCATACAGCGTACCTGTGTAAGGCATGCCCTCCTGGGCCATGGCTTGCACGGTGGGCTCCAGGAATGTGTCCATGCAATAGTTGAATACACTGTCGTCCACCACCGGGACCGGCGAATAGCAACCCATACCGCCGGTGTTGTCGCCGGTATCCCCCTCGCCGATGCGCTTGTGGTCCTGCGAGGGAACCATTGGCACGAGTGTCTCGCCGTCGCAGAAGCCGATGATCGAGCACTCCTGCCCCACGAGACACTCTTCGATGACGACCCGGTCGCCCGCCGGGCCGAACTCGCCCTCGATCATGCATCGATCCACGAACTGCTGTGCTTCCTCAATGCTGTGCGCCACCTTGACACCTTTGCCGAAGGCGTCGCCGTCGGCCTTGACGACGATGGGGGCGCCTACCTGCGCGATGTAGTCCTTCGCCGGCGCAGGCTCGCAGAAGACTTCGAAGGTTTTCTTGGAGATCCCATGGCGCCCCAGAAGCTCGTCGGTGAAGGCCTTGCTGCCCTCCAGACGCGCCGCCGCCTTGGTGGGGCCGTACACGGGGATGCCCGTCTTGCGCAACTCGTCTACGACGCCAAGAATGAGGGGGCGTTCAGGGCCCACGACCACCAGGTCAGGCTTCTCCTGTTTGGCGAGCGCAACCAGGCCGGGAACGTCCTCCACATCGGCCGGAACGCACCGAGCCGGCCCGGCGATCCCTGCGTTTCCGGGGGCGCACACAACCGTATCGACCGAGGGGCTCTGCGCGAGCTTCCACACCAGAGTGTGCTCGCGGCCGCCTGATCCAAAGAGTAGTACCTTCATGGGGGCGCCTAGCCCTCCTGGTTGAACGCGAGGTTGTCAAACAGACGGTACTTGGGGTTGAAGACGACGTTGACGGTACCGATGGGCCCGTTCCGATGCTTGGCAATGATGATCTCGGCTTCGCCCGGCTCATCGAGCTTCCGGCGCTTCTCACCGGCCGTCTGGGGATCCGCGTTCTGGGATTCTTCCTTCTTGCGGTAATAGTCGGGGCGGTACAGGAAGCACACCAGGTCGGCCTCGGCCTCGATGGCGCCGCTTTCGGCCAGGTCCGACAAGATGGGGCGCTTCTCCTCGCGGCGCTCGACCACTCGGCTCAACTGCGACAGCGTCACGACGGGCACGTCCAGCTCACGCGCAAGGCCCTTCATTGCCCGCGCGATGGCCGACACCTCCTGGTATCGGTTCTCCGCGTAGCTGCTGGCTGTGGCGAGCTGCAGGTAGTCCACGATGATGAGCCCGACATCGTGCTGGGCCTTCAGGCGGCGGGCCTTCGATCGCAATTCGAGGATGGGGATGCCCGGCGTGTCGTCGATGTAGATCGGGGCATTGGGTAGATAGGCCAGGGCATTGCCGATCTTGTTCCAGTCGTCCTGGGTGGCGATGCCGCGCCTCAGGGCCCATGAATTGACCCTCGCCTGGGCGCACAGAAGCATCTCGGCGAGCTGCGACTTGGACATCTCCAGACTGAAGACCCCCACGGGTATCTCGTTCTGCACCGCCGCGTGCAGGGCGAAGTTCGCCACTGCCAGGGAGGTCTTGCCCATCGAGGGGCGGCCCGCGACGATGATCAGGTCTCCTTTCTGAAGCCCTGAGGTCTGCTCGTCCAGGTCACGCAGCCCCGTAGGCACGCCGCTGATGAAGCCGGGGTCGTTGAACTTCTGATCCAGCTTCTCGAAGGTCTCCAGTACGGCGGGGCCAATGTGCGCGAAATCCTTGGTGGTGCGTCTCTCGGCGATCTCGAAGATACGCTGCTCCGACAGATCAAGCACGCTGCCGATGTCTTCGGGGTTCGAGTACGCCATGGCCTGGATGTCGGCGCCGGCGCTGATCATTTGGCGCAGCACGGACTTCTCCGCGACGATGGTGGCGTAACGCGACACGTGAGCGGAGGTGGGCACTTCGTTGATGAGTGCGGTGAGGTACTCGCCGCCACCGACCGCCTCAAGACGTCCCTGCCTGCGCAGTTCGGCGGCCACGGTCACGATGTCCACGGGCTCGTTGCGTGTGTGTACCTCGAACATGGCGCGGAAGATGGTCCTGTGGGCCTCGCGGTAGAAGTCCTCTTCCTCGACCACGCTGAGAGCCTGAGAGGTGGCGTTTGCCTCGACGAGCATGGCGCCAAGGCAGGCCTGCTCCGCGTCTAGATCCTGCGGGGGCAATCGGTCGGCTGACGGGCTGTCCCGGCCCGGTGCTCTGTTGACGGCCAATGTGCTCGACCTCGATGCGGATCTTGGCAGGTGTCTGCTGTATGCGACGCAAGGGGTTCCACGGATGTCTGTGCTGCCCGGGCCGGCCCATCGACCGGCCCGGACAACGATCTACTCGACTGCCTCTTCGGCAGTCTCCTCAGGCTCTTCAGTTGCCTCCGACGCCTCGGCGGGGACCTGTTCGGCCTCTTCGGCCGCCTCGGCTTTTTCGGCTTCCAGCGCCTGCTCTTCTTCCTCCTCGGCATCCTCGTCGCGCAAGACACTTACGGGGAGTTGTGCCGAGACGTCCTTATACAGCTTGGCACTGATCAGATAGTCGCCCAGCTCACGAATCGGCTCGGCGATGTCGATATCGCGCCGGTCGATGTCCACGCCGAGCTGCTCCGTGACGGCCTCGGCGAGCATCTGGGTCGTGACCTGCCCGTGGATGCGCTGGCCTTCGCCTGCTCGCGCCTTGACCTCGACTTTCTTGGTCGCCAGCTCTTCGGCCAGCTTCTGAGCCTTGACGCGCTTGTCGTCCTCGCGCGACTCGATGGCCTTCGCGCGGGTCTCGAGGTCTTTCAGGGATCCCGGGGTCGCCTTCACTGCCAGGCTCTTGGGGATCAGGTAGTTGCGCGCGTAGCCGTCGGCCACCTCAAGCACATCGCCCTCGTGCCCCACACGGTCCACGTCGTCCATCAGAATAACCTTCATAACTTTGCCTCCTGGTCTCCAGTCCAATACAACTCTGTCAGTTGCGTGTTTCTGGGCCCGGTGTGCGACAGGCCCTCACTTGATGCTGCTTCACGCCGGGGCCGTCGGCCACCGGTGTGACGTCTACCGGGTCACTCCGGAGCCGTGTTCGTGCCTGGGCTGTCACGGGGCGGAGCCGGCTGTGCTCGGCTGCGGGCGTTCCGTGGCGGGCCCGTTCCCGGCAGGCCTGGGTCCGGCCTGGCCTCCCAGTGTGCCTGCACGCCGCACGCCGATGAACGGATCGCTGCCGCCCAGCACTCTGTTTGCGCCGAAGACCACCTGCCAGTCGTCGCCAAGCCCCCACAGCAAGCGGGTGTCCAGACGCGCATCGTCCGGGTCCCACAAGTCGAGCTCGACCGAAAGGTCTCCACTTAGGCGCCGGTCGTAGCCCATTCCCAGCTTGTTGCCAATAATGCCCAGCCGCAGGGCGTCATCTTTGCTCAACTCCACGCCCCTCTGCAGCATGAGCGTTTCCTTGTCGCCCAGGTCACGGATTCCCAGGCGCCAGTACTGGTTGCTGGCTCGATCGAAGAAGAAGTCGGCCGCAAGGTCGGCCCGCAAACCATAGTCTTCGACGGCCTCCAGGTTCAGATAGCCCCGCGTATACTCGGGCTGGAACTTGCGCGAGACGTTCTGAACACCGGCAACGGTCTCGTTGACGCGCTTGAGGGTATCGTCCGCGCTCGCGGCCAGGTCACTGCCCTTCTGGGTGAGCAGCCGAATGTTCGCGATGCTGCCGGTCACGTCCTCCGTGAGCTGTGGCGAGGTGAAGACCTCACGGCCGTGGCCAACGATGGCGCTCAGATCATCGGCTGACTGGCGTAGCTTCGCAACCGTCTCTCGGACATCCTGCCACATCTTCTCATCGGTGATCTGCGTGCGTCCCTGCTTGACAAGCTGCTCACCCTCGGCCCCCATGGCCACCAGGTGGTCGCTTGCTTGTGCCAGGTTGTCCACCGTCTTCGTGATGCTGGCCGCGAACTGCTCGCTCCCAAGCGTGTCGTTGAAGTGCGCAGTCAGCTTCTCAACGTTCTGCGCCGCTCGCCGGATGTGTCCGCTGGCGGTAGCCAGATCGTTGGGCAGCGGTGACATGGCCAGCGTATCG
>Ga0272441_10008898_pt1 | contig 15706 bp, 11 predicted proteins | sample SSMProp6N_FD_193582 | JGI IMG/M metagenome (GOLD analysis project Ga0272441, IMG submission 193582) | Marine sediment archaeal communities from Little Sippewissett salt marsh, Falmouth, MA, United States - SSM-Prop-6N | ecosystem: Environmental > Aquatic > Marine > Wetlands > Sediment ... | reverse complement strand
ATTTTTTCAGGATAATTGCTAACCAACAGAGCTAAAAAAATATTAGTTTCCATAATTTAGATAGCATACAAATAATTCCTTTGTGTTATGAAAAATTTAATCCCTAATTCTCTTTTTTCCTTAATCATTTTAGTGTTAATTTTTACCATTAGTTGTTCATCGGAGGATGATAATTCTATACCAGTAACAGAAGTTTCTTCTACAAGGACTATTGATGCTAAACTTGTAGGCACATGGAATGGCACTGTTGAAGGAACGCTGGGGACTGAGACAGCGATATTTACACTACAAAAGAATGGGGATATTATCGCTGAGACTGACTCACAAATTATTTGTCCCTTTCAAGGAACCTGGTGGGTTACAAATGGAAATTTTACGGCTGCCGGTGAAGATGAATGCGATGGAACAGGTATAGACCTTCGTGGTAGCAGTACATCAAACACTCAGATTTCGGGAACCTGGACGGCGGCCGGTGGTAATAGCGGCAAATTTAATATGACTAAGCAATAAACATAATACATCAATAGATGTGTTCATTCTGAGCAGAAAGCGAATGAATTGCATCCTATTTTGTCTCTTTCGCACCAAGTTTATAAACCATGGAACTAACGATATAAAAAAACACGATGGCAGGAACTGCTAAAAATTTCATCGTTAGCAATAAGACTAAACTCACAATTACAAATATATAGCGCAGGGCATTATCTTTAAAACTCCAGTTCTTAAATTTCAAAGCAAATAATTCTATCCTCGAATTTAATAGATAGGAACTCAGAATGGTAATTATGATCAGAAACCATGGATTGAGAATTATCTCATTTAAAAAATCATTGCCCTGGTCCAGGAGTATCAAAGGAAGGGATAGTATAAAGAGTGCATTTGCAGGCGTGGGAAGACCTATAAAAGAGGTGGCCTGATTCTCATCAATATTGAATTTTGCCAATCTGTAAGCCGAAGCCAAAGTAATTAAAAAGCCAAAAAAAGGCAGGAATGAAATTTTAAATCCGGTCCATGTTAACGTTTCTGAACCACCTGAGAAATCGAGATTCCACCCACCGGTTTGAGACATAGCCAGCAGCTGAAACATAACAATGCCGGGAACAAGGCCACTGGTTATAAGATCGGCTAATGAATCGAGCTGGATTCCTAATTCGCTCTGTGCATCCAGTAATCTTGCGGCAAGTCCGTCAAAGAAATCGAAAATAATTCCCAGAAAAACAAAAATTGCGGTCAGTTCCAACATATTCAAAACAGCAAATACTGTAGCAATACATCCACATAAAATGTTAAGCATGGTAATATACTGTGGAATATGTTTCTTCATGGTTGGCAGTTTCAGTAAAAATAATATAATTTTTATTCTAACTCTTTCTTAACATATTTTATTCGGATATTTGCCGTTAACAGTTATTCCTCAAGTGATCAGAGCACTACGAATTCAATTTAAAAAACTTTGCTTCCTTAACTTGTTATGGATCGCCTTTTTGGGTTTTTCACTTCAGGCTCAATTATCAGATAAAGCCCAAATTAGTATAATTACGTGTGACTCCGGTCAGGATTTGTATTCTAGTTTCGGGCACAGTGCTTTTAGGGTTCAGGACTCTGCCAAAGGAATAAATTGGGTATATAATTACGGAACTTTTGATTTTAATACGCCTAACTTCTATTATAAATTTGCCAGGGGGAAATTGCTTTATTCCTTAAGCGTTACAACTTTTTCTGATTTCCTCTTTACATATGAATTGGAAAAACGTTGGGTAAAAGAACAACTATTAAAACTTAACCGGGAAGAACAAAATGCCTTATTCCGTTTTTTAGAAAACAATCGAAAGCCAGAAAACAGGGATTATAAATATGACTTCTTATTTGATAATTGTGCCACAAAATTGCCCGAGGTTTTAAAAAAAGTTCTCGGAAACAACATCGAATTTAATGGAGCTCATCTTAAAAACCATTTCACTTTCAGAGATCTTATACAACAAAATCTGCTTACCAATTCCTGGTCCAGTTTTGGCATAGACCTCGCCCTGGGGTCCGTGATAGATAGGGAAGCTGCCCCTGAAGAGTATATGTTCCTGCCCAAATATGTGATGCTTCAAATGAGTAATACAACTCTGGCAGAGAACGCCTTAGTCCTTAGAGAACGTACCGTTCTTGAATATAATAACAAAAGATTTAATAATAATTTTGGCACATCACCGCTTTTTTGGTTACTCCTTTTATTACTCTTTACCCTTACAATATCATTTATAGATTTAAGGAATGGTACTCGGAGCAGGTGGCTCGACTTTTTTTTATTTCTGATTACCGGATCTGCCGGATTACTCATTTTCTTCCTTTGGTTCATGACCGATCATTCTGCTACAGCAAATAATTTTAATATCCTTTGGGCATTTCCATTAAATATTGCAGCCTGCTATTTTCTCCTTAGAAAAGACCAGATCCCAAAATGGATGGGTAAATATATTATGATACTGATGGTTTTATTGATTATTACGTTGATCCTTTGGATTTTTCAAATTCAACAATTTTCACCACTAATTGCCGTAGTATTTGCCATACTGGGTCATAGATACGCCTTACTTTACCGTTATTTCACAAATTCCAATCCACCTCTGAAATGAATTTGGTTTCCGTAGAAAATATAGCTAAATCATATGGAGAATTAGTCCTGTTTGAAGACCTCTCGTTTGGCATAAATAAAAATCAGAAAATTGCATTGGTTGCCCGAAACGGGGAAGGTAAAACTTCCATTTTAAATATTCTGGCAAGGAAAGATGTCCCAAATGGCGGCGCCGTAAACTACCGTAAAGGAATTCGCATATCTTTCCTGGAGCAAGAACCAGATCTTAATCCTCATCTAACCGTAGAGCAAACCATTTTGGAGTCTGACAATGAGATTCTAAAGATTATTGCTGCCTATGAAGCAGCTTTGGAACATCCCGAAAATGAAGAAGCTTACCAAAAAGCTTTCGAGTCTATGGAAAGGAATAAAGCCTGGGATTTTGAAACCCAATACCAACAAATTCTTTCCAAATTAAAACTGGACAATCTTAAAGCCAAAGTAAGCAGTCTATCCGGTGGGCAAAAAAAGAGACTGGCAATGGCTAATGCCCTGTTGAATGAGCCAGATCTATTAATCCTGGATGAACCTACAAATCATTTAGACCTGGAAATGATAGAATGGCTCGAAGATTATTTCAGCCGTAAAAAGGTTACTCTTTTTATGGTTACTCATGACAGGTATTTTCTGGAAAGGGTTTGCAATGAGATTTTGGAACTAGAGAATGGTCAACTTTATTCATACAAAGGAAATTATGCTTACTACCTTGAGAAAAAAGAAGCCAGATTGGAACTTGAAGCGGTAGAACAACATAAATCCAAGTTGCTTTATAAAAAAGAACTGGACTGGATGCGAAGACAGCCTAAGGCAAGAACCACAAAATCCAAATCGCGTATTGATGATTTCCATAGTATCAAAGAAAAGGCACAACAACGCAGAGAGAGCCATGAAATTCAATTAGAGATAAATATGGAGCGTATGGGCAGCAAAATTCTTGAGCTTCACAAAGTCTCTAAATCCTTCCCGGGAATTCTCTTACTTGATAAATTTGATTATAATTTTTTAAGAGGAGAACGAATCGGAATTATTGGAAAAAACGGTACCGGCAAAACTACTTTCCTGAATATTATAACAGGCTTTGAACAGCCAGATAGTGGGAAAATTGTAGTAGGAGAGACTATTAAATTCGGATACTACACCCAAAATGGGATTACAATAAAAGAAGGTCAAAAAGTGATTGACGTCATACGAGAATTTGGGGACTATATTCCTTTAAAAAAAGGAAGACAGCTCTCTGCGCAACAGCTGTTGGAACGATTTTTATTTGATAGAAAGAAACAATATGATTTTGTAGAGAAGCTGAGTGGCGGAGAACGAAAGAGGTTGTATCTATGTACCGTCCTTATCCAGAATCCCAATTTCCTGATCCTGGATGAACCAACAAATGATCTGGATATTATAACCATAAATATCCTTGAGAGCTTTTTACTGGACTTTCCCGGATGCCTGCTGGTAGTATCACATGACCGCTATTTCATGGATAAAATAGTAGATCATTTATTTATTTTTAAGGGGAATGGAATTGTTGAAGATTTCCCCGGGAATTATTCAGATCACAGGGCATATGAAGACAGTAATGTTTTAGAACAAAGGGCTGACAAAGGGAATAACACCCAAAATAAATCAAACAAAAATTCCTGGCGGTCTGATGACAAAAGCAAAAAACTGTCTTTTGAGGAGCAAAAAGAGTATAACAAGCTGGAAAAATCCATTCAGAACTTAGAAAAACAAAAGGTAGAGCTTCAAAATCAATTTGCCAATACTGGGCTATCTGGGGAGGAAATAGATGTTTTATCAATAAGATTAAAAGATATTATAGAAAATCTGGAGGATAAAACAGAGCGATGGTTTGAGCTTTCGATGTTAATGGAAGACTAATAAACAAGGTGGTAATTGCAATATTCAAATTTACTGATAATTAGAATTTACTTTAATGTCTGACACCTTTAGCTATCTGAAATTTTGGTTTAAGGCAACTAACCAGCATGGAATTCATTCTCCTTTTATTTACCGTTTTGTTACAGAGGGTCTTTATATAAAACCTAAATACTGCAGGTCAAAATCACTGAATATATTTTTCAAATGCATTAATTACTTTAAACCAAACAATATAGGCCTGGAAGAAGGAAATGAACTATTAAAAAATAAAGTAAAAAAGGAATTTCCATCACTTTCTTTTGAAGAGCCATTTGACATAAAATACTATGGGACACTAATTGCAGAATCTCAAATTTTGGCTATGGAAAACTACGCCAAACAACAACCGAATGGAATAATTTATATTGGCGATATCAGGAAAAATAAGACTTCGAAAGAATTTTGGGACAAATTACTGCTAACCGATTTTGTAACAGTTAGCGTGGATATGTATTTTGGCGGCCTTCTTTTTTTCCATAAAACACAAGCCCAGGAACATTTTAAGATTAGAATTTAAAATCTTAACTTTAAGATAGATTTTTTTATACTATGAACAACAGTATGTATTACATTTTAGCCGGAGTTGCCCTTGTTTATATTGTCATTTCTATTGTTAGCAAAAAGAGCTCAAAGAGAAGAAAATCAAGGAAATTTATGGATGGTTATGAGCGAAAGGATAAAAGGAAGTAATTGTTAATATTTTAGGTATTCCTAAATTATCCCAGAGTGAAAAATTAATATAAACCCAATTTCCTAACTTGCAACTCAAAAGTTCTAAAATAGCCTATGAAAATATATACCAAAACCGGAGACAAGGGTTCAACTTCACTTTTTGGAGGTACAAGGGTTCCTAAACATCACATCCGCATTAACGGTTATGGTACTGTGGATGAACTAAATTCATGGCTTGGACTCCTTAGGGATCAGGAAATGGACACACATTACAGAGAGATTCTTATTACCATCCAGGACCAATTATTTACCGTAGGTGCAATTTTAGCCACGGACCCTGAAAAAGCACAATTAAAAAGTGGGAAAGAGCGTTTGAACATCCCTTTGATAAGCATTGCAGATGTAACGCAATTAGAAAATGAAATGGACATTATGAATGAAACCATGCCAGAAATGACCCATTTTATCCTCCCCGGCGGACACACAACAGTGTCATACTGTCATATTGCTCGTACTATTTGTAGAAGAGCGGAGCGAATGGTAACAATTCTACATGAAAATGAACCTGTTGACAGCATGGTTTTAACTTACCTCAACCGTCTTTCAGACTATTTATTTGTATTGGCACGGAAGTTGTCATACGACCTGAAGGCGGATGAAATAAAGTGGATTCCTAAGAAAAAAGGCTAATAATTACACTTTTTCTTCGTTATCAAATTATCAAAACCATAAATTGTTCATAAAAAGTGTGATTTAACTCAGATTTTTCTTGGCAATATGGGTTTAAAAATTACTTTTGCAAAAATTTTAAAATTAGAATTAAGCCATGTATTGGACATTAGAACTAGCATCTTATCTAAGCGATGCACCGTGGCCAGCCACCAAAGATGAATTAATAGATTATGCCATTAGAACAGGCGCCCCTTTAGAAGTAGTAGAGAATTTACAATCTATGGAGGAAGAAGGCGGTGAGATTTATGAATCAATAGAAGAAATATGGCCGGATTACCCCACAGAAGAAGATTACCTCTGGAATGAGGATGAATATTAAAGAAGTTTCCTAAAACCTATTAAAAGTCTCATTTGAGGCTTTTTTTTTATGTAATTTTGACAGGCTTTACGAAGTTTTAGGAGAAATATAAAATCTGGAATGCCTTTTGCTTCAAAAAGGATATTGCAATTCTGTAGCATCTTGCTCAATTTTAAGACTTATTCAATTGCGCTTTAAGTTCTTAAGAGCTTGCTATCAAAACATAAATAATATATGAGTATTTTAAATTCAGTTATCAAGGCATTTGTAGGTGACAAGGCTAAGAAAGATGTTAAGGAACTACAACCCCTTTTAAAGGAGATCAAATCCTTTGAAGCAGCGATAGAAACCTTGGACCATAATGCACTTAGGCAAAAAACACAGGACTTCAAACTAACAATAACAAAGGCATCCGAAGAACTTCAGAAGCAGATTGACATATTGAAAGAAGAAGTAAAAGCTTCTCTCGATATTGACAGAAATGAGGAAATATATGCAGAAATTGATAAACTTGAAGACGAGGTCTATAAGATCACTGAGATCACCTTAAACAAGATTCTTCCTGAAGCCTTTGCGGTAGTTAAAGAAACCGCAAAGCGATTTGTGAATAATGAAACCATCACTGTTGAAGCTACAGAATTTGACAGATTGTTATCTGGATCCAAAGATTATGTAAGCCTGGAGGGTGATAATGCCGTATGGCAAAACTCCTGGGATGCCGCAGGAAAGGAAGTGACCTGGGATATGGTACACTATGATGTACAGTTAATCGGCGGGATTGCTTTGCATCAGGGTAAAATTGCAGAAATGCAGACTGGTGAGGGTAAAACACTTGTTGCTACTTTGCCAATGTACCTCAACGCCCTGGCAGGAAAAGGGGCCCATTTGGTTACGGTAAATGACTATCTGGCCAAAAGGGATAGTGCGTGGATGGCACCAATATTTGAATTTCATGGGCTTTCCGTGGATTGTATAGACAAGCATCAACCTAATTCTGAAGGGAGAAGAGCTGCTTACAACGCAGATATTACCTATGGAACCAACAACGAATTTGGATTCGATTATCTTAGGGATAACATGGCCCATACACCCGGTGACCTGGTACAACGGCCACACCACTATGCCATTGTGGATGAGGTTGATTCTGTACTTGTTGATGATGCCCGTACTCCTTTAATCATCTCCGGGCCTGTACCGGAAGGAGATCGTCATGAATTCAATGAATTGAAGCCTAAAGTGTCAGACATTGTTCAGAAACAACGTCAGTACCTTACAGGAGTTCTGGCAGAGGCCAAAAAAGAAATCACCTCTGGGAATACCAAAGAAGGTGGTTTTCTATTGCTGAGGGTCCACAGAGGCTTACCCAAGAATAAAGCCCTTATTAAATTTCTGAGTGAAGAAGGCATAAAACAACTGCTTCAAAAAACTGAGAATTTTTATATGCAGGATAACAATCGGGAAATGCCTCAGGTAGATGCGGAATTATTATTTGTTATCGATGAAAAGAACAATCAGATTGAACTTACAGATAAGGGCATAGAATATATTTCGGGAGATCATCAAAAAGACTTTTTTGTGATGCCTGATATTGGAAGTGAAATTGCAAAAATTGAAAATCAAAACCTGGAAATCGAACAGGAAGCATCAGAAAAAGAGGCATTATTCAAAGATTTTGCAATAAAAAGCGAACGTATCCATACCATGAGCCAGCTATTAAAGGCATATACTCTCTTCGAAAAAGACGTGGAGTATGTGGTTATCGATAATAAGGTGATGATTGTAGACGAGCAGACAGGCCGTATAATGGATGGGCGAAGGTATTCAGACGGATTACATCAGGCCATTGAAGCGAAAGAGAATGTAAAAATCGAAGCAATGACTCAGACTTTTGCTACGGTTACTTTGCAGAATTATTTCAGAATGTACAAAAAGCTTTCAGGTATGACAGGTACCGCAGTAACGGAAGCAGGTGAATTCTGGGAGATCTATAAATTGGATGTTATGGAGATCCCTACAAACAGGCCTATAGTCAGAGATGACAGAAACGATCTTATCTATAAGACCAAAAGAGAAAAATACAACGCCATTATTGAGGAAGTTACCAAACTTTCGGAACAAAAAAGACCGGTACTAATTGGTACCACCTCTGTGGAAATATCCGAATTATTATCACGAATGCTGGGTATACGAAAAATTCCACACAATGTTTTAAATGCGAAACTGCATAAAAAAGAAGCCGATATTGTGGCAGAAGCAGGCTATGCGGGTGTAGTAACCATTGCAACAAACATGGCAGGACGTGGAACGGATATAAAATTATCTGAAGAAGTTAAAAAAGCAGGGGGCTTGGCCATCGTAGGTACGGAAAGACACGACTCCAGAAGGGTAGACAGGCAGTTGAGAGGTCGTGCGGGCCGTCAGGGAGATCCTGGAAGTTCACAGTTTTACGTCTCTTTGGAAGATAACTTAATGCGGCTTTTTGGTTCGGACAGGGTTGCAAAAATGATGGATAGGATGGGTCTTGAAGAAGGAGAAGTGATCCAGCATTCTATGATGACCAAATCTATTGAACGGGCGCAGAAAAAAGTAGAAGAGAATAACTTTGGTATTCGTAAACGACTGTTGGAGTATGATGACGTAATGAATGCCCAACGTGAAGTAGTTTATAAAAGAAGACGGCATGCACTTCAGGGTGAGCGACTTAAGGTAGATATTGCAAACATGGTTTATGATACATGTGAAGTAATTGCCGAAACCAACAAGGCCGCCAACGATTTTAAGAATTTCGAATTTGAACTCATCAAGTATTTTTCCATTACTTCTCCAGTTACAGAAGAGGAATTTGGCAAACAGAGTTTTCAGGAGATCGCAAATACAACCTATGCTGCGGCTTATGATTATTACCAGAGCAAAATGGAGCGAAGTGCCGCTACGGCTTTCCCTGTCATCAAAAAGGTATACGAGGATAGCAGTAATAAATTTGAACGTATTGTAGTTCCTTTTACTGATGGTATTAAATCGCTTAATGTGGTCACCAATCTTAAAAATGCCTATGAGTCGAATGGTAAAGAATTGGTAACAGACTTTGAAAAGAATATAACTCTTGCCATAATTGACGACGCATGGAAAACTCACCTTAGGAAAATGGACGAGTTGAAGCAGTCTGTCCAATTGGCTGTTCACGAGCAGAAAGATCCTTTGTTAATTTATAAATTTGAAGCTTTTGAACTTTTTAAAAGCATGATAGACAAGGTCAACAAAGAAGTAGTTTCCTTCTTGTTCAAAGGGGAATTACCCTCAGCTGACACTAATGAGATTCAGGAAGCCAGGAATGTACGAAGACCTAAAGAGAATCTGCAGACTACTAAGGAGGAAATTCCTAATAATGATGAACTAGCAGCCCGGAACAGAGCAGTAGGTCAGAACCAAGGTGGCAGGGCTCCAATAACGGAAACCATTGTGAGGGAAAAACCTAAAATTGGCAGGAATGAAAAAGTCACAATTAAAAATGTAATGTCCGGCGAAAGCAAGACTGTCAAATTCAAACAGGCAGAGCCTCTTATAGACCGCGGAGAATGGGTATTGATCCAAGATTGACAAATTAACCGATATTATTAAAAAAGGCGTCCGTATATGGACGCTTTTTTTTGTTCAAAATGCTATATCTTTAGGTATTGACACCTTATTTTTATTTTGATATGAAATCTTCCAGACGTAAATTCCTGACCTCCATTAGCATGTTAGCTGCCTCTTCCGCAATGCCTATTACACAGTTTGATTTTGGAATAAATGTAAAATTAAAAATTGCCCTTGTTGGAACAGGTATTCGTGGTATCACTTTTTGGGGAAAACGCCTTGTCGATGAATATTCAGATATCCTGGAGTTTGTGGGCTTGTGCGATATAAATCCGGGGAGACTCTCCTTTGGAAAAGAATATACCGGGGCCAGTTGCGCTACTTTTACAAATTTTGAGAAAATGATCCAGGATTCTAAACCGGATCTTGTTATCGTGACCACAAAAGATGCAACTCACCATGAATTTATTATCAAAGCAATGGAAATGGGATGCGATGTACTTACTGAAAAACCATTAACTACAGATGAAAATAAATGTCAGGCCATTCTGGATGCGGAAAAAAAATCAGGCAAAAACCTGATAGTAGGTTTTAACTACCGTTGGAGCCCATATAACACCAAAATAAAACAGTTATTGGCAGACAACACCATTGGCAAACTAACTTCAGTTGACTTTCATTGGTATCTGAACACTTACCACGGTGCCAGTTATTTCCGAAGATGGCACGGACAGATGGAAAGCAGCGGGTCCTTATGGGTTCACAAGGCCACGCATCATTTCGACCTTCTTAACTGGTGGATCAATTCTGAGCCATCCGAAGTATTTGCATTCGGTGATTTAGAATTTTATGGCAAAAATGGCCCTTTCAGAGGGGAGAACTGTAGAAATTGTAATCATCAATCTAATTGTGAATTCTATTGGGACATTTCTAAAAATCAATTTTTGACTGATTTGTATACAAAAAATGAGAAATACGATGGGTATATCCGAGACAACTGCCTTTTTAGAAATGAAATAAACATTTATGATAAGATGTCTGCGCAGGTAAAATATCAAAATAACGTGCAGTTAAATTATTCGCTAACCACTTATTCTCCATTGGAAGGTTGGCGGGTTGCCTTTAACGGTACGGAAGGAAGGCTCGAAGCATGGATGGACATCCCTTATTATAAAGAGATGAACATAGACCAGGCCGAAATGCACGACAAGGAAATGGAGCAGAGCAATGAGGAAACTGAGAATAATGAACCCATAATAGTACACAAATTGTGGAAGGATTTTGAAACTGTTATGGTAGAAATGGAAAAAAGCGGTCACGGTGGAGGTGACAAACGCTTACAAGACAAATTGTTTAGAAGTGCTGATTCTATTGATCCTTTTGGCAGGACTGCGGGAAGCAGAGATGGCGCAATGTCTGTACTTATTGGGATTGCGGCAAGGAAAAGTATTGAAACCGGCACAGCTGTAAACATTGGAGATCTGACCAATTTACAGCCTAAGGAGGTACGAGATTAACGTATTTGATATTGTAGATAACAAAGTTATTTTTTGTCAGATTAGCTGTTGAATATATGATAAAACATATATAGCTTTACACCATTGAGGGAATTCGCTTCCCAACTACGGTTGCGATTTTCCATATGAAGCATAGCTGCATCAATGAATATAACTTAAGACTATGGAAAAAGAAACCAAACATCAGCACAGAATACAGGATAAAATACGTCTGACCCTTAGGGTAAGCTATTTTGCTTCTATTTCCTCCTTAATATTTGGTCTGGTTTGTCTTTTTTTCCTGGATATTTATGAAATTGTTCCCCATATATTTCTGGCCTTTGGTGCGTTGAGTGTAATTAATAACCTGGCCTATGCATCTCACAAAAACCTAACGCTTACCTATAACATCCTTTCTATACTTGGCTTAGCTTCAGCTACCGCCATCACTATGTTAACAGGTGGCATAAACAGTCCGTTTATTTTTGTGCTGGCAATTGTTGTGTTTGCGGGATATGCGACAACGCGCAATTATGGGAAAATCTATTTATACCTCACTGTTCTGATTATTGCTTTGATTTTTGTTCAGGGAATTTCCGATTTTTCTTTAACCCAAAATGTTGTACCCGTTGAGAGTCAAAACCTTTTTAGCTTTTTAAGCATATTGTTCTCCGTTTACCTCCTGGGTGGAGTGCTGGGTAAAAACCTCTTAAAGGCACACCACAACCTCTATAAAACCAAAATGGAAGTTGAAGAACGGATACATGAAAAGGACACTCTGCTCAAAGAAGTGCACCACAGGGTTAAAAATAATCTGCAAACGGTTTCCAGCCTGCTAAGCCTTCAGTCCAGGGGGATAAAGGATGAAAAAGTAAAAAATCTTATAAAAAGTAGTCAGAACAGAGTCATCTCTATGGCTATGGTACATGAAATGCTTTACATGCGCGACGATCTGTCTAAAATAAATTATAAATCCTATGTTGAAGAATTAAGTGAATATCTGGTGAAATCTGTAAAGGGTGCCGATAGTAACGTTAAGGTAAACATTAATATTCCTCAAATAGAATTGGGTATAGATACGGCTATACCTCTTGGCCTCCTCATCAACGAAGCACTTACCAATGCCCTTAAATATGGAATAAAAGGGGATGACCAGGGGGAAATTCATATTGAGCTAAAGAAATTGGCTGATAAGGACTACATTCTAAATATTGGAGATAATGGTGTTGGTTTTTCAGAGGAAGTGAATTTTAAAAATACCCGTTCTCTGGGCTTAAAGCTAATTCATAACCTTGCCCGTCAGCTAAAAGGATCGATAATCAGAGACTTTTCCAAAAAAGGCACCAACTATATTGTTAATTTTAAAGAAATAGGTCAGAGCGACTTTCATCAATCAGTGGCTTAAGGGAAACCCTTATTAAAGGCGGCTATTTTATATTCCTGACACATAAGTTCCCCATGTAAAAAGACTTTTCTTCTTAAGGCAATTTATACCTATATTTAGCCGACTAATTCAAAAATTGCCCTTATGAAGAATATTTTACTAGTATGTTTTTTACTTTGTAGTTGCCTCACATTCAGTCAGGATTACTTTCTTAAAAAATACCAGCCTTTTAATAGTAATATTCCTTCTCCTGAAGAGTTTTTAGGTTATGGAATTGGAGAACGTCATACCAGGCATGATCTTATTGTAGCTTATTTACAAAAACTCGCAGAGCTTTCAGACAGAGCATCTATCCATGAATACGGCAAAACACATGAAGGTCGTAAACTCGTAATCTTAACGATTACTACCCCGGATAATTTGTCTAATATAGAATCTATTAAGGAAAGGCACCTTGCCTTTACAGATCCCGGTAAATCCTCTTCCCCGGACGCATCTCTTCCAATTTTTATTAATTTGGGTTATAACGTACATGGGAATGAGCCATCCAGTTCCGAAGCAGCGCTTTTAAGCGCTTATACATTTGTAGCTTCTGAGAATCCCGAGATACTTAATTACATAACAAACGCAGTAATCTTTATAGATCCTACCATCAACCCTGATGGTCGGGACAGGCATACACAATGGGCAAACAGCTATCAGGGCAATCCACTTGTGGCAGACCCCCAGGATGCAGAGCACAATGAATACTGGCCTGGTGGGCGTACCAATCACTATTGGTTCGACCTCAACAGGGACTGGCTTCTGGCAATAAACCCTGAAAGTCGTGGTAAACTTAAGTGGTATCATGAATGGTACCCCAATGTAGTTACCGACTTTCATGAAATGGGTTCTCAAAGCACTTATTTCTTTGAACCAATGAAAGCAAACGGTTCTCTTAACCCTATTATGCCTAAAAAGAACTATGAGGATCTTAATAATTTGTTTGGAAACTATTTTGCCAAGGCCTTAGACAGCATTGGCTCATTTTATTTTACCAAAGAGGCTTTTGACGGTACCTATCCGGGCTACGGTTCTTCCTATCCTGATATTCAGGGTGGCCTTGGGCTGTTGTTTGAACAGGCCAGTTCCAGGGGGCATAAGCAGAAAACGGCCTTTGGTGAAATCACATTTCCCTTCACCATTCGCAATCAGTACACATCGAGTATCACTACTGTGAAGGCTGCAGTTGAGAACAAAGATTATCTGCGTTCATATCAAAAAGAATTCTTTAAAACGGCGATGATGAATTCGGCAATAAAAGGAGTTCAAGGATACAGCTTTGGAGATCGCTATGACAAAAACCGGATAAAGGCATTTATTGACAAGCTATTAATCCATAAAATAGATGTATACAAATACGGTAATGATTCCTATGTAGTGCCCACATCCCAGCCCCAGTACAGGATGGTGCAAACGATGTTTGAAACTTATAAAAAATACCGCGACAGCGTCTTTTATGATGCGTCTGCCTGGTCTGTGGCAAATTTCTATAATATAAACTACAAGGGAGTAAAGAAGCTTAGTCGGGGAGATAAAATAACTTCTACAGATGATCTTGTAAACGTCCAACCTGTGCAAAAATCCTCTTATGCATATATTATAGATTGGGATGATTACAACGCACCTGCAGTCTTAAATTTTCTTCAGACTAAGAAGTTGGTACTCTCTTCTGCCTTTAAACCATTTACCACAACGATTGATAATACCAGCAAGTCTTTTAATTATGGAGCCTTAATTCTACCCATAAGCCTTCAAAAGAAAGATGCGGATGAAGTATATAAATGGGTGCTTGAGGCACAGGAAAAATACCAGGTCCCTATCTATGGGATAGCCACGGGTTACAACAGCCAGGGAATTGATCTGGGAAGCAGGCATATTCGCCCATTAACAAAACCCAAAGCCGCAATGCTTATAGGAGATGGAACCCGCTCTTATGAAGCCGGAGAGGTTTGGCATTTATTAGATACCAGGGTACACATGCCAATTACAAAAATACCCGTCCGAAATTACGATAAGGCAAAGCTAGACGAATACAATACATTGGTTATGGTTTCGGGCAAGTATAGTCTTACAGAGAAGCAACAGACCAAACTTTCAGACTGGGTTAAGAAGGGGAATACACTTATTACAATTGGAACAGCCTCTAAATGGGCTATTGATAAAAAACTTGTTAAAGAGAAACTTACCAACTCCGAGGTAGATTCTACCAAGGCAGTATTGCGAGAGCCATACGTTGATGCCGATGAAAACCTGGGTAGAGAAGGCCTTGGAGGAATTATACTTAAGGCCGATCTGGATGTTACCCATCCGCTGGCATTTGGCTACAGAGATACAGACATTCCGGTATATAAAAACAATACTGTATGGCTTTCACCGAGTAAAAATGAGTATTCTACCGTAGTGAAATACTCCAGGAATGCCCTGATAGACGGGTACATAAGTAGAAAGAACAGTGAAGAATTCTTAAAAACTTCGGCTTCACTTATTGTAAGTCCGCTAGGCAGCGGAAGAGTAGTAATGTTCGCGGATAATCCAAATTTCCGAGGCTCATGGTATGGCACCAACAGATTATTCCTTAACGCCTTATTTTTGGGAGATAAGATTGAGGTACCTAAACAAAACGACTAGTATGAACAAAAAAATATATTCCTTCTTAATTCTCATCTTATGTTGCAATCTTTCAATACTTGCACAGAGTAACGAGGGCGATGGGCCATTTTCTCAACTTATCATCAGGGGAGTTACCCTTATTAATGGTAATGGGGCACCGCCAATGGGGCCCGTAGATATAGAAGTGGTTAACAATCGTATTAAAAGTATAAAGGTAGTAGGCTATCCGGGAGTAGCTATAAAAGATTCAGACCGACCACAGCTTAAAGGAGGAGGCAAAGAATTAAACTGCGAAGGCATGTATTTACTTCCGGGCTTTGTAGATATGCATGGACATATTGGAGGAAAAGCCCAGG
>Ga0272441_10008897_pt1 | contig 15711 bp, 12 predicted proteins | sample SSMProp6N_FD_193582 | JGI IMG/M metagenome (GOLD analysis project Ga0272441, IMG submission 193582) | Marine sediment archaeal communities from Little Sippewissett salt marsh, Falmouth, MA, United States - SSM-Prop-6N | ecosystem: Environmental > Aquatic > Marine > Wetlands > Sediment ... | reverse complement strand
TGCTCTCGAAGGGGTTGCTCTCTGCGCTGAGGCCTCAGGCAATAAACTGGATCCCGATCACGGGCGATTTTTGAGCCAGGCTCTGTTTATAACGGTAACCAACACCAATTTCGATGACGATGCTATTGTCGATAAGATTTTTGAAGCGCTTGCTCTGCGCGATGAACTTCGGAGTCAGCTGACCGATACGCTGCCGTACGATGCCGTAAACTGGTTGGGTGAGAGCAAAGAGGATTTTGTGAGGAAAGCAGAAACTGCGGGTATTAGGGCATTAAGTCATAATGATGATTTGCGCGCTCTCAAAAGTCTTGCGCTCTATGGCCTCAAAGGGCTTGCCGCCTATGCAGATCATGCCGAAGTGCTCGGCTATGTCGATCATGCGATCTATGATTTTTACGTGACCGCCCTGGCCGCTCTTGCCAAAGATCTGGATGGAGATCACCTTACAGCTCTTGTAATGGAAACCGGTTCCATCGCTGTCAAAGCGATGGCTCTGCTCGACAAGGCAAATACTGAAACCTATGGCAATCCTGTCGTGACAACGGTGAAGACCGGTGTTGGCAGCCGTCCCGGAATCCTTATTTCCGGCCATGATCTCAAGGATATGGACGAGTTGCTCAAGCAGACCGAGGGGAGCGGTGTCGATGTCTATACCCACTGCGAGATGCTTCCTGCGCATTACTATCCCGCATTCCAGAAATATTCCCATTGTATCGGCAATTACGGCAGTTCATGGTGGTCCCAGGATAAAGAGTTCGAGTCTTTTAACGGTCCGATCCTTATGACGACCAACTGTATCGTTCCGGTCCGGGAGTCCTATCGCAACCGCATGTTTACGACAGGCAATGCTGGTTACGAGGGCGTTCAGCACATTTCGGGCGGAGAAAACGGGTCGGTCAAGGACTTTTCCGCTCTTGTGGAGCTGGCGAAAACATGCCAGCCGCCTGTTGAGCTTGAAAACGGAGAGATTGTCGGCGGATTTGCCCACAATCAGGTTGTCGCTCTTGCCGACAAGGTTGTCGATGCGGTCAAGTCAGGAGCGATCAAGCGTTTCGTCGTCATGGCTGGATGTGATGGGCGCCATAAGAGCAGGCAGTATTATACCGATGTTGCTGAAGCGCTTTCGGAAGAGACGGTGATTCTTACCGCCGGGTGTGCAAAATACCGCTACAACAAGCTTCAGCTTGGTGATATCGGCGGTATTCCACGAGTGCTCGATGCCGGTCAGTGCAACGACTCCTACTCGCTTGCGGTCATCGCATTGAAGCTCAAAGAGGTTTTCGGACTCGACGACATCAATGATCTGCCGATATCCTATGATATTGCCTGGTATGAGCAGAAAGCTGTGGCGGTGCTTCTTGCGCTGTTGTCTCTGGGTGTCAAGGGGATCCGTCTCGGACCGACGCTTCCCGAGTTTCTTACTCCGGCTGTTGTCTCTGTGCTTGTTGATAAATTTGATATTAAACCTATCGGAACGGTTCAGGACGATGTGCTTGCGATGATGGCCGGTCAGTGACTTTCACTGGCCGTCTTTTTGCAGGGGGTTGCGTAAATGAACAGCGGTGTCCCAGCGTATTGTGTGATAATTTTCTACTTTATCCATATACAGAGAGCGCACACTTTTGTCAACACAATGCTGTCCTGGCTCAGTGTTCTGACGGGGGAGACCTCTCAGGGCACTGAACCAGGACAGCCCGGGCATACCACGTTATGTCGGATACTCCTGAGATTATTGCTCTTGTCGGCAGTTACCGCAAGGGCGGGATGAACGATCAGATTGTCGACGCCATTCTTGCCGGTGCACGAGAGCGTGGTGCCCGGATACGTAAAATATATCTTTCAGACCGCGAGATATCCTTTTGCTCCAACTGTCGAAGCTGTACACAGAGAGAGGGGCGGGAGAGGGGGATTTGCGTGATTGACGACGGGATGGAGAAACTGCTTCAGGAAGCAGAGCATGCCAATGGGCTTATTCTGGCATCGCCGGTCAATGCAGGGACGGTCACTGCGGTGATGAAGCGCTTTATTGAGCGTTTGATCGGCTACACCTGGTGGCCATGGGGCGCAGCGGCGCCAAAGGTGCGTCGCGCTGAGAGGACGCGCCATGCCGTTCTTGTTGTTACCTCAGCGGCACCTTCGATTATGGCCCGTTTGGGAGGGTCGGCAAAAGCCCTGGCAGAGCTGAAGGGTGCAGCGCGTTTGCTTGGTGCAGCGGTTAGTGGTGTTCTCTGGGTAGGGCTGGCAGCCAGAAGTGAGCATCAGCAGATTGGCAGGAGGGCCGTGCAGAAAGCGCATCGTCTCGGAGCCGATCTCGTTGGCCATTCCTGAGATCTTCTGGAGAATATTCCGGCAAAAGAGATATCTTTCTACAGGAAGATGTTCTGTCTCTTGACAACAATCCCATCTCATGAAACAGTTATTCAGCCAGTTCTCTCTTGTTGTTACCATGATGTTTTTTTTCGGATGTGCAGCTTCGCATACGGCAGCACGTTCAGAAAAAACCTCTTTTGCCCAGGGTATCAGTGGTCTGGTCCGGATTGATTCATCCCGTTATCTGGCCGTGCATGATGCGCTCTCTTTTGAGGATGGTCCACGAGTATCTCTCTTGAGGGTTTCTTCATCAGCCGGTCCGATCATCGTCCCCGTTACGATTGATGACTGGATGGACCGCGACGGCCGTTCAAGCGATCTTGAGTCGCTGTGTGCGATCCCTTCAAGACCCAATGAGTTTCTTATGGCGGAATCTGGACGCTGGGAAGGTCGTTTCGGCCGATTGTTTCATATCAGGTTTGATCCTGCGACACATCGTGCAGCTGTTCTCGGTGTTGCAAGGCTTCCGAATCTCTGTGATAACAACCCTGAACAGGTTGGAGACCAGTACGAAGGCATGGCCTGTCTTGACGACGGCAGCGGAAGTGTTGTGCTTATTCTTGGTGAACGTGGCGGTTCTGCGCGTTACCCCTCCGGAGTGCTTCGCTGGGTAACGTTCGATCTTCGGACCCATACCCTGTTATCGACTCAGGACGGGCTTCACGGTATCCGTGTCGATGCTCCTGGCGGTTGGCCGGATCATCGTAAAAACCGGGATATTTCAGATCTGTTTGTCGCCTCGGACGGTTCGCTCTGGGCCTCGGCGGCCTGGGATTCGGGTGATGCCGGTCCGTTCAGTTCTCTGGTCTACCGTATCGGATATCTCAGGCAAAACAGTCCTGTCCCTGTTGTCGTCAACAGGCGGCTTCATGTCTGGAGGACGTGTGACGGGATAAAGGTGGAAGGAGTTGCCGCCCCCCCTTCAGCTCTGCATGGGGCTGTGATCTCTGTTGGTAGTGATGATGAACACTATGGCGGTGTCTGGCGTCCGCTTCGATGATGCTTCTTCTGTGAATTTGTTCATATGAGTGCTTGTTCATATATTGTGATATGATAAACTCCAAAAATGATCTGTGTCAGAGCCGCTGTTTTCATCCTGAGCTGGTTTCCAGGGTAAAGGAGTCGGTTCATGACGATGCACTGCTTCAGGATCTTTCGCAGTTGTTTCGTGTACTTGGTGATCATACGCGAATCAGGATTCTTGATGCACTCTCTCATGCAGAACTTTGTGTCTGTGATCTCAGCGCTCTGCTTGAGATGAATCAGTCCGCAATTTCCCACCAGTTGCGTTTATTGCGTGCAGCTAAAATTGTGAAATCCCGAAAAGAGGGCAAAAACGTCTACTATAGTCTCGATGATATGCATATCCAGGCATTAATGATGCTGGGTTTGGAGCATGTTATGGAGTCATGATTATTTTTGTTTTATTATATATATGAATATGTCAGCATATGAAGATATGTTAAACGGAGGTTTTCTTATGGAATCTGTACTCGATCGTCTGCCTGGTGTGCTGTCCGCTTCGTGGGGGGTGCTTCTTGAATCAGCTCCATTTATGCTGCTGGGTTTTTTCTTCGCAGGTCTGCTCAAGGCGTTTCTTCCCGATTCCTTCATTACTGGCCATCTTGGTGGCCGCAGCATAGGAGGCATTGTCAAGGCGTCTCTACTCGGTATTCCTCTTCCCCTCTGCAGTTGCGGAGTGCTGCCGGCTGCGGCAGGGTTGAAAAAGCAGGGCGCAGGGAAGGGGGCTGTAACCTCGTTTCTTATTTCAACCCCTGAGACAGGGATAGACTCCATTGCTGTGACCTGGTCGCTCCTTGATCCATTGATGACGGTTGTCAGACCGGTCGTCTCCTTTGTTACTGCTGTTGCAGCAGGTATAGCTGTCTCATTGAGCGAGCGGGATCATAAGCATGAGCTTTCTGAAGAAGATGAGGACGGACAGGCGAAGCCTTCGACTTCAACCTGCTGTTGCAGCAGTCGGAGCAGCCAGGCAGGCAAGAGCAGTTTTCGTGACAAGTTCAGTGGCGGGATGCGCTTTGCGTTTCATGATCTCCTGGGCGATATCGGGAAGTGGTTTCTGTTCGGGGTTCTCCTGTCCGGTGTTATTTCCGTTTTTATCGATGCAGCGTTTTTTGAGCGATATTTGAGCAATGAGTATCTCTCCATGCTTGTCATGCTGATTATTGCTGTGCCTCTCTATGTCTGCGCGACCGCTTCTACACCTATAGCTGCAGCCCTTGCTCTTAAAGGGATAGCTCCCGGTGCGGTTCTTGTTTTTCTGCTTGCCGGTCCTGCGACGAATGTCGCTTCGTTTTCCGTGGTTGCTTCGATGATCGGCAGGAAAGCTGCGTTGATCTATCTTGCAGTCATCATAACGATGTCATGTATAGCAGGACTTCTGGTTAATCAGCTCTATGTCATGTCGGGCATGGATATCAGCCGATGGCTTGTCGGGCAGCAGGCTCATGAGCCTGGTATCCTGTCTTCGGGGGCAGCAATGCTGCTGCTTGCACTGATAGGTGCAAGCTTTTTCGACAGGAAAAAAGCCTGATCTGCAGGAGCGGCAGGATCCCCGGTCTCTTTTCATGAGTGCTTGCTTTTCTCTTTCCTTGCGGGTAAGTTTGAAAGACAATCGCCGGGTCAACGCCACTGCCGGTTTTTTGCGATCATACATCATGAATCAGAGGAAGCTCTCCCTCTCCTCAAGGAGTTCGTTAATGAAAAAATCCCGTTCAGGAGCGATAATCTTCTGTGTTCTCAGCCTGTTATTATTCAACGGCTGCTCTTCCGGCAAAGAGGCGCTTGAACAGTTTTCAGGTCGCAGGGTTCAGCTGTTTTTTGCTACGGATCGCAACGATACAGGACGTGCGGAGCCCGATTCACGTTTCGGGAGTGAGCGCGATTCACTGCACTATGGAACCACAGTAATCTCTTTTCCTGCCGATCACAGGATTGGGCAGCTTGAATCAGCATTACTGGCCGATGATGCACTTGAACATGTGCTGCTCAAGGAGGTGAACAGTATGTCGGAGGAGCGTTTTTTTTGTCTTCTCACCCAGTCGGTCAACGCTTATGACAAGCAGGAATTGCTTGTGTTTGTGCACGGCTTTAATATGAGCTTTGCAAAGGCTTCTCGTCGTTTCGGACAGATAGTTTCAGATCTTGGCTACAGGGGATGTCCTGTCTACTTCAGCTGGCCCTCAAGGGGGGCGATCAACAGGTATGCGGCAGATAAAACCTGTGTCGAGTGGTCTACGCTGAACCTGGAGTGTTTTCTCGAACAGCTTGCAGTGCGTTCGGGCTCCCGGAAGATCATCCTGACTGCGCACAGTATGGGAGGCAGGGCTCTGACCTATGCATTCAGCTCACTTCTGCAGCGTCGGCCGGATCTTGCAGATCGTTTCGGAGCTCTGCTGCTCTATGCGCCGGATATCGACAGCGGTGTTTTCAGGCGTGATATAGCGCCGGTCCTTTCAGCTTCGGGTGTACAGGTTACACTCTATGTTTCCGGCAGAGATCGGGCGCTGAAGGTATCGAGGCGTCTTAATGGCTATGAGCGGGTGGGGTATGTGGAGGACCGTCCGCTGATTGAGAACGGGATAGAAACCATTGACGTGGGTAATGTGAAGGCAGGATTTTCAGGCCACTCCTACTATCATCAATCACGGCCTGTGCTTTCTGATATGTTCTACCTTATCAATGAAGGGCTGCCGGCTGACGAGCGTTTTTCTCTTGAACCGGTCGATACTTCAGATGGCCGTTACTGGCGGTTCAGGCGGTGAGGTTGGTTCGTAGAACGTATTGCGACAGGCTGTCCGGTTCTGCTTCGGGGCGGCTTTGCGTCGATGGCAGGATAGCTCAGCAGCGTGAGTATTGCAATGGTTAACGATAAGGATATCTGCAATGATTGAAGTGGTTTTATGGGATAATGACGGTCTTCTGATCGACAGTGAAGCGGTGTTTTTTGATCTTACCCGTCAGGTGTTCGCCGGAGCCGGGTATGATCTCAGTGCTCACTACTGGGGAATTGAATATCTGGGTAAGGCCAGGCGCACCAGGGAGGTTGCCGAGGAGTTCGGCATGGCCTCCCGGCTGATCGATGAGGTTATCGAACTGCGTGATCAGCGGTTTTTTGAGGCGCTTCAGCGGCCGTTACCGCTTCGCCCGGGTGTTCGCGATACGCTTGATTCCCTCAGGGGAAAGGTGCGGCACGGGCTCGTGACCGGCAGTCCACGCGATAAAGTTGATCTGATGCATCACCACAGTGGTCTTGAAGACTATTTCGACGTGATTGTGACCTGTGATGATGTCACACAAACAAAACCGCACCCCGAACCATACAGAAAGGCGATGGAGCGTTTCGGACTCGATCCTGCACGCTGCCTTGCCGTTGAGGATTCAGAGCGGGGACTCGCTTCTGCCCATGCTGCGGGGATCAGCTGTATTGTCGTGCCGAACCCGTTGACCCGCATTCAGCAGTTTAAAGATGCCTATGCGGTCGAAGAAGAGGTTTCAGGGGTGATGAAGTATCTTGGATGAGGCGCTTCATGACGATGGCGGCTCAAGGCTTCAGTTCCGCAGCAAGAAATTTTCCTGTGTGAGAGCCTTGTGCAGCGGCAATGACTTCCGGGGTTCCTTCAGCGACCAGGTTCCCGCCTTTATTGCCTCCTTCCGGGCCGAGGTCTATGATCCAGTCAGCATTTTTGATGATATCGAGATTGTGTTCGATGACGATAACCGTGTTGCCTTTGTCGACGAGTTTCTGCAGAACGTCAAGGAGGTGCTGGATGTCCTGGAAATGAAGGCCGGTAGTTGGTTCATCAAGGATATAGAGGGTATTTCCAGTCTGAATTTTGGCAAGTTCAGCCGATAGTTTTATTCTTTGTGCTTCACCTCCCGAGAGGAGAGGCGACTGCTGCCCGAGCTTTATATAACCGAGCCCGACACTCTGCATGGTGGAAAGAATACGGCGTATTCGCGGGAAATCTTCAAAGAATCCCAGCGCTTCCTCGACGGTCATATCAAGGACGTCAGCGATGGAACTTCCCTTGTAGCGGACCTGCAGTGTTTCGCGGTTGTAGCGTTTGCCTTTGCACGTATCACATTCGACATAGACATCGGGCAGAAAATTCATCTCGATTTTTTTCGTTCCGGCACCCTGACAGGTTTCACAGCGTCCTCCCTTGACGTTGAAACTGAACCGTCCTGGTTTATAACCTCGAATCTGGGCTTCAGGAAGGCGGGCGAAAAAGTCCCGGATGAAGGTAAACGCTCCGGTATAGGTCGCAGGGTTTGACCTCGGTGTCCTGCCTATCGGGGACTGGTCGACGTTGACGACCTTGTCGAGGAGTTTCAGCCCTTCAATACTTTCGTAGGGATAGGTCTGAATCTTGGATCGGTAGAAGTGCCTTGCCAGAACCGGATAGAGTGTTTCATTGATCAGGGTTGATTTGCCTGAACCGCTTACTCCTGTGACGCAGATCAGTCTGGCGAGCGGAAAGCTGACATCAATCCCTTTCAGATTGTTGCCGCTGCACCCGCGGAGGGTGATGAAACGGTTTTCACTTTCTTCTGTTCTGTCCGCTTTTTCTGTGCAGACCTTGAGCTGGCCGTTCAGGTATTGAGCGGTTAAAGAATGAGGGTTCAGCTTATCGGCCGGTCCCTGAGCGACAAGCTCGCCGCCATGTTCTCCGGCTCCCGGTCCGAGATCGATAATCTCATCAGCGGCAAGCATGGTGTCTTTGTCATGCTCAACCACGAGAACGGTGTTGCCGATATCGCGCAGGTGCTGCAGCGATGTGATCAGTTTGTTGTTGTCACGCTGATGCAGTCCGATGCTTGGCTCGTCAAGCACGTAAAGAACCCCGCTGAGCTGCGATCCGAGCTGTGATGCGAGGCGAATGCGCTGTGCTTCGCCGCCGGAGAGGGTCTGGGAACTTCTGTTGAGTGCCAGGTAGTCAAGACCGACATTGAGCAGGAACTCTATTCGTTTCGTGATTTCGTGCAGAATCGGGGTCGCGATGAGGTTTTCCTTCTCCGTCAGTTTTGCTGGAAGTTCCCGAAAGAGCTGAAGTGATTCAGGCAGAGGAATGGACTCGAGCTCATGGATGTTTTTGTCACCGATTTTAACCTGCAGGCTTTCTTTTCTCAAACGGGCTCCGCCGCACTCCGGACATGGCTGGCGGAACATGAAGCTTTCTGCCCATTCAGTTATTTTTGCTGTTCCTGAGTTTTTCTGGAGTTCGCGCACATAGCTGATGGCTCCGGGGAAATCCTGCGGATAGAGATGTTCCTTGCCTGCATAGCTGTAGGTGACGTCAAAGGTTTTTTTTCCGGAACCATTGAGCAGAATATCGGCAGCGGCTTTCGGGATTTTAGAAAACGGCGTGTCGAGATCGAAGTTGAATGTTTTTGCGATCGCTCTGATGACCTGCCAGAGATTGCGTTTTCCCGGTTTGCCGAATGGTTCGATCGCTCCCTGATTGATCGAGAGCGACTTGTCGGGGACCATCAGATCTGCCGACAACTGGCGAATCTCGCCGAGGCCGTTGCATTCAGGGCAGGCGCCATAGGGAGAGTTGAAACTGAAATTATTGGGTGCAAGGGTGTCGATCGGAACAGAACCGTCTGAATAGGCGTATTTGGTGCTGAAAAATTGTTCTTTTTCGTCGCTTTCAAACGGAGCGCAGATGACAGAGGATTTATGTTCGGACATCCCGACAGCCAGTTTGACAGCCTCCCTCAGACGTTCGTTGACGCCGGAGGTAATGACCAGCCTGTCAACAACGAGTTCGATAGTATGGCTCTTGTAGCGCTCGATTTGCATCCCTTTTTCCATTTCCCGGAATTCACCATCGATGCGGATGCGCAGAAACCCCTTTTTGAGGAGGGTATCGAACAGCTCGCGATAGTGTCCTTTTCTGCCGGTAACCAGAGGGGCCAGGAGCTGAACTTTCGTTCCTTCGGGCAGCTTGAGGATGGATTCAGTAATGAACTCCTCACTTTGTTTCTGCAGCATATGGCCGGTTGCGGGATCGTAGCGCCGCCCTGCTTTGGCGTAGAGCAGCCGGATAAAATCATGGATTTCAGTAATGGTGCCGACCGTCGAACGGGGTGATCGACTGGTGCTTTTCTGGTCGATGGATATGACCGGAGAGAGCCCGTCAATGCTGTCCACATCAGGACGTTCGATATTGCCGATGTACTGACGCGCATAGGCCGAAAGGGTTTCCATGAAACGTCGCTGCCCTTCGGCATAGATGGTATCGAATGCCAGACTGGATTTTCCGGATCCCGACAGGCCGGTGATCACCACGAGCCTGTTGCGGGGAATGTCGAGGGAGATGTTTTTCAGGTTGTGAACCCTGGCCCCTCGTATGATGATATGACTGAATGCTGACATTGTGCTCCCTTAGAGTGCAAGATGAGGTATATATCAAATCTTGCTCAACAAAGCAAGGCATTGTAAGGGATCTGTCAGTGGGTATGGTGATTTGAGGGATATATGGCGTGCTCTTCTGTTGCATTTTTTCTGTGCGTGCCAGGCAGAGCCTCCAGCTGCAGGAGAGTTGTTCGGTGAAGAATGCGGAGGGCTTGTTCCTTCTGCCGAGATGCATCGGCTCATCTTTCACGTCGTGAGATGTGTCTGATTGGGTGAGTTTTCTTGACGCTGGCGTGCATTTTAACGTATTTTTGTTTTTTATTGAGACAGGTTGCCATCTTCTTATAGGTTATTTATATATCTTTTGAAAGATTAATGTATATTTGTTTATTAAAATACTTGAGATGATGACGTTTTTTTTGTTTGTATTGACGTATCGTAGATGATTTTTTCGTCAATGTCTCTCTGGCTGTTTTTACCAGGTTTATCGCAGAAGCAATAAAAAAAACAGATAACCCCTATCCCCTTTACATTATGATCACCTTGAAAAAGAAACTTGGCGTTCTTGCCCTGTCGGCAGCAATGAGCATTCCTTTCGGCTCTTCAGCTCATGCTGTGCAAACCAGTGGTTCAACTGATATTAAGGTCAATCTGCCTGATATCATCATTCTGCACTATATCTCTGATATTACCCTTAATTTTGGCAGTGATATAGGGCAGTCTGCAGATGAATCTGTTGCTTCATGGACGGTTGCCTGGGACGGCGCTACGAGTGACGGATCGGGTGAGCTTGCTGTAGGGAATCTTGATGATACAACAAACGAACTTGGCGCTATTTCCAACATCGATGTGACTCTTCCCAATGTCTGGGCTATTCGAGGTCTTTCATCGGACGGCAGTGCGACGGTGGCAATTACGGGTGGCAATGCAACGCTCGCCAATGGCACCTCCTCGATTGCATTGTCGGATTTCACGGTTTCAGGCAGTGGTAATACCAGCGCGTCAATTACCGCAGATCTGAATGGTCTTCATAAAACCACTGCGACGGTAGGCGATGTCAATCTCAAGATGAATGTCAGCGCTGCAGCCCTTTCCGGTGAATATGACACAAGTGGTACGGAATATACCATTACAGCCACGGCGATCTGACGATCATTCTGTCCCTTTTCTTTTTTTCGGGTATGCTGCGAATCCAACGGCAAGGCGTTTTCCTCAGGAGTTCCCGTAACGGGGGGGTCCTGAGGGTTCTGTTGCTTGCAGGGGTGTTGTTTGTTCTGTTTTGGCCAGCCCTTTCTTTCAGCGCCCCGGCTATCACGTTTCGTAAGAATGTCACGCTTGACGATATGCGGCCGGGAGATGTTTTCAGCAGCAACAGCGCTGCACAACATGCTGACGAGGGGTACTTCGAGCCGGAAGCGGGCTGGAGCGGGGATGTTGGTCAGGATGGATTCGGGGTCTATGACCTGTCGGAGGTCTATCTGTCGTTGACGTTTACCCGCTGGGTCAATGACGCAGAGTCCAACAGGGCATGGCTCTGGCGGTATCGCCAGCAAAAAAATGAGCATCCTTCCCGGCCATCCTTTTCTGTTTCATTTTCGATCGAGGATGAATATGGCAATCCGGGACGGTTGAGCCATCAATCAGATCCCTTCTCATGGGTCGGGGCCAGTGTTATCGATGACGCTGTCGCTGATGAAAGCAACAATAGAAGATGGATTTTTTTCGGGTCAGCCCGACTTGAATTCAATCTCGGCAATGCGACCCGGTCCGGGCTATACAGAGGAGTATTAACAACAACGTTAACCTATCTATGATGAAAGGATGGTCTGTTGCTGCGCTTTTAGTCGGTTTTTTCGGATTTCTGACGCTTCATGCCTCGGAGCTTCCTGTCGGGCAGGTCGGGGTTTCGCCGAGTATTTTTGAGGAAGTTCGGCTCGAAGGCAATGAGCTGAATAAGACAATGCGCTTTTTCAATTTCAAGGATAAGCCGGTTTCGGTTCGTGTAACTGTTCACAACTGGACGACTGATCACAATAACCGGATTGAACTGCTCTCACCCGATCCGCAGTCGCTTGACCAGTGGATTGTCGTCAATCCGCTCCGCTTTACTGTTCCAGCTCGAAAGAGTCATGTTGTTCGATTTTCAATACGCCCAAGGGAGGAGCCCTCCTCGGGAGAGCATCGCGCGATCATCTATTTTACTGAAGAACCTTCAGAACCGGACAGTTTGGCCAAAGAAACCCTGCAGAACCGATTTCGTATCGGCACCGGTATTTACGCAACATCCGGAGATGTCAAAAAACAGGCGCTTCTTCATTCAGTTCGAGTGTCCGATAACCGTATCGATGCTGACATTGAAAATACCGGTACTGTCCATACCCGTTTTCGTGGGAAATATATTATCTGGGAAGCTGACGCATATCCCGGGATGGATGATTTTGATCGTTATTATTACGGAAAACCAGAAGATGCTGCTGTTCAGGGGCTTGTCGGAAAGGGTGTGCTAAACCGCTTTCCCGTTTTGCCTGGAACCAGACGTACGATCAGTTCGTCGTTACCGGTGACCAATAAAAAGGGGGCTTTATTAATAGCCGTCAAAGATACTCTTGCCGGTGTAGCAAGAGTGCATACGTTCAGGATCGAGAAATAGCGTTGGATTGCCTATGCCTTCAGATGTCACTGACTGCTGGTTGAAGGCAGTGCTTATCGCTTGTGTTGTACTTGCATTGCTTTGCTCTGTTCCCCTTTTTGCAGAAAATCAGTTGCCGGACGCTTCTTCAGCAAGTCCGGAGTTTTCTCAGGAAGAAGAATTGATGATCCTTGAAATTTTTTTCGATCGTCAATCGGCCGGTGTTCACCGCTGTTATCGCATAGCCGACGAGTTCTGGTTTCCATTCGCATTGTTTCAGCAGTACGCACCTCTGCCGGAGTCCTGCTCTCACCATTCAGGGGCGGTCTTTCGTACCACTCTCGGTACGATCGAGTTCGATCCTGCAATACTTCGCGTCATCGAGGGGCAGGCTTTTATTTCCTATGAGGGTCTCAAAAACAACCTCCACATTCATACGCTTTTCAACAAGTCGATCTATGCGGTCAAGTTTATTGTTCCCTGGAGGATCCTGACAAAGCGCCAACCCCGCGCAGTTCCTGCTGAGAGAACTCCTGATATTGCAGCACCGGATAATGTTCTTTCTTTTCTGCATATGGAAAGTCAGTGGTCGTATGCAGTTCCAGCAAGCAGGTATGGGTATCTTGAGTTAGAAGCAGGGGGGGGAGTTGCTGGCGGTCTGTGGGATATGACCGGATCGGGTGATCTGGCCGGCAAGCCCGTTCTTTCTCAATTTCACTGGACGACGATAAGCAAGCATGCTGCTTTGAGAATCGGAACGGGCTCCAGTCAGCATTACAGTCTGCTGGAAAGTATGCCATACAGCGGCATACAGTTTGCCTGGAACAATCGCGACATTCTTCCCAACATTGATAACGATCGGAATACCCGGTCTGACGTTTTCCTGAATCTTGACCGAAACCAGCGTCGTTCCATCGAGGGTCTGGGGCCATCTGGTGGAATAGCCGAACTGCGTTTTGACGATTACATCGTTGCGCGTCAGAGAATTCCGTTCAACAGAAAATTTGTGTTCAGAAACGTTCGTATGAACGCAGATCCACGGGTCATAGAGGTCTATCTCTATGATCATTCCATCTACGAGAAGCCGTCGCGCATTGTCGACTATACCAGGTCTGTTTCCAGCAGGAGTCTTGCCGACGGAGAAATGCTTGTCCATGGATCTGCCGGGTTTTCCGGAAACATTCTTGCCGATGATAACCGCCATGAGGGATGGACGGGATCAGGTGCTTTTCTGTATGGGCTCAGTGACCGCCTGACCCTTGAGGCTTCATTGCAGAAGCACCCGGAATCCGATAGCATTGATGGACTTATTGGTACGATTCTGTCGATAGGTCCAGAGTGGAATAGCTCGCTGTACGGGGCATGGTCACATGGCGGGCCAGCTATCGACTTCTCACTTTTCGGCTATGGCAATGCGTGGCGTTTTACACAACGCACGCAATGGAACGGCCGGAAGTTCGGATATGCATCCGGTTCAGGGCGGCAGAAGCATGCCATGCGTCTGCAGGTCAGGCCGTTTTCATGGTTGAACACGCTGCTCTACGGGTATTACAGTAAAGAAGGCGGAGCAGATGATGTGGCCTCTCTCCTGCCCGGCGGGACGGTTTTGTTGTCTTCATGGTTAAGCGTATCGGCTGCGCCAGACGATGAGAAGGGCGACTACCGTTATGAAGCCAATATAAGAGTCTTACAGGATATGGATGTGCGATTGAGGTACGATCAGAATGTGTTGACAACCGATCTGGGCTATGATATCGACAACAATCATTCTGTTCAGTTTCTTCATTTTGTGACGCCTCAAACCGGTCAGCAGGCGCTTAATGCATCATGGTACTGGCATCCGGGGGGGGATTACGGCAGTCGCGTGCGCCTGGGTTTATCGCAGAGCTCCAGAGGAGTTGGCATAAGCGGTTCGTGGAGTAAAGACTTCAATGTCGGCCTCAATGCAGTTCTTGCCTTCAATAACAACATGAACCAGGCAGGAAGCCTCTTCATCGATGAGGATAACCTTCCTGGCGATGATTACACCAAATGTGCTGTCAGCTTTGCTCTCAAGTGGGATCTCGGTCGCTCATCCAGGCGTTTCTATCCTATTGAGCGTTCTGCAATTAATTATACAAGAGGGGGACTTACAGGATCGTTGAAGATTAAAAAAGTTGACGGTTTAGAGGGCTACTCTGTCGATGATGCAGCCATTCTGATCAACGGCAGAAAACTTGGGCAGCGCCAGACAGGGGGAACCTTTTTTATCGGTAATCTCAAACCCGGGCTCTATACCGTCTCCGTTGATCCTGAACATCTTCCGGTTGAACTTGTTGCGGATCGTCAACACCAAGTTGTTGAGGTCAAAAGCGGTGATATTACCGAGGTGGAGCTTCTTCTCAAGGAAGAATACGGAGTTGCCGGGAAAGTTTGCACTCAGTCGGGCACTCCACTGCTCCAGCTCCCTGTCAGCATTGTCGATACCCAAGGCGCTGTTGTCACAACATCTGCAACCGATGAGTTCGGTTACTATCGGGTCGATGGTCTGGAAGCGGGAGCCTATGTTGTCAGGGTTTCATTACCCTTGGGAGAGAGTGGTGTTACTCTTTTTGAAAGAGCATGCAACATCAGCGACGATTTTCTGTTCGGCATCGATATTGTAGTTCCTGAGCAATGCCAGTAGATTTGCAATAGAAAACGGCCCCACGTATGGAAACGTGGGGCCGTTTCTTATCCGATGGCGGCCCTGGCGGCAGCGAGGCGGGCGATGGGGATTCTGAACGGGCTGCAGGAGACGTAGTTGATTCCTGTGGTGTGGCAGAATTCAATGGTCGCGGGGTCTCCGCCGTGTTCCCCGCAGATGCCGAGTTTGAGATCTGATTTGACGCTTCTTCCTTCCTTGGCTGAAAGCTTGATAAGCCTTCCTATGCCTTCCTGGTCGAGAGATTCGAACGGATTGTGCGGGAAGATATCGTAGTTCTGGTAGACGGGCAGGAATTGACCTGAATCATCGCGGCTCATACCGAGCCCCATCTGGGTAAGGTCATTGGTTCCGTAACTGAAAAAGTCTGCGGCTTTGGCTATGTCGCCGGATGTCAGGGCTGCCCTGGGGACTTCGATCATCGTACCGACAAGGTATGTGACCCCGATTTCCTGCTCTGCCATCACTCTTCGGGCGACCTTGTGGATAATTTCACTCGTCAGTTCAAGTTCCCGGACTGTACTGACGAGCGGGACCATGATCTCGGGGATAATGTCATGACCCTCTTTTTTGATGATGCAAGCGGCCTCGATAATTGCCCGGACCTGCATGGCCGGGATTTCAGGATGGAGAATACCAAGGCGG
>Ga0272441_10008896_pt1 | contig 15712 bp, 11 predicted proteins | sample SSMProp6N_FD_193582 | JGI IMG/M metagenome (GOLD analysis project Ga0272441, IMG submission 193582) | Marine sediment archaeal communities from Little Sippewissett salt marsh, Falmouth, MA, United States - SSM-Prop-6N | ecosystem: Environmental > Aquatic > Marine > Wetlands > Sediment ... | reverse complement strand
TTTATGATCTTTTAGATAATCCAAATGATTCTCATTTAGAAAAAATTCTTCAAGTTTAATCCATGAAGTTTTTACAATAATTGGAAAACTGTAAGATAACAAGGAGGCGCACTTGTGTGTAGATTTAGAGAAGGTTTCAGAATAATCTATCTCTCCACACATAAGACATAATCTCCATCTCGCAGAAGACATTGAAAGAGCTTGATATGTTTTAGAATATAATGATACTCCCTCTTCAAAGGGAATCTTAGATAAAATAGAACAGTATGTCTTTGCAATTATTCTAATTTTTTCTTTTTTTCTATCTGTTATATCAGGCATTGATTGCACTTCACCACTGGTGAAAAAAAAAGAAAAAGGACTAATATATCAGGTGGATTCTTCTTCATCTTTGATTATACAATGTAGAACGTAATAGCATAATATCCTAGAGGAACAGTAATTCCAATTGGTAAATCGCAGTAAATTATCGTTTGTAGGTAATATGTTCCTCTTGCTAATTCACGAGGTTTGTACAATGCTCCCTCACTATTCCACCAGAGAGCTTCAGTACCATAGAGTTCTAAAATGAATGTACGCTTGTATGCTGTTCTACTTATATCAAGCTGTTGGCCATTTAGAATAAATACACTGTAAAACCTGTCCATCATATCCTTACATTCTTGGTTAAGGAATTGTGGATCATAGGTGATTCCCATTAAACCACAGAGCATAGCTAAGTCACCCTCACTCATTAGCGACTGAGTGTATATTCCATGTGCATCCTCATAACGGTAAGTTTTACCATTACAAGCTGGATTAGCGGGATTAATACGGCCATAGGGATCTGTAAGTACCGCAGGAAGAGGTTCTGTTACAAGATCTTGTTGGGTATTAAATGTAATAGCAATTCCTCCATTAAGATAAGCTTGGAAACTTGCTACAACATTACCATAAGTTACATAGTCACCAGCACTTGCTATCGGCATTAGTCCAAAACACATAATAAAGAAAGAAGCAAAGGCTAATTTTTCTATTTTGTTTTTCATTTTTCACACTTCGATATTATTAGACACAAAAAGACACATGTATGCGTCATTATATGTCACATATATGTGACATAAATTTACCTATATATAGTTTGTGGACAGAAAAGTTAGATGTAATATTTGCTAAATGGTAAAATCTAATAAAATACAACGTATATCAAGGATACTACTTAAAAGCAAAGTATAAGGAAATTAAAATTAATTAAGGAGAGAGAAGTAACCAGTAAATTTTGAAATATACTTCAATCCCTTTATTTTCAACTTTCCTTTAAGAATTGCAACTAAAGGATTTACTTTACCTACCCCTAGACCTAGGAAAGTTGATCTAGTGGTTATTAGTGCACCATCAGTTTCCTTTGCTAATTTCTTCAAATCCCTCTTAGTATATTCTATTGGAGTAAAAGTTAACTTGCCATTTTTCACATCGATTCTTGTTGCATAAGGATCATCACGTGCAACAAGCAGAACAGAATAATCATCATTAGAGTATTCTTTTGTAAATTGTTCATTATTATTCAAATCTTTCAGCATGGAATAAATTACTCCTGAGAATCCTTTGTAAGGTTTCAAATCTTTGTAGATAGGTAAAATTAGTTCCATAGAGTTCTTGAACCTGACAAGTATCTCATCAATTATTTTCTCATCCATCACTGTTGAGAGCATGAAACCTATTACACCTTTAGAAATACCATACAAACCATTAATTGGCATAGCCATTCTAAGAAACTTTGACATTTCCATGTAAGGAATAGTGTTAAAGGAGATTTCTCGTTTATTCTGAGCAATTACATCTGGGAACTGGATATAGGTTATTGATTGCACTCCACCAACGTAACAATCGACTTCAAGTTCATCCATGATTTTACGAAGCCCTTTTCTTAGTCTGTCACCTAAATCACCTAATCGCTTCACCGCTTTTTCATCATATTGCTTCAAAGCTGCTATACCTGCTGCCATAGTTATTGCATTACCACTGAAAGTTCCAGAATGCATTACAAAATTCTTCTTAGTTGGATTGAATTGTTCAATGATTTCTTTTCTTCCTCCAAATGCACCAACAGGTATGCCTCCACCTATAGCTTTCCCTAAAGCTGTTAAATCTGGTTTTATACCATATACTTTTTGCATACCACCAGTCGATAATCTAAAGGTAATAACCTCATCAAAGATGAGTAAAATGTTATATTTCTTTGTTAACTCCCTTAATCCCTTCATATATTCTTTTGTAGCTAATACGCCCCCAGCATAACCCAAGACCGGTTCAATTATAATTGCAGCTATTTTCTTATGATGTTTCTTCATGATTTTCTCTGTTGCTTCTAAATCATTTACTGGAACAACGTAAATATCATTTAGAACTGATTGGGGAATTCCTTTTTCTACACCAGGCTTTGGCATCCCTTCATCTAAAAGAGCAGAGTCAAAATTGACACTAACATAATCATGACTACCATGATAACAACCATCCATAACAATGAGTCCAGCTTTTCCAGTAAATACTCTAGCAGCTCTGATTGCAAACATTGTTGCCTCTGTTCCAGAGTTGCAGAAACGAATTTCCTCAATAGAGGGAATACGGTCACACAGAATTTTGGCTAATTCAAACTGTCCAGAAGTAGGGGCATTGTGGGCTGTTCCTAGGGCTGCTTGTTTCTGGATAGCTTCTGTAACTTTTGGATGTGCATGGCCATGAAGAAGAACAGTCATATTATTTTGAACATCAATATATCTGTTACCATCCACATCTTCTAGATAAATACCTTCTCCTTTGATCACATAAAATGGATAAGGATAGAAGTAAGTAATATTTCTTGTTCCCCCTCCAGGCAAGTATTTTATAGCTTTCTCAAAAATTACCTTAGATTTAGGAGTCATTTTTTCGTATTGTTTAATAATGTCTGCTTTCACTTTTTCAACATCATTAGAGGCCATTAATATCATTCCACCGAACTTTCAATTAACGAAAACTAGTCAACTTTATTAAAAACTTTTTTTCAAAAAAATTAAAAAACCTGTTAATCTATAGAAATTAGGTCAATCGGTAGCATGTATAACAGGCTGATTACTATCTTTATTATGTTTAAAACTTGCAGATTTAGATTTATAGTAAACTTGTTTGGTTTGAGGTGGTTTGGAAATGCTTTTCCTAGATGGAGTTGGCTTAGAATTGGGAATAGTATTACCATTCAAATAAAGCCTTTCAATTGGTCTCTTTGTTAAATCTTCTATTTTGTGAAGCATGTCCATTTGTTCATTAACAACAAATGAAATAGCTTTTCCTTCATTTTCCATTCTGGATGTTCTACCTATCCTGTGAACATAAATTTCTGGTCCTTCTCTTGGTAAATCAAAGTTATAAATATGAGTAACGTGCGGTATATCTAATCCTCTTGCAGCTACATTTGTTGCGATTAGACAATTAATCTTCTTCTGTCTGAAATTTCTTAGTACAGTTTCTCTCTGATTTTGTGTTTTATTACCACTCAATGTACTAAATTTCAGATAGAGATTCTTTTCTTGCAACAATTGTTTTCTTAACTTATCTCCCCATCTCCTTGTATTAACAAAGATAATCGAGGACTTCGGTCGGTCTTTTTTGAGAATAGAAACTAAAGTTGAATATTTGTGCTTGCTACTATTGGCTTTATAGTAGTATTGCTTACAACTAGCAACTGTTAAATCATCCTTACTTACGTTTATCTCAACAAGCTTTTCACCATTACTAAACTGATGAGCTACTTTTGTAATTTGTTTAAGCATGGTTGCTGAAAAAAGTAACAGACGAGGTGAGACTCCTTCCATTGCTTCAAACAGAATATACTTAATATCTGGGAGAAAACCCATATCAAGCATTCTATCCGCTTCATCTAGAACAACAAACCTTACCTTATCAAAAGAAATAGCTCTTCTTCTATAAAGGTCCATAAGTCTTCCTGGAGTAGCGATGACTATTTGAGCCCCTTCTCTAATCTTTCTCTTTTGCTGATCGATTGATACTCCCCCATAAACCTCTACAGTTCTTAGTTTCCTATACTTGTTCAAATCAGTAATAACATTGTAAACTTGTTTACATAATTCTCTGGTAGGTACTAATACTACTGCCTGAACTGCTTTCAGTTTAGGATTAAGTTGATTTGCTACAGGGATGGAAAAAGCTAATGTCTTTCCTGTTCCGGTCTTTGCTTGAGCTAGAACATGAGTTCTTTGTTCATTAAGGAGTTTGGGAATTGCTCTTTCTTGTATTTCTGTAGGAGTTTGAATCCCCATATCGTCTAATGCTTGTTTTATCTGATGGTTCAGATTATAATCTTGAAATTTCATTGATACCACTTCTATCATTTAACCTAAAATCAAGTATCAATTACTTGAGGCATGATTCTAAGCAATTATTTGGACGTTGAAAAAAACTTAAACAAAATAATCGCTTATTTCTGATCTTCCTCAACTACAAGAGTGCTTGTAGATAGAGCATTAAAAGACTTCGATTGAACAGAAAAATGCTTTCAAGATTCTTAATTCAGAAATAAAAGGGAAAAAAAGAAGAATAGAGAGGTTAACTAATTCCTCTTTTTTTGAAAATAGGTACAATTGCTATAGACAGAGACATAAACAAAATTAAGGCTATGATTTTGGTAGAAAACTCAGGTATAGTCAGAGGTTCTCCAAGTGGATAAGGATCTGAAGAGCCAGCAGTACCAGTGATCACATAAGGACCACCATACCAATCACCAATCCACCAATTGCCTTCCTCTGTAACAGTATCATACCAGACATTATTTATTCCATAATCACTCGCTTGGGAGGGACCGCTAGGTATGTTATCAATGAAATGGTTATGATGTATAGTATGGTTACTGGAATCCTCATCAATATCAATTGCATAACTAGGACAATGTTGTATAGTGTTATAAATTACTATAGAATTAATTGAATTATCTATAGATATTCCAGTAGTTTCAACATATCCAAATGTATTATTTGATATCAATAGATTAGTACAACCAGCTATTTGAAGAGACCTCTTTTCCGTGTACTCAACAGTGTTATTGAATATAGTTACATTATTCACGCCTTCTAATGAAATACCTCCATGTTCAAAAGCTTCATATTGTGTTTCTTCCATTCTAACGTTCCGTATATCATTCGTTTCTATCAAGATTCTATCAGAATCAGAAATATACAATCCTGCTAAAGCAATTATATGAAATCCTTCTAAATCAATGGAGTTCCCGATAAATTCACTATCAGAGCAATAGCTCATATATACTCCAAACCATTTTCCACCTTCTATAGCATTCAAAGTAGGTTCTGAAGAATAAGGTTCTTTGAACACAGGAACGTTACCGTCATATAAAGCATTATTTCTAATATAAGCAAATGGACATTGTACTAAATAAATACCTGTTACACCAAGTTTTGATCCACTAGGACGTTTGAGAGCATTGTTTTCTATAGTTAACCCAGTTGTCATTTCAGCGTAGATTACTATTGCAAATCCTGTAATGTAATTGTTCTCGATTGTCGCTGTGTTCGAAGTTACATTATAGAGATATATACCTACAAGACCTAATGCTCCCATATCACTCTTAATATCATTATTTCTAAGGACAAAATGCTTTGTTGTCCCCGTTATATTTACACCAATTTCCGAGTCTCCAGCTATTATTGTTAATCCTTCTATTATGTAAGGATGGGTTTCATTACCATATCCAGGATAGATAGAAAAATCTGAATCATCATCTATTACAATGATCGGATCCTCTTGTACGACTGGATTTGCTATCATATCTGAAGTTAAAGCGGTTCTAAATTCTAGATTACTATAGGTTGTTATAAACAACAGTAAAATAGACATCATAAACAATTTTCTTATTTTCATATTTTCACCTAATCATTACATTTTGTAACAATTATGTTACATTTCTATGTTATAAAATTGGCACATATAAATTTTTCTCGTCAAAAATGTTCTAGAATTGGAAAAAAACATATTACAAGGTTTCTTCTTCAATAACATCCAAAGAATCGGTTTCAAGAGTCTTGGTTCTAGAAATTGGTTTAGCTTCAACTAAGGGTTTTGGAACATCAGGCAATCCTATCTCTTCAAGGATTTTTGAATGGGTTTTATTTTCCAAGAAGAATTCTTTCAATTTAAACCAGGAAGTTTTAATCAATAGGGGAACTTCTTCAAATTCCAAAACACATGAATGATCTGTTGTCTCATCTTCGGGTTCATTTTTTTTACTCAAAGATGATTTCAAAATCATTCCGCACTTAAAACAGTATCTCCAACGAGCAGGGTGGACAAATAGCTCTTTCTCTGTTTTAACATATGCTACAATCCCCTTATCAAAAGGAATAGTCCAAAGAGATTGAGCATAACGCTGAGCTAATACACGTATTTCAGTTTTTTCACTAGAAAGAATATCAGGCATGATTTACACCCTTGCACATGGAGTGTACATAAATAGTTACATATAAGGATATTTATACAAATATATTAAAGAAATTCATACCTTTTCTTTTTCAGCTGTAGGAACCTTGGTTTCATCTATAGGAGTTGTTTCTTTTGAAGCAGTAATAAATGATAGAGAGGGAAGTTTAGATACACTTGTTTCTTTCATAATTTTCTTGTATGTATCCGTTAAAAAGAATTCTTTGAGCTTGTACCAAGAAGTTTGAATTAAAATCGGAAACTCTTCTACATCCAGTAAGCAGCTGTGATCAGCATCCATTTCATCCAGTTTTTCCTTCTTCATGATTTGTCCGCACTTCAAACAATATCTCCATCTTGCTGGATGAACATATAACTCATTATTTGTCTTGACATAGAGGATTAAGCCTTCACTAAAAGGTATCTGCCATAAAACGGAGGAATATTCTTTAGCTATTTCCCTGATTTGTGATTTTTCTGTTTCGCGTATATCTGGCAAGAGCGCACCTCAGGCTTTTATGTACTTTATTGTGTCACATATTAAAGGATTTTGCTATATATAATAATACGAGGCAGTCTTTAGATTAAATAACGGAAATCTTGATAAATATTAATAATATCGAGGATTATAGTCAATAGAAGAACTGGAAGCAGATAGAAGATAATGAAAGGAATTTTTATTCGAGAGCTAGAAGAGATAGAACAGCATATACTTAAAGGAAAGTATGAGATTGCTACTGAAAAAATAGATGCGATAGTAGTTAAAGAAAATGTTTCTAATCAAGAGAAAATTAAATGCAAGATTCTTAGAGCACAAATACAATTAGAAACCTCTCTATACTCTAGAACCATAAAATATTGCGAAGAAGCTTATGAAGACAGTAAAACTATAGAAAATAAAGAGTTAATGTTCGACTCTTTAGTATTGTTACCAGAGGCATACTTCCGAGCTGGAGAATATGAACTAAGAGAAGAAAGGATAAAGTTGGCGTCTCAAATACTTAATTCTTTTGAGAATAAAAATTCTGAAGAATATTTGAAAAGGAAAGCTAAAACTCTTTTAATGAAAGAAGATATTTATTCAAGAACTGTAGTAAATATCGAGGAAAGTATAGCTATTGCGAAAAAACTAGGTCTAGATCATCAACTTGTAGATGCTTATAATGAATTATGCAAATCATATCTCTGGTCAGGAGAATTGAATAAAATTGAAATCACTGCACGTAGAAGTATGGAACTAGCTGAAACTCTTGAATATCCACAAGGATTGGGCTTAGCTCTTATGGGTTTGATGGTTGCACATCTGCATAAAGGGGAACTAAATAAATCACAAGATTATGCCTTTAAATGCAATTCAGTATTTGAAGAATTAGGTGACTCATTTGGCGTTGCTCGTACATATATAGACATGGGTTATCTATGCTGGTTGAAAAGAGATCTGAAAGGGTCTTTAAATTATTTTAAGAAAAGTATGAACTTATTTAAGAAAGCAAAAATTGTTGGAACACGACATTACCCATGGGCTCTTTTGAGGATGAATCTTGTTCTTATTGAAGTGGATAGATATGATGAAGCTTATAAGAATCTAGAACAAATAGAGCTACTCTATATACTGAAGGATATACCTCTTTTCAAGAAGATTTACTATTTAGCTAAAATTATTCTACTCAAAACCCAAAAAGAAGATAACTGGAAAGAGATCATCTCCCTTCTAGAAGAAGTGGCTGATGATCCAATAGTACATTTGGAGCTCAATGGTTGGATTGCTTTTCATTTATGTGATGCTTATCTTAGAGAATTTCAAAAATCGGGGGATTTGGATACATATGGTAGATTTAAGGAAAGGGTTCAAAACTTGGTTCAAATGGCAGAACAACAAAACTCGTATATCTTGCTAACACAATCGCTTATTCTTCAATCCAAGCTTGAGCTTATCGATTTGAATATTTACAAAGGACAATCTCTTCTAGAGAAAGCACAGTTTTTAGCAGAAGATAAGGGGATTTCTAATCTAGCAAGATTAATCTCAAACGAAATCGATCTTCTCCTAGATCAACTTAGTAAGTGGGAGGAAATGTCTACCTATTTACCCTCTCTAGAAGAGAGACTAGGATTTACTCATATAGAGGATTTGTTAATGAAGTTAGTGAAAAATAATTTAGCATATCTCGAGGTCCTTGACGAAAAAGAATCGCCTTTAATTTTTCTTATTTTAAACAAAGAAGGAACGGTCCAGTTTTCAGAACAATTAGGGGAAGCCACTTTAAATGAAAAATCTATCAATGACATAATGAAGTTCATTCAAGTTTCTATAGCTGAAAATACTTTTGATAAGAAAACCATTAGACGTCTAAAACACAAGAAATACTCTATGGCTATATATAATCAAGATGAAGTTTTGTTCATTTACGTTTTTATTGGTAGATCGTATTATGCTGTGAAAAAACTTAATGAATTGATAATGGAGGTTCAATCTTTCTCGCAGATATGGAGTAAAGTATCCAAGAAATTACAAAAGAATGAGAATCTAGATTTGGAAGATAGATTGAAGTTTTCTAGATATTTGGATGATTTATTCTCTAGCTAATTTACATAGTTTCAAGTATTTGTATATTAAATAAAAAAAAGAGAAAAGTAGAACTTTAAGTTATACTCATATCAAGTGCTAAGAAATGTTCTCGATTATTTGCATATGCATAGATAGCTGGTGAAGGATATGCATACTGTGGATATACCCAGTAATTAGTATATTCTAAAGCCATTGTACCGTATCCAGACACACTAATATAGAAAAAGTCGTCTTCTAAAACTGGAAATTCTGATTTTGCAACTTTGAATTCAAACATCCTATGGTCTTCTTCACAGTTATCGCTGGATCCGTAAGAATAAGCTATAGCATAATTAGTTGGTTCTAGTGATGTACCTAAGACTGTTTGCATGTTTTCAGTAGTAAGTTTTAACGAAATCTTGTCTATCTCTATTTCAAAAGCTGTAGAATCAAAGGCATCTTCATCATTCCATCCATAAACTGAGAAGTAAAACATACCATTTGTAGCATTTATACTATTGTGATCCAAATCAGCACTAAGATAATAATTTTCATCTGGAACAAAGTATAATTCATTAGGGTCACTTAAGAAAGTTGTAGAGCTAACATTACCAGGTACGCCTCCGTGTTCAGCTATTGCACAGAAGAATTCACTTGCATTTCCATAATGTGTTGAAGGACTAGAAGTCAAATTTGAAGTGAGGGTTAAAGAAATATCCATATCTGATAAACTTGACCAGAGGGGAGTAATAGCTTCATCTGGGAATTTTTCAGTAATGTTTACACCAAAATGAACTGCAAAAAACTGTCCTTCCATCCATACTAGAGGAACCGCTTCATAGTATTTTGAAGTTATTTTCATGGCTTTTGCATCGTCATGTCTCCACAAATCGTCTAAATCTCCATCAACATCACCTCGAAGAACTTCAAAGTAATCAAGACCTGGTACAATTGGTATATCGTAATAATTCGCTGACCCTGGGTAGTAAGTGTACTCATCGTCGAACACACTATCACCACTCACATTATAATGGAAATATTCAAAACCATAATCTTCTAGAGCTGAAAAAGCTAGCTTGCTTGAAAATGCATCTGGTAAAATGTTTGCTAAATGGAAACCAATCCATTCCCCTTCTTTGTTATTAGTACGGTCGGAACACAAATCTAGAGCGATATAATAGTACTCTTCATCCTCACCTACGGACAGATAATTCCAACCATCCACGTTCGCTTTGTTCTCTACAAGATCAATTGTATTATTTATGTCTAGATAAAAGGGTATATTGTAATAACTACTTCTTAACCACTCACTCTTTTCTATAATTCCATCAATTTCGGGAGTTATTTGTTTTGGATTGCTGCTGAACTGCCAGTCATTACCAAAAAGCCACCCCACAAAAAATCCACCCCCAGTTATACTTAGAACAAGTATAACACTAAATACCTTAATTCCTGTTTTTGTCATAATTAATAACCTTCTTTTAAGAATGTTAACATAACATTAGGCAATTGACATATTTTAATATATCCAAGGTTTTTCAAAACGAAAAAAAGAAAGAAAAAGAAAGAAAAAGAAGGTATGATTACTTTCTGAATTTACGTGCCAAAAGAGTAATTGCCAATACAGATACTGTGCTGATAGTAACTATTTCTACTATTCCGAAACCTGTTTCATTAATCACAGGATCCTCATAAGTACCAATGGATGGATCATAGGTTACTTCATCAGTAAAATGCTCAAAATTAAGATAGGTTTGAACTGAACCATCACCTAATGAAGAAACAGAGCAGTTGACTGTTTTGTATTCATAAGAGTTATTTATCAAATATTGAGCTTGGTTTGCATATGCAAAGAATGCTTGATATTGTTCTTCACCAATTGTGAATTGTTCTCTTACAGCATCACCATGGTTTAGGATTTGATACTCATAACCTGTTGTATTATCTTCTGTATTAACGGGATTACCGTTTGTGTCATTCAATCTATATGTGTAAGCTGAATTCATGGGGATAATATCAAATCTCATTGCAAGGTTTGTATCTTCTCTCTGCCATGGCCAATTATTCATGATAATATCAAATTTCATCTCTTGTCCACCTTTTAGTTCGTAACCATCTATAACCTGATCATCCATATAGAGATGGACTACAATAGTAATTTCGAAATCAGTATAGTTGGGTGCATTAATAGTATCTGAAGTATAATTGAAATGAACAGCATACAAATCACCTGTACCTTCAACATATTCTACATCAAAGCCACTGAAAGTAAATCGTACAGCAGCTAATGCAAGAGTACTGGAGAATACTGGACCTGGTGGAGCATCTTCTTGCCACAGTCCTGATTCGTTATATTGGAACACTCCATCTTGATTATAATCTAAATATTCTGTTAAAGAGTGGAACATTACAGCATATTCAAAGTCTCCTTCAAAATTTGAATCTGTCAAAAACTGGAACTTGGGAACTTGTCCCCCAGCTTTAGCAACAAAGTGCATATCATAATAGGTGAATGTCACTTGATTATTGGTTTCTATCCATAAGAAATCATGGTCATCTGCACTTACTTGACTTGCTACTAGCATCGCCAAGAAGGCTAATCCGAAAGTTATTTTGAGTAACTTGTTTTTCATTTGTATCTGACACTTACTCGTCTTACCTTTTTGAATAGGTTATCATTTATACAACTAAAGTAAACTACTTTAGAAAATTGAAGTAAGCATGGAATTAATTTCTATCTGAACTAAAACAGTATTAAATGCTCTCTAATTACAGTTTAAGCATTCAGCGGTGTGCAAAAAATCGCACATACAAACTATCTTTGCTTTCTTTACTATTATATTTTTTGAGAAAATTATAAGAAGATAGTAGCATGATTTTTCATATGAAGAAAATTGGAATCGTTGGAGGATTATCAGCTGAATCTTCCGTGGAATATTATAAAATCCTCATAGAAGAGTATAACAAAAGAATTGGAGGATTATCGTCTCCTTTAATCATTATTGATAGCCTTAATCTAGGAGAAGTTGTTGAATTTATGAGAGAGGATAATTGGGATGAAGTTTTTAGAATTATCCTTCAATCAGCAATAAATCTGGAGAATGCTGGTGCTGAGATAATTATTATTGCAACAAACACAATTCACAAAGTCTTTGAGAGAGTTGAAAAATCAATTAACACCCCCATGATCAGCATCGTAGAAGTTACAGCTCAGGCTGCCAAATCACTCAAGCTAAAGAAGGTTGGCTTATTGGGTACTAAATTTACAATGCAATCAGATTTTTACTCTAAGGTTTTTCAAAGACAGGATATGGAAATAGTTGTTCCTAACCAAGAAGATCAGCTATATGTTGATAGAGTCATCTTTGAGGAGCTTACTTATCACATTCTTAAACCGGAATCCAAAGCAGGATACTTAGAAGTTATTTGGAGGTTAAGAGATGAGGGAGCTGAAGGTGTAATTTTAGGATGTACGGAAATACCATTACTTATTCAACAAAAAGATAGTCCAATTCCCGTCTTTGACACAACAACATTGCATGCCTTAGCAGCTTTGGAATATGCTTTAGAATGACAATTCCAAAGTTTTCGAGAGTTTCATTCTTTCATGTAATGACAATTCCAAATTTTGTTGATTTTCTCTATAATACTTACTCCATTCTTGGACTAATGAACGAATTTCTTCTTCCAGAGAGCGTAACTTTTGGATGGCACTGTAGGAATGACCAATAAACACGTAAATCAGAAACATTTCTTCTTGAAGCCTTATCACTATAGTATATTGTTGAAATCTCATTCTTGTAATTTTATCACCAAAAAATGAATCAGAGCAAGTATTTTCTCTAATTACGTTCTGTAACTCTCCTAGTAAATTAGCATCGAGATGTGCTTCGGTGAATTTCTCCGAGAAAATCACTGATCCTCCTCGATTCATAATCATAAAGAAGAAGGGTTGTTCCTGTTCATCTTGGCTTTGGTCATATAGGGCATTGTTTCTAATCATCAGCTCTAGAAGTTCTTCAATATGAGAAAACTCAAACCTTTCCTCGAGATTGGGGATATAACTTGACATTTCATCCCACTTACTAAGTTGGTCTAGAAGATTATCATATTCTCTAGAAATTATCCTTGCGAGATTAGAAATCCCCTTATCTTCTGCTAGATTTAGTGCTTTCTGAAGTAGGAATTCTCCTTTTTCCATGTGGAACTCTATGAGTTCTAATTTTGATTGCAAAAGTAGAGATTGTGCTATTAGAACATACGATTTGTCATGTTCTGCCATTTGTTTCAGCGTGTTTATACGATACTTAAGTTTCTCATAACTCTCGGTATCTTTATACTCTGTTACTTTCTTGAGATATAAGTCGCACAAATGAAAAACTATCCAGATATTTAGATCGAGATAGGCAATGGGATCATCAGCAAACTCCTCAAGAAGAATTATAGCTTCATTTACATCCAATTCTTGATTTCTTGACTTTAGATAGATTGCTTTGGTAAGATGAAGAATTTTCTTAATTATGTGTTTGTTAGAAGACAGATATAGATTCTCAATTTCTTGGATTATATTGGATGCTTCTTCCAATCGTCCTTGTTCAATTAGAACTGTACTGATTCTAGAAAGACTTACAGGATAATGGTAAGTTTTTACTACTTCAGCTTTTTTCAGAAGAATTGCGGCTTTTGAGAAATAATCCAAAGCATTTTCTGAATCTCTCTTAAACCAACATATTATACCCAGGTTTATTAGTAAACAAGCTTCATAGAAACCATTCATCTTGTCTGGAGCACACATCTCCAAACCCAATAAGAGTTGCTTTTTTGAATGTTCTAGTTCTCCTTTTTGAAGGTATATTACTGCCATTTGATTATAAAGCATTGCAGTACCAACAAAATAATCTAAGTTTTGACATAAAGCCAGAGCTGTTTGTGCATAGGCTAATGCAGTATTTAGATTTCCAGACCATAGGTGTTTTGAACCAAGAGAGATGTATGAATCGGCTTCTAGTTTAGCTAGACCAAGCTCCTTAGCAGTCGCAAGACTTCTTTCTATGTCCGGTATTGACATATAGTATCTTTCTGCATGAAGAACAGAAAGCAGTGCTTCTCTTCCACGATAATCCACAGATTCTTTATCTTCAAATGAATCCAAAATGGAGAAGGAAAGATCTTTTTTCTCTTTACTTGAAGCAATATCTCCTGCTAGAAGATATGGTCTTGGCAGAAGATGTATTGAATCAAACATCAGCAGCTTGTTATCAATCTCTTTGCTTTCTGCATAAGCTTCTTCAGCATATTCAATCCCTTTGAGGTAGGGAAAGATATTCAGATAAGTTTCTGCTCTAAGAATATTGCATTTTATTTTTTCCTCTATGCTAAGATTCTCATCTTCATAGATTTCATCTATTTGAGCAAGAGCTGACTTATAATCACCATGAATCAGTAGTTGTTCTATGTGTTCTAGTTTTGCTCCAAATAGATGTTTCATTGCATCTAATCACCTATTCCGTCGATGTTTATAAAAAATATCAAATTAAAAACTTTCGCACGAAATTAATTATATTGGATTCATGTTTAACAAACGCTTCTAACCGTTGATGGCTTTGTCTATTGCCATACTAAGTTCAGTTCTATGTTCTAAGCTAATTTTACCATCCCTAACCCATATTTCTTTCAACTTGCTAATAATTGAAGATTCATCAAGTGTTTGAAGCAGTCTTTGCAGTTTATTAAGAGGTTGATAGGATTTTCCTAGAAACACATAACAGAACAACAATTCTTCTACTTGGGTAAGAAGGCACGAATATTGTCTAAATCTAAACCTTTTAGGTTCCTGATTTGGAATTAGTTCGTTTGCTAATGATTTAATTTGAGCTAAAATACCTGCCATCACTTCTTCATCAAAAATAGTTTCTGAAAATGATTCTGTGAATATGTTGATACCTTCTTGACTTAATATAATGAAGAATTGAGGAGATTCTGTTTCTGGAGTTATTGAACCATAGGGTATCCACTTTCTCATCATCTTAGTAACAAGATCTTCAATGTGAGTTAATTCCAACCTTTCAACTATATTTGGTAAATAAGATGTAAATTCCTCCCATTTATCTAATTGAATTAGGAGCAAATCATATTCGTTAGACAGAAGAATCTCTAAACGAATAAGACCTTTATTTCTGGCTAAAGTGAGAGCTTGTTCAAGTACACCGATAGCCTCTTCAACTTTCAAATCCATAAGAAGGAGTTTCGATTGTAAGAAGTATAGTTCAATAATGAGTAAATTAGAGCTTGCAAACGTAGCTTTGAGTGTTAATTCTTTAATATAATTTTGAATATTGTCAATTAAAGCCATATTCTCAGAGGTCCGTACTTCCTCTAACAACATGTCACACAAATATAAATATGATTTGTCCGTAGTCTTGTAGAAAGGTGTTTCTGCTGAAATTATATCTACTAGAATTTTCTTAGCTTTCTCTCTATTCTCAGCTGTTTTCTTTAATCTAAGGAATAGTGCTTCTGAAAAAAGGACCAAATTATTAATAAAAATTTCATCTGTTTCTTCACTCAATTTATTTAATTTTTCAAAATACTTTAACGCTTGTCTTTCTTTTTCTAAATTTAAATAAATCTCAATTATATGAAAATAATTAGTAGCTATAACTGCATGGCCACCAAACGCCTCCCTTATTTCTAGGCTTTTAT
>Ga0272441_10008895_pt1 | contig 15713 bp, 13 predicted proteins | sample SSMProp6N_FD_193582 | JGI IMG/M metagenome (GOLD analysis project Ga0272441, IMG submission 193582) | Marine sediment archaeal communities from Little Sippewissett salt marsh, Falmouth, MA, United States - SSM-Prop-6N | ecosystem: Environmental > Aquatic > Marine > Wetlands > Sediment ... | reverse complement strand
TGGAGAAAAATTATTGTCTGCTTTTATTGATAATGAACAAATGGGAAAAGACAATTGGTTTGCTAACAAAAATTTATTATTAGATGATGCAATTAAAGCATTTAATGAATGGGCGTCTGATGCACCAGTAGTTTTTGAAATGGAAGCTCACAAGAGTTTAAGTCAATGTATGACTTCAATAATGAAAAAAGAAGATTGAGATTTGATTACTTAAATTCTATTACAATAATCTGACTAACTATTTCTTCAATTTGACTTCGATTTCCTGAAAATCTTTTGCTACAAAAGAGTTTTTAAATTCAATACGTGCATCTTTTTCAAGTGTTTTATGATCTGAATATCTGGGACTAAAGTGGGTTAGAAACAATCTTTCTACCTTTGCTTTTTTTGCAATTTCGGCAGATTGACGAGCAGTTGCATGACCATATTCTTCTGCAATTTTTTTAAGTTCAGATTCAAAAGTAGAATCATGAACTAAAACATCTGCATATTTTGAAAATTCTATCATACTTTTGCATTTTTTAGTATCACCAGATATTACAATTTTTCTCCCTTTTCTTGCTGGACCTAAAACCATATCTGGAGTTATTTTTTTTCCATTATCTAATACTATTGTCTTACCATGTTGAAGTTTACTAAACAATGGCCCTTCTGGAACGCCAATTTTTAACGCTTTGGATTTGTTGAATTTTCCCGGTCTCATTTTTTCTTCAAAACTGTATGCAATTGCAGGTATTCCATGATCTACTTTTAAGATTTTAACAATGTATTCATCAAAATCAAGAATATCCTTTTCATTTACATCATGAGCAATTATTTTGTAACTTGGTCGAAAATATCCAAGTGATAAAAGTTGTGATAGTAAATTTATCATTCCTTTAGGGCCATAGATATTCAATGGTTTATCCCTATCATTTAGTTGCATTGTTTGAATTAGACCGGGAATTCCAAGAAAATGATCGCCATGGAAATGCGTAATAAAAATCTTTGATATTTGCATAAAACTAAGTTTTGATTTTTGAAACTGACGTTGAGTACCTTCTCCACAGTCAAACAATATAATCTCGCTACTTCTTTTAATTGCAATAGAGGATACGTTACGTTTTACAGTTGGCCAGCTTCCGCTTGTACCAAGGAATATGATACTTAACTGCGTCATTAAGGAAAGGGGATAATGATTTATTGTAAAAGCATTGCGGTCGTTAAAATATACATAACAAATTAATTAGTTTTTTTATTTCTTAAAATTTTATCAATTATTGATTTCAAATCATTTATTGCAAAAGGTTTTTCTAAATAGTCATCACCAAGGAAAGAACCAGATTCTTTTGCATTTTTATCTGTTCTTGCTGTTATAAATACTACAGGAACATTTCTTAATGATGTATTTTTTCGTATTCTATCAAAGGTTTCCCAACCACTCATGTAAGGCATCATAATATCTAGTAAAATAATATCAGGAATTTCAGTTTCCAGAATTTTCAAACATTGTTTCCCACTTTCAGCACATAAAATTTCATATTCAGTATAGAGTCCTTCTCTAATAGAATAGATTATATCTGGATCATCATCTACAACCATTAATTTTTTCAAATTCTTATTCCACTTTCCTTGAGTATATTTAAATAACTGTATTATTGGATGAAAGAAAGATTTTTAAACTTTACCTATTGTTTAATTTTTAAAACAATTAACATTTTTTTAATCTTAATGAACAAACAATTTATTGCTTAGAAAAATTTAATACTAACCTAATAAATTTACAAACTCATAAATGCTATGAAAAAGATGTGATATAATAGTAGAAAGTAATAATAGTAAGTTAGAAACTATTAACCTTTTGCTGGCTGAAAAAAGAACATCACTTGCAGTTCTAAGGACAGCTATAGCACTTTTTACATTACCATTATCTGTATTAACAATATTAACTGCTACATCTAGATACTATAATCCTTTAGAATCACTTCACTTATTTTTACCTTTATTATTTATATGTTTCATGCTCATTATCATTGGGATTTACCTAATTTTCAGATCATTTAGAAAAATTAAAAAAATTGATTTTAAGATTGAAAAAATAAAAAGAAATGTAATAAGAAAATAATTTTTATTATTTAAATTTTTAAAATATATAAAATATCTAATAATATCTTTTTTCATAAATAACCTCTATCAAAAAGATGCAGATAATGGATATATGAGCTTTTTTAACTTATTAATGAAATAATTAAGAAATTTATAATAAAAAAAATAAATTTTTCTATGAATCAGTAATTGCAAAACCTTTAGGATTAAATATATCTTGAATTAACTGAATTATATCAATTATTGAACTTATAATATAATTTAACTGACTAACAATATTATATACCCAATATACTAGATTTAAAATACTAGCAATCGGCTCACTTATTTTGTTAATAAAATCAAGAAAACGAATGAGAAAATCAATCAATTTACTAATATTACCCATGGGATAAGTATCATTAGAGTTAATTTCATATTTTTCAACAATTTTATTAAAATTATTCTCGATTAATATTTTATTCTTTTCTTCATTATTTACAATGTTCATAATAGATGTGCTATTCATCTGAGGAACTGCTGTTGTTGTCGATACCAATAGCAATATTATTATAATTGCTCCCCCAACAATTAATCGACTTTTCATTTCTTTTATCACCATAAATAAAATAATTGTATATTATATAAATAATTCGGTAATTGTATAATTTATAATTTTTAGATTACAAGACCGATTTTAAAAGTCTCTTTTAATCAATTTTTCATATTTTCTATAGAATATTATCAAATATTTGATTGGGATAGTTAATAATGATAATCTTCTTTTTATTAGTAAAAAAAAATTCTATAATTTAAAATATTTGTAACAAAATATTATAGCAATTTATTTTTTATATACACCAAAATAGCGGGTTAAACTGCCATGAACCCTGAAATCATGCTTCTCCAATAAAGAAATGTATTTTTCTCCCATAGATAACATTTTTTTATCTGATAAACCTATGACCGCTCTTCTACCTTCCTTTAAAACACAGAATATGCTTTTAAAAGTTCGTTCATATAATTTTTTTATGTCTTCTCCTTTTGTTGTAGTAGATTTTCCATAGGGTAAGTCAGTTACAACTGCATCAACTTTAGATACATGGGTATTGATACTACCAATATCTGAAGAGAATAACTGATAATTCTTTATTTTATAATGGTCAAGATTCTCCTTACAACCTTTAACCATTTTATTTTCAATGTCACTACCAACTACACTGATACCAATCATTCCAGCTTCTATTAATATCCCACCGGTTCCGCAAAAAGGATCTAATAGAAATTCATTTTTTTTTATAGCAGATAGATTAACTAATGTCCTTGCTAATTTTGGATGTAAAGAGATTGGTGAAAAGTATGGCCGATACTGAACCTTCCTATTTTCAAATTGTTGTCTATCTAATTCAGAAATCTTTTGGCCAACATATAATTTTGAATTAGTGATTAATGCACGAACTTCGATTTTGGGTTTATTTAAAATTACCTTTCTATTCTTTGAATATATTTTACCTAATGTTTGTACAATTTCCTGCGAATTAATTATATCTGATCTATTTCTATAACGAATTGCTATTGATCCATTCTTTTTAATATTGTACTTTAAAGCATGTTTTTTTATTTCATTAATAGATGGTAAGCAAGAAAATAATAATTCATCAATATTAAATGTGTAGGATAATCTTTTAGATATTTCTTTTATTTTATCATTTTTTCTAACTAAATCAACTATCAATGCATCCTCATTTATTTCAACAAGATTGTAATTAATACCTTCTGCTTTTAAACAAGCGAAAATCTCAGATGTAGGAAGGGTTTTATGTTCTTTAGATAATTCAAAAATTAATTTCATTGATGAGATTGAATGTTTTATTTACTATTAAATACAGCTTTTGGAAATAATAACAACTTAATAATTATTGTACGGATAATGTGGACTATATTAATAAGGGATAGAAAGTGTCAAAATTTTTCTTTTTTCTTATTTTTAACACATATCTTTACCAGGATCTAAATGTAAAATTCATCTTAAGTATATTCAAAACAATATCTAACATATAAAAGATAATTCAATATTCAAATTAAATTAATGAAATAAAAACAGTAAAGACCCCGATAGACTAAAAATGTAGAAATAATAATTTTTGAAACAGTTGAAACATATTTGAAAGGTTCTCAAGAAAATTAAGGATTGTCAAATTGATGTTGTATTTGGATTTTGGCATACTAATTTCAAGAGTCGCCCATTCGCTTTCTTTACCATAATTATCTACAGCTTTTACCTTTATTATATACTCGCCTTCCCCCCAAGAATGATTTACAGTAATTTTTTCTCCAGAAGGATATGGACCAATGATTTCTTCATCTGAATTATCTCCCCAATCAATAATATAAGTAACATCATCTCCATTTGGATCAGTAGTTACGAAGTTATATTCATAATCTTTACCTGATTTTCCACTTGTTATACCATCAATATTTGGCGTTATTGGTGGAATACTAGATGGATTCAATACTTGAATTGCATCCAAGTCAAAACCAGGATTTGTTGCATATTCGCTACCATCTTCTTCATCATCATGGATCTTTATGAAACGAGCATTTTCCATTCCGCCGTCATCAAGATTAAAGCTGGAGGTACCCATTCCAGAACCAATATATGTCCAAGGTCCATTCCATGTTTCTGAAGCATATACTTGAAATCCCTCTGGACTAGTATCACCTTCAAAAACAATGAAATCATCACCCTGATAGTTGAAGATTCCTCCTTCTCCGACTTTACCCATGTCTAATACAATAACACCTCCAAATCCAAGAGATGCAAAAATATTATCTGGTGGGCCAAGGGCGGAAATGGCTTCGGTGGGATTATTCTGGAAATTATCAGGATAACGATAAGGGTCATAGAAATTGCACCATGTAACCTGATGGGCATAATAATTATCTTCTCTAATTAATGATACATTTAGGAATGATGGTTTATCGGAATCAATTATATCAATAATATGTACTTGTTCCTCATAACTATTTGCACGGAAACGAACTGTATAATTTCCTGGTAATAATAATCGATGGTAATCCCCAATTTTTGGATCAGTGAAACATGGCCAATATACTTCCTCAACCCAAACTGTTGCTGCAATAGGTTGACCTGTAGTTGCATCAGTAACAATTCCGTGTAGTCCCATATCTGCTGCATCAATTATGTCAATCATTGCATCTCGATTATTATTCCATGTATTTGCAATATTTGAATTACCAGTTTCAATTGTCGTATCAATATCTCCACGACACCCGTAACTGAAATCATTTGTATCACCACGCGTCTGATACCAGACATGACCATTTATTGCAGTATAGCCACTAGAGGCTGCATATTGATTAGATAAAAGAACAATAAGGTCATTATCTGGAGTGAGTTGAGGTTTATAATTCCATAGATAGTTTACATAGGCAGCTGTTGTATGATAAGAAAGAGATAGAACAAAATTATTATCTAAAGCATTATTTCGCATAGCCTGAGTCTCTGGTTGTGAAAAAGGTGATGGGCTATCTCCAGATCCATCCCACATATAACCATAATCGCGATTTAAATCGACATTATTTGCATTAACACGTTTAGGAACTGGAGTTGCCATTCTACCATCAGGATTTACCAAGGGTATTATCCATATCTCTCGGTTATCGATTAAATTTGTAACATATGGATCAATACTATAGTTTTCTACAAGAAACCATGCTAAAAGAAGTGGTAATTCAATAGACATTAGTTCATTGCCATGATGGGCACCACAAATTCTTACTTCTGGTTCATTTTCTTCAATATTAGGATTATCTGTAATTTTAAGACCCCAAATAGTCCGCCCTTCTACACTACTACCAAGATCATAAAGTTTAGTAATATTAGAATAGTTGTTAGAAATATCTTGTAATTTGGCAGTCATTTCTAAGTAAGAGTGGAATTCGTAATTATAATTCCCACTTACGTTAGGTAAATAAGTTGAAATGAACAGCATAACTACTAAAATTACTATTATCTTTTTTTGCATTTTTTTCATCTACCGCTATTTTTCACTTCATTAAAAATCATAATATAAGTTAATGGATATAATAATATAAATCTTCCTATAAAAAATGGAGCAAGTATCGTAAAACTAAAAATAAAAAAAAGGAAAAACTAAGGTTAATATTATTAATTTCTAAGAGGCATATGAAAACAGATTGAGGTAATTTATTACTAAACAAGAGTAATCCTTGTTATTATAATTTTAGTTATTATATTCAAAAATATCAATCATACTTTCTCTTGTTTTCGTATCATTCCATTGAAATATTTTATCGACTATTTCAATATCGTTTTTATCATTTATATTTAGACCAATATCTTTTATACACTCTAAAATATCAAAATTTTTATCTCCTTTATCCATTTTGTATATTATCCAGTCAAAAATTTTATATTTAATTTTTTTCTCCATCTTCAATCACCATGAATAATTTCTTACAGTTCTATTATAAATTATTTGTTGTACAATCATTACCAGAATTTGGGGAACTCAAGTAAAGAAAAATATGTTAATAATTATTTATCAATATGAAATTTAAACATACCCTCTGAATTTAAAATCTTACAAATTTTGCAAATATGTTGATTTATATCAGATTCTCCATGTTTAACAATTTGTTTGGCAGAAAGATTAATTTCGTCAAGTATTTTTTTATCTAAAATCGTTAAATTCCCTCGTTTTTTTGAAATATATTGGCATACTGCAGAAGGAGTAATCCCTAGTTTTTGCGCTGCTTCCTTCTGATTAAGCCCATGATTTTTCATCAAACAAATTGCAAGTTCTTTTCTAATAACTGGTACACCATACCATAAAATAAATTCACAAGGAAGATTTACCATAAACTTATAATGGTTTTTTTATATAAAAAGTTAACTATTGTTAAAATTAAGGGAGGAGAAAGAGGGATCTAATTATAAGGTAAGTAAATAAAGGAGGAACGTGAAAATAGGATGAAAACCACATCTCTAATCAGAGCCCTCTTAAATTAACAATAGTTAATTAATACGGGTTTATAAAAGTTTTTAGTAAACTATAAATAACATTAGAATGAAAGATGTGATAAATCTAAATTATTCATTAATATTATAATATATTGTATAATAACTTAAAACAAATAAAGCAAGATAGCATATATAAACAACTTTGAGTCATTTTAACTCTGCATCAATTATTATCAGAATGAACTTTATTTATTAAAAGTATTTATGCAATTATTGGATTTTAAATACAGCTTTAATAAGAAAAGGCGTTATCAATGTAGTGACAATTGTTAGAATAATTGTAGTGGCTAATATTTGATCTGCAACATGACCAGTTAAAATTCCATGAGACACAAATGACGTTACGATTATCAATGCCAATTCCATTCTAGGAATCATACCAACTCCAACTTGAAGTGATTCTCTATTTGTTAAACCTGCAATTTTTGCACCAAGACCACAGCCAACTATTTTACCAATTATACTTACAACAATAATAGTAATAGCAAATAATCCAATTGAAATAAATGCGGAGACATTAACTTTTGAGCCCACCCAAACAAAAAATAGAGGAATGAAAAATCCATAGCCAATAGTTTTTACATCGCTTGTTATCTTTTGAGATCGAACTGTTTGTCCGATTAGTATTCCTGCAACAAAAGCTCCTATTATACCTGCAATTCCAGCACTATCAGCAAAAAAAGAATAAATGAGGAAAATTGCTAAAGATATACTTAGAAAAGCTTTCGGCAAATGTATTTTTTCTCCAATATCTAATATTTTGTCGATAATCTTTAATCCAAAATATAAGAAGATAAGGAAAAAAATCACAACCTTGATGCCAACCCAAAGAGGAGATTCAATTCCTAATACAAATGCTAATAAAATAATACCAAATATGTCATCGATTACAGCGCTTCCAAGAATTGTTGTACCTGCATCTGTATCTAAAATATGAAAATCCATTAGTGTTCTTACTGTCACACCAACAGATGTCGCAATTAAAATTAATCCTATTACAATACTCTCTTGTAAAGAAAAACTAAAGTATAATCCAGCAAGTAATCCTAAAAATAAAGGCATTATTGCTCCACCTATGGCCACAAAAGATGAAGATCTACCTACCTTTCTTAATCTGGAAAGTCTTGTTTCAAGTCCAGATATAAATAATAAAAACAATATTCCTAATTCTGCTAAAAGTTCAAACTCTGGTGTAGCGTAAGTCAACTCTGGGAGTTTTATAGTTAAATTAAAAAAATTGAATTGCTGACCATATAAAAATAATATACCAAAGGATCCTAATAGTAACCCAGCAATTATCTCGCCAATTACTGCTGGTTGTTTAAATCTATCAAATAGATATCCAAGACTGCGGGCAAATATAAGGGCAAGGGCAATTGAAAAAATTACATCAAACAACGTAGATATCAACCTTCTTCATCTTCAATTAATGGATGATATTGAGTTGCAGCATAAAATTTTCTAATTAACTGATGCAATGTTAGCTCCCCAACAATTTTTTCTCCTTCTAAAACGGGAATCCTTCTAAGATTGTATTTCACCATTTTCATTAAGGCATCAATAATTTTATCATTAGGATTACAACTTATTACTCTATGACGCATAACATCCTCTGCTGTTTTTGCGGTCCCATGTTTGATCGAACTAATATCAGGTATTCCAAAAACATAAGAGGGGAATTTTTTTGGAGTTAGTATAGATAAAACGTCGTGCTCAGTTATTATTCCAACTAATACTTTATCATTTTTATTTTCTACTACCCAAATATGATTTCTTCCTCCCAGAATAGATAGAACATGATAAATATCATCATTTTTTTCTATTAATGGAAGATCCCATACTCTTTTATCCATTAATTGATTTACTTTAAGTTCATAAAAATCTGAAATTAATTTTTTTTTATCTGCCATCAAATTGTCATAAATTAAATACCAATATTTAAAAACTACTTACAACAATTTTGATTAAAAATTTAAGTTTTTTACTTCATCTTCTTTTTGTCTTTCATTTTTAATTTTTCATCTATCTTTGCTCTGATATTATCTGTACCCTCAAACCATTTGTCTCTCCCTTGTTCATCAACTTTTCCAGTTATTTTGTCGATTTCATACATTATATCATCAGTACCTTCAAACCAATTGTTGCTGGTTTTTTTCTTGTCCTTATTAGAGATTTCTTTCTTTTTAATCTCATCATTTACTGATACTATTTGCCTAATTTTTTTCGTTCTACTTATTCGAATTTCTTCTACCTTTGCTCCCTTATTTGATTTTACCATATCTTTTTCTTCTGGAGTTTGTTTATATGAAATTTTTTCAGTATTTTTTCCTGATGCCATTGATAAGTTTTTTTCTTGGATAGTATTATCTTTACTATTTTCTTTTAAAAATTTAATTTGTTTTTCTTTTGGGTATTTTGTTCTTTTTTGTCTCAAGTTAACGAATAGTATAGCGAATACCAATACCATAATAGCTATTATTATAGGAGTGACAGGATTTAGAAATATTAAATCTTTTAGACTGGGATTAGGATGTACCCATATTTTTTCTGTGCCTTCATTATATCCTTCTTTTTGAGCAATTATAATTATTTCACTACGATCTTCTGGAGCTACTAATCGTACACGACCGTTAGCATCTGTTTTACCAACTGATCCTTCATTGGTATAACTTTGTATTCCTACTATTGCCCCTGATATAGGATCTCCTGTTTTGTTTGTTACTAGTACAGAGAAATGGTTGCCCGCATCTATAATAAAATCATCATCAAGTAGTGTAATAATTAACTGTTGGATCTCTCCTTGTTCTCTTTTTATAACAGAAATATTTGTAAGAGCAGATTCATATCCCATCTTTGAGGCAACAATAGTAAAGAAAGTGCTCTCAGAAATATCTGGTGCCTTAATTGATATTTCTGGATTTTCGGAAGTAATATTGTAGAAATTATTATTGAATTCAATTAAAACATCTATTTGATATATTGGAGAATCATTCTCATTCATCGTATAAACGCTTACTGAAAAATCAACCTCTTCGTATATTTCACTTGCGACATCTATAATTAATTGTTTTTCCTGTGCTTTTGCATTGGTGGATATAATTACAAATAAAACAAATACTATTGTTAGAACTATTGAAATAAAAATATTCGTTGTTGCTAAACGAGTTTTTTTTCTCATTAACCACCTTTTATCTTAGAGTGCCATTTTGCTAGGATGCTTTAAGATATATTTATGTTTTTTCGAAAAATACATTATATTGCTAAGTTAAAAATTTATTTACATAAAATTTATCAATTCATATATATATTATATATTAATAATCAAATCACTTATCAATTATTGATAAAAATGATAACTGTTGTAAACAAAGATTTATATATTAATAATCTCGATAATAGTTAACGAGGTAGTGACCCCATGTATTCGAACAGAGCATTAAGAACATTCCTTATATCTTTTTTATTGATATTAGGATCATTACTTTCAGCTCTTGTTGTAATATCACCTGTTGATGCAGATCAAATAAATGGAGAAACTACATTTTATTTTAAGGATGTTCTTGGTATAAAAGGAACTCCAGAGTATGATTCAACAGGTTTATCTATATTGGTATCAGAAACACGACCTTTAAAACAGAATGATTCTGTTTATCCTCCAAATCTAATTAATGGATTTACGTTAAATTCAGAAGAGTGGTTAGTTTGGCTAACAACTACTTGGATATTGTATTTCTTAGATGATTTTGGGGATGAATATGGTGAATATGCTGATTTACTTGATGAATTTGAACTTTTTTTCCCTCATCCGCTTAGAATAGTTGAAACCTATGAATACACCGGTAGTGAAACAATAGAAATTGATGGTGATGTTGTTTTTGATTTATATTTTTCATCAAAAACTTTTTCAAGATTTGGTGAAAATGATAAGATAAATGTTGGATTGTATTCTCTAAATCTGGATTCACTTTTGCCAATTCCCAAAATGATAAAAAATGAAACAGTTGATATAATATCTGAATCAAATTCAAAAATAAATGAGCAACTGGTTAAGATTAACAATATAAATCATACGTTAGACCCAGGGGAGAGTTTATTATTCAAGGTTGAAATTATTCTAGGAAATAATTCGTTTACAGATTGGTTGAATAAAGAAAGACCAATTTTAGAACAATATAGAAATCAAACAATAGATCTAATTAGAAATATAGTAAACAATAGTGGAAATCCAACTTTACAAAATATAAGTCAATTTTTAGATGAAATTAGTATTATAGCTGAAGAATATAATATAACAAAAGAAGATACCTCTGATATTATTAATTCAATAATATCTTCCTCTTTAGTTTATGATTCTGTAAGCCACCCTTCCTCAGTTACATTACCATTTATTAACCCAAATACAATTGAAGATGAAAATTCAAAGATATATTATCTTCATAGCGGAGGCGAGATGGATGAACTACTACCAACAAAAGAAGAATATTCTAGTGATACTATAGAAAATGCCATAAATTGGGACGGTCCAGATCTTAGCAGAAGTAAGATATTAGAAGATGCAACTGCAAGCTTATATTTAGATTATAAGGATTTAAATTATCTAAAAAATAAAATTAAGATAACTGCATCATTGATGTACAATGGTGTTGAAATCGATTCCGATGAAAAAGAACTAGATAAAACTTTAAGTCTATCACCAACCTCAGATGTTCCAATGGTTTTTTCATTCAATAATTTTGAAAATGAGGAGATTATTTTCAATAGCCATTTGAGTTTAAAGGTTTCAGTTTCTAATGATACTGATTTTAGCAGTGGCTTATTTAGAAGTGCTGAAATATTTTACGACTCAAAAGAATATCCTTCTTCACTTACATTGAAATTTATCGATACAGACCATATAGAATTAGATGTTAGTGTTTATCCAGAAGATAAAAAAATAATACCTGGTGATAGTGTAAAGTACACTCTTGAAATTACAAGCGAGTTAGATGATGAGATTGAAATAACAGAAAGTAGTTTTTCTGGAGAAAAAGAAAATTGGGATATAATCATACCAGAAAAATTTAACATTTCTAGTGGAGAAAAGAAGACAATTGATATATTTCTTAAATCAACTATAAACAATTTAGATGCTTATGGCGATAGTGTTGAAGTAAGATTTGATATTAGCGGTAATACAGGTAAAGATACATTTACTGCAAATGCAGAAATATCCAAAGATGCAGTTAATTTTTCCATAAAAATTATAACCCCTGTGGGTAGAGAAATAAAACGTGGTAATAATGATACATATCATTTTATAATAAAAAACAACAATACCGGACTTTTGCCAGATAGCTATACAATTAACGTAGTTTCAGAAAATAATTTTACTGTTGAGATAAACAATGTAAATATTTATGATTTGACAGTTGGAGAGGAAAAAAAGATCAATGTTACTATATATATACCAAACAATACAAATAAAACATCTGATGTGTTATTTTTAACTGTTAATTCTGAGGAGGGAGAATTATCTGTCACAAAAAACGTAACCACAACGGTTATAGGTTCAAATGTTATTGAGGGCATTTATGATTTCTTTGAATCAGCAGCGGAGGGTCTTGGTTTGAACGAAATTTTTGGTACATACGCTCCCCATTTTTTGGCAGCATTAATTTTTATTATAGCATTTTTCATACTAATAATAATGGTATTTATTAATAAAACAAGGCTAACAAGTATCATTTGTTTAGACCGAATAAAAGAGATATCACCAGAAGAAAATGCAAGATTTGAAATAACTATAAAGAATGTTACGAAAAAAACCCTGAACTATAATTTATCTACTCAAGAAAATTTAGATTCAAATAAATGGGATGTTTCATTAGATTTGAAAAGAATAATTTTAGATCCAGGAGAATCAAAAACTACTATTTTAACAGTTAGACCTAAAGATTTAATAATAACAGATGATTGGATTGAAATTGATTTAATTGTTAAAAAAGATGGCGTACGAAAACCAGAAAAATTAACTACCATGACTCTACTAAAAGATACAAAGATAAATTTGTCAATAAGTGGTGTATTGAACTGGCCAAGATTGTTTAAAGAAGGAGATAGGGTAACAACTTCGTTTAAAGTAGAAAACAAAGGGAATGCTTCAGCAAGCGATATTGATGTGATTTTATATATAAATGGTAAGGAAAAGAATAAAGTAGGAGATATACTTATCCCTGCTGGCGGATATGCTGATATAAAGATGCCTTGGATCGCCATAAAAGGTAAAAATGAGATTAATATTGTGGTTGAATAATATTGATACATGTGTAATAAAAAATTTGTTGTTGTGACTAATATGACTGATAACTCCAACAAGAAAAATGAACTTGATCATTTAAAAAATTCTGAAAAGAAATACCAGGCTTATATACAGAGACGAAATGAATTAAATGATTTGGCAAAAGTGTTACGTGAAGAACGTGACATGGTTAATGATAAACATAAAGAGATCAAAGAGACGATGCAAAAAGCCAAGAAAGAACGAGATGAAATTGTTAAAAAAATGAGAAATCACAGGGATCTGCGAAATAAATTACAAGAACAGGCAAAGGCTCTTATCGAAGCTAGACGTAAAAAGAAGGGCGAAGTATTTAGAAATTTACCACTTCGTGTGGAAGAGCTCAAAGCAGATGCTCAGATGCTTGAATATAGGCAGGAGACAGTTCCTATGAGCTCTGCCGAAGAAAATGAGTTGATAGATAAAATACGAGAGAAAAAAGCAGAATACGAAGAAACATTAAAGAAGATGGATAAGCAGAAATCTATTGAAATTGATATCTCCGATAAAGATCAAGCTATTGATGAACTATTTAAAAAAGCAGATGAAGAACACGCGAAAGTTCAACAGTATTATAACAATAGTCAAAAGAAACACGAAGAATATATAAAAATGGTAAATGAATTATCAATTTCTATAGCTGAATCTAATAAAAAGCATGAACAGTATATAGAGGTAAAAAAAGAAGCTCAAACAAATCATGAAAAAGCCGTTGAAATGCGTTCCAAGATTGTAGCTGTTAAGGATGATAGAAGAAAACGTTGGAGGGATGCCAAACTGGCTATAAAGGAGCAAAATATAAGTGCACGTGAAGCCACTATGAATAAAGAAAAACTCCAGGAGCATGCTAATAGTTCTATTATCGCTTTGAAGAAAGGAAAAAAAATTTCTTTATGATTAATATTTTTTATTAAAATACGTTTATAATCGATAAATATTTCGTCAATTTTAAATACATCCTTACATTTTTGCATTTTGTGAAGTATAGATGGTAAACATAGGTATTGTTAGTTACGGATCACACATTCCTCGCTTTAGAATAAAAGTAGAAGAAATTGCATCTGTATGGGGAAAAGATGGAATATCCATAAGCAAAGGACTTGGAATAAAGGAGAAATCGGTTCCATCGATAGATCAAGATACTGCAACAATTAGTGTTGAGGCAGCACGTTCTGCTTTGAACAGATGTTCGGTGAATCCACAAGATATTGGAGCAATATACATTGGAAGTGAGTCTCATCCATATGCTGTAAAACCTACTGGAACAATAGTTGGTGAAGCTATTGGGGCAACACCAGATTTAATGGTAGCTGATTATGAATTTGCATGTAAGGCAGGAACTGCTGGAATACAGTCATGTACAGCACTTGTTAAAGGAGATTTTATTAAATATGGATTGGCGATAGGTGCTGATACATCGCAAGCTGCTCCAGGTGATGCACTTGAATTTTCTGCATCTGCAGGAGGAGGTGCATTTATAATTGGTAAAGATAATGTAATAGCTACAATTAATCATACATGCTCTTTTACAACTGATACTCCAGATTTTTGGAGAAGAGCAGAGAGAAAATACCCGTCTCATGGAGAACGATTTACTGGAGCACCAGCATTTTTTAAGCATATAACAAACTGCGCAAAAAATATCATGAAAATTGCAGATTCAAAACCTGATGACTATGATTATGCAATCTTTCATCAACCAAATGGAAAATTTCCTATTAAAGTTGCAAAAATACTTGGATTTACATATGATCAAATAAAACAAGGACTTCTTGTACCATATATTGGTAATACATATTCAGGTGCTACGATGTTAGGACTTGCATCTACATTGGATGTTGCAAAACCAGGCGATAGAATATTTCTTACAAGTTATGGTTCTGGAGCTGGAAGTGATGGTTTTGATATTACAGTAACAGATAAAATTGAGGATTTGAAACGTGAAAAAGCTCCAACAGTAGCACAAATGATAGAAGATAAAGAATATATTGATTATGGTACTTATGCTAAATATACTGATTTATTGTATTGGGAGTGATATCAAATGAGAGATGTTTCAATTATTGGTGTGGGACTTACAAAATTTGGTGAACTATGGGATAAATCGTTTCGACAGTTGACAGCAGAAGCAGGTTCAAAGGCTATATTTGATGCAGGTATTGAAGGAAAAGAAATAGATGCAATGTATGTCGGTTCAATGAGTTCAGGTAGATTTATCGGTCAGGAGCATGTTGGAGCCTTAGTTGCAGATGCATCAGGTTTTTC
>Ga0272441_10008894_pt1 | contig 15714 bp, 9 predicted proteins | sample SSMProp6N_FD_193582 | JGI IMG/M metagenome (GOLD analysis project Ga0272441, IMG submission 193582) | Marine sediment archaeal communities from Little Sippewissett salt marsh, Falmouth, MA, United States - SSM-Prop-6N | ecosystem: Environmental > Aquatic > Marine > Wetlands > Sediment ... | reverse complement strand
ACCATTCATATTCTTCATTTGATAGACCCGGCGGATCAATCAAAAAAACACTTTTATTTTTCTCAGCTTTTTCTTCAACCCAGGTATCACCTGTTCTAAGATATAAAGATCTGACATCTGGCGTTGAACAAACAGCATGAATAAAAGATAACGGTTCTGATTTTTTATTACAAGATTTTTCAAGAGCTTTTTTTAAAAGTAAAGCAGACAAAGGATCAATATATAATGAAGAAGTACGATTTCCAAAAAGCGTGGACATAAAACGATCGTTGTTGATTCTCTCGATAAAACCATTTTGTTCAAGAAAACCAATTGCTTCATCTATTTGATCTTTTAACGCAAAAGTTTCAGATTGATAAGCATAAAAAGTACTATCAATAAAACCATATACTCCATTTGTACTATCAACAAAATTTGTAGCAATAGCTGCTAATAGATGCATGCGGAGAGCTGCTTGATTTCCAAGTTTTGAAAAAATCGGTTCAGTTTCACTCATTATATAATTATTAAAGATTTCTTCTTTTTGAACATCGGTTTTTGCAATAGAAATAGCTTCACCAAATTTATCATAACGAGGTCGGCCAGCACGTCCTGCTTGTTGTTTGTATTCAAAAATTGGAATTGGATACATTCCAAAATTTGGATCATAACGCCAAAGATCACGAATTATAACTCTTTGAGCAGGTATATTTATTCCAGCAGCAAGAGTCGGTGTTGCAACAATGCATTTAATAATACGTTTTTTGAAACCTTGTTCAACAGTTCTGCGTTGTACACTTGATAGACCTGCATTGTGAAATGCAACACCTTTTTGAAGACAAGAAAAAAGTTTTTCATCAACAGAGGTCTGCTCAGAAAGCTGTCTTTTTGTACTACTCATAAGTTTTTTTAGTTTTCCTAAATCTTTTTTTGTCAAATTATTTTCAATAACTGAAGAAAGCTTGTTAGCAACAGATACAGTTGAACGACGGGTATTAACAAAAACCAATACCTGGCCGCCATTGACAATCGAATCTTCAACAAGTTGTTCGACTGGTTTTTTTTGATTACTTTGAACACTTATAATTTTCCCATCATCAAATTTAACTTCATCATTATGATAGACCCCTTCACGAAGTGTAACGGGTCTCCAGTCAGATTGAATTAGTTTTGCATTAAGCCAAATTGATAATTCAGTTGCATTTTTTATTGTTGCAGAAAGTGCAATAATCTGGGTTTTTGGATTTAATGCTTTGAAATGAGAAATAATAACTTCAAGTGTTGGTCCTCTAGATGGGTCATGAATTAGATGTATTTCATCAATAACTAAAACCTTGATCTTATCCATCCAAGTAACCTTATGGCGAAGGAGTGAGTCTGCTTTTTCAGATGTACAGACAATTATGTCAAATCGTGCAAGTCGCGGATCTGAATCATCCAAATCCCCAGTAGAAATTCCAACCTTTAGTCCTAATTTTTCAAAAAGCTTAAGTTCTTCATATTTTTCTCTAGCAAGAGCTTTGAGTGGAACAACATAGAGTGCTTTTCCTTTTTCTTGAATAAGTTTGTTAACAATTCCCAGATAAGCAACCAAACTTTTACCACTAGCAGTTGGAATGGAAAGAACCATGTTTTTTCCTTTAAGTACATAGGGTAATGCATCAGCTTGTGGGGGATAAAGCTTGGATATCTCATGGTCTTTGAGAATCTCAATTATTTCTTTGTTTAATGGTAATTCTTCGATTTTCATTTTGAATTTCTGTATAACAAAAGGGTTTATAAAACAAATAAGTAACGAAAAAAAGATATTAAGTTGTAAAAATCTTATATATCATTAATTAGATTTGTAATACAATTCTGGGGGAAAGAAAAAATGAGAAAAAAAATAATTGGAATTTTTGTAATATTGCTATTTTTTTCAATGATGATTAATACACAAGGCCAAACCATTGTTGAAGAAAAAAAACAATCAGCTGACTCACCACTTAAATTTGTAAAAAATGGTTATATAGAAACAATAATACCAGGAGATTATGAACCTGAAGAACCAATGCAAGTTTATGGATTTGGACTTTTCTGTCATTATGGAAAAACATGCCAAACCACAATTTATTCTGAAGAAGGTGGAGAAATTCTTTGGAGTGCAGAAGGACGACATAGCATGATTTACCTTCATTTCAATGGTTTTAGTAAAAAAACAGAAGATACCTATACAATGTATGGAAATGCATTCTTAATTTTGGGAATATCAATATAAAAAGAAAAATACCAAAAAACCATTAAAATCCATTTAAAAATAAATAATACTTATATAATTCAATTCTTTTAGGGGAAAGTAATTATAAAAGAAGAACCTTATACGGAATAAAATACTATTGGTTGATAATATGGGTCGAAGACAAACAATGATGGAAAAATACAAGCAACAAATGAAAGCATATCGTAAGAAAAGGATGCAGCTAGATAATACTCCTTTTCTACCAACAGATGGAAATGTATATGTTATGGATTCATTGGATGCAACAAAAAAACTAAAAGCAGAAGTTTTAAAAACTCGTACAAAACAACATCGAGAGGTAATTATTAGTCTTGCTTGTCCTGTTTGCGGAAATCCTATGAGTTGGGATTCAAAATGGGAAGCTTTTATTTGTGTTAAACATGGTAAAAAAGCAATATATGAAATGGTAGATAGTCCATAAAAAAGTATTAAATGGTAAGGAGGAAAATAATTATGGTTGAAGAAAAAATTGGAGTGGTTGAACATTTCTTTACTAATGTTGGTGTTGCTGCAATAAAAATAACTAATGGTGAACTTAAAATAGGCGATACTATTCACATTGTTGGTGCGCATACTGATTTTACTCAAAAAATCGATAGTATGCAAATAGATAGAAACCCTGTAGAATCTGTAAAAACTGGTGATGATGTTGGAATCAAGGTTAAAGACAGGGTTCGCGAGCATGATGTTGTTTATAAAAAACCAGAGGAATAAATTATGAAACAATTAGCAGAAGTAAGAACTCTTAGAGTAAATAGATATATGATAATAGATGATGAACCATGTAAAATAATGAGTATATCTACATCTAAGCCAGGTAAACATGGTGAAGCAAAAGCAAGAATAGAAGCAATAGGAGTTTTTGATGGACAAAAAAGAAGCGTAGTTCATCCTGTAAAACACAAAATCCATGTTCCAATAATTGATAAAAGAACAGCTCAAGTTGTTGCATTAATGGGAGATAATGTCCAACTTATGGACCTGGAAACCTATGAAACCTTTGAAATGCGTATAGCTGATGAATACAAAGGTCAATTACAACCGGGAAATGAAATATCCTATCTTGTAGCACTTGGTAAAAAGAAAATTACCAGAGCATAATTTTTATGAACTTCCCAAACTATTTTGCAGATGCAGAATCCAATTTTAATGATGCAAAATTTGTAATATTTGGCGTGCCCTATGATAAAACTACTAGTTTTAGATCAGGTGCTAGCCAGGCGCCAAGAGAAATAAGACAAGCTAGCTGGAATTTTGAAACATATAATTTTAGAACAGGTAATGATCTAAAAGATATTCCAATACATGACTACGGCGATCTTGAAGTTGAAAATCTTTCTCCAAAAGATATGATAAAAAAAGTAACTGACTTTACATCTATGCTTCTCTCAAAAAACAAATTTCCGATAGCAATAGGTGGTGAACATTCAATAACCCCGGGGATTATTAGCGCTTTTCCAAAAGACATAGCGGTTGTATCACTAGATGCTCATATGGATTTCAGAGAGCAATATGAAAAAGAATCAAATAATCATGCTTGTGCAATTAGACGAATAGCTGATTATGTTGATATTAAAAACATTGCTGTTCTTGGAATTCGCTCAGCTGAAAAAAAAGAGTTTATTGATGCGAAAAATCAAGATTTGTTTTTTATTGATGCGTTTACTATTAAAGAAAAAGGAATAAAATATGCACTTGATAAAATAAAAGACCATATTAAAAATAAAAGAATTTACTTAACTTTTGATATAGATGTATTAGATCCTGCTTATGCACCAGGTGTTAGCACACCTGAGCCTTTTGGTTTAACTACTTTTGATGTTAAAGAATGTATTGATTTTTTTTCTACTCAACTTGTTGGTTTTGATGTTGTTGAAGTCTGTCCAACTTATGATCATGGTGAAACAGCATTAATTGCTGCAAAATTTATAAGATATCTACTAGAAAAAGTATATTTCAAAAAACATGGTTAGTTATTTATATAATGATTTTATTCAACCCCACTATGGAAACAGAAAAGTTAGCCGTAATTGGGCTAGTGATAATTATTGTAGTAGGTTTATCAGTATATATTGGAATAAATGAAGGATTATTTGAAAATAAAGAATCTGAAGAAGAAGACCAAGTTAATCCAATAACAGGTGGATTAGATATTGGAGATTGTGCTGATGTAGATTATACTGGCAGATTCCAAGTTAATAATTCAGTTTTTGATACATCAATTGAAGATATTGCAAAAGAAGCTGGAATTTATGATGAAGAAAGGTTTGGCGGTTATGTTCCACTAAAAATATTTATCAATCCAAATGGTGATCTTACTGTACCTGAGGAATACAGTGAATATACTTCTAACATGTTACCTGGTTTTATCAATGGATTAGTCGGCATGGAGGAAGGTGAAACAAAAACTGTTATTCTTCCACCAGAGGAAGCATATGGTACATGGAATGAAAGTCAGGCTATAGAGTATGGAGTTAGTCCTTCTCCATTGGATCAAGAAATGGATGCATATCAAACAGAAAATATTACTAGTTTTCAAGGATATTTCCCTGATGTAACTGTTGAAGAAGGTGTCGTATTTGATTATGGTAAATATGGTTTTGAAATTGAAGGCGTATTCAATGCAACAATTACTAATGTATCAGATGGAAACTTGACTTATAAATTAACACCAGAGGATGGAACAACATTTTTATTTCCATATTTTGATATGAATGTAACATTTACAATAGTAAATGATACAACTTTAAATATGCGTCAACATGCTGAAGTGGGTCATATATTTTCAATACCTACATATTGGGGAAGTTATATTCATCTTAATGTAACTGCGGTCAACGATACGCATGCAAATTATTCAATAAATATTCAAGCACCTGAGTTAAAATTTGTAGATCAAACGCTTATCTTTGAACTTACAGTAATAAAAGGATATGAAACATCAGATCAGCTTGAAAGCTGATTCTTTATTTCTTTTTCAAGTAAGTCTAAAAACTCTTCTTCTTTTCCTTTTGGAATAGTAGCACCAGCAGCAATGTTATGACCACCTCCAACACCCTCCAGTTCACCTGCTGCTTTTTTCATAGCTGCTGATAAATTTAGTCCTCGATCTATAAGATTTTGTGTTCCACGAGCTGATGCCTTTATCTCTCCATCATCTTTTTCTGCAAAACCAACAAGCGGTAAATCATTACTAGTATCTTCACTATTTAATAACATATTTGTAACAATTCCTACAATTGTATCACGAATGCCAGTTCCGGCATGGAAATATTGCAAATACTGTCTTTTTTCAATTCCTTCTTCTTTTGCAAATTGTAGCCCTTCAACAAGATTAGCCCTATGGCCTTGTAAAAGATTACGTGCTTTCTTAAACCATTTATCACGATCACCTAAACAAACATTTAACCCTACTTCATATTGACCATAACGTGCTGTTGAGTTTAGAAGAGTTGCATATTCTTTAGCATCATGAACTTCAGAACCTTCTATTTCCTTGTTTAAAATATATACCTCGCCAATTATTCTTTTTGTCTGTTTATATCCAAAACCTTTAGATAAAAGCAAACGTGCAATTTCTGAAATGATTAGTCGTCTCTCATCTTTACTAAGATCAATCCATCTGCGCCAGTTATCACCATCTTTCATTTTAATACCGAGCTCTTGTAAAAAGGAAATACAACTAGACTCCCGTCCACTAATGCTAGGAATTAATGGATCGCTAGCATATTGTAATAGTTTGTATATCGGCCTAGTTTCACGACCAAAATATCTAATGTCAACCTTTGGATTAATTACATTTATTTTTTTTCCTTCTTCAAGAATTTTCCTATTTAAACCTGTAAGTTTTCCAAATCTCCTATCTTGTAAATCACCACAAGCACCAACTATTGCAAGTGCCGCTAAATCAATGTTATCTCTATTAATTGCTCTTGAAACAAGATATGTAACTCCTGCGCCACTGATTTCATAAGAACCATCAAGATTAAAAAGATGAGGATTTAAATGAAAAAATTGATTTGAATCTTCTGGGCAATTATGATGATCAGTAATTATTTTAGTAATACCTGTTTGACTATTACTAATACTACTGCCCAAATCGGTAAACCATACAAGCTCGTGATTATCATTTTCTAATTTATCTAAAACATTTTTGTCAAGTTGTTTAACAAACTCAATTGAATTTTTTTTACCAAGTCTATTTAAAGTTTCAGTTGCTATTGCACCAGCAGTAATTCCATCTGCATCAATATGGCTTACAATATGAATTTCTTTTGAACTATTGATAATATCTGCTATCTCTCTTGCTCTTTTTAACAAAAATTTAGACCTCTTCAAAAACCGTAATGGTCTAGGCTAAAATATGTCTTTCGAAATTAATATAAAAAGGAAAAAAAATTTAAAAAATTAGAAAAAAAGAAATTTTTTATTATTTTTCTGCCATTGTTTTGTATTTTTTGTATCTATTATTGACGTCTTGCTCTAGTTTTTTATGAAGTTTCTTTGCTTCATCTGGAAATGTCATAGTTAGAACGTTATATCGAACTTCACCCATTATGAAATCATGAAGTGTTCCATTTGGTTCTTTATAATCTAGCTGGAATGGATTTTTGCCTTCATCAGCAAGCCTTGGGTCATATCTGTATAGTGGCCAGTATCCACTTTCTACTGCGAGTTTTTCTTCTTCTTGGGTTTTTCCCATTCCTTTTTTGATTCCATGGTTGATACACGGTGCATAACATATAACTAAAGATGGTCCGGGATAACTTTCTGCTTCTTTGAGTGCTTTGACAAGTTGGTTTTTATTTGCACCCATTGCAACACTTGCAACATAAACATAGCCATATGTCATTGCCATTATACCAAGGTCTTTTTTCTTGGTTTTTTTACCGCTTGCTGCAAATTTTGCAACTGAACCAATTGGTGTTGCTTTTGATGATTGCCCACCTGTGTTTGAATATACTTCTGTATCATAGACTATTATGTTGATGTCTTCACCCATTGCAAGAACATGGTCAAGACCACCATAGCCTATATCATATGCCCAGCCGTCTCCACCTGAGGCCCATATGCTTTTTTTGGTAAGCATTGTTCTTTCGTCCCAGATTTGTTTTAATATTTCATCATCGTGTTTTTCTTTGAGTAATTCTTTTATCTTGTTTCCATATTCTTTAGAGCCATCTGCATTATCCTTGTTTTCAAGCCATCCTTTGAATGCTTCTTTTAGTTCACCATTTGCTTTTCCATTTGCCTTTTTTATGAGATCTGCAAGTTTATCTCTGCGCTGAATTGTAGCAAGAGCCATTCCAAAACCGTATTCTGCGTTATCTTCAAATAATGAGTTAGCCCAAGCAGGACCGTGACCATCTTTGTTTACTGCAAATGGAACTGATGGAGCTGATCCTCCCCAAATAGAAGAACATCCCGTTGCATTTGCAATTATCATACGGTCGCCAAAAAGTTGGGTTACTACTTTCATATATGGTGTTTCTCCACATCCTGCACATGCGCCAGAAAACTCGAGTAATGGTTGCTGGAATTGTGATCCTTTAACACTAAATTTATCAAAACTGCCAGAGCGAATAGGTATTTTTTCTGAATATTTTTGTAATGGAACCTGGTTTTTCTGAGTTGTAAAAGGTTTCATAACTAATGCTTTTTCTTTTGAAGGACATATATCTGCACAATTTCCACAGCCCATACAATCCTCAGCATAAACTTGCATTCTGAAATTTAATCCTTCCATATCTTTACCGGTTGCTTTTTTTGTTTCAAAACCCTCTGGAGCGTTTTTACATTCTTCATCTGTTAAAAGCACAGGTCTTATTGCTGCATGTGGACATACCATTGCACATTGATTACATTGAATACAATTGTCACAAATCCATTGTGGAACATTAATTGCTACTCCTCGTTTTTCATATCTTGTTGTATTGGTTGGAAAGATTCCTGCTGGTGTAAATTTACTAACAGGTAATTTGTTTCCTTGTTGGGCAATCATTGGGTTCATGACATTTTCAACAAAATCAGGAAGATCTGATTCCTTTTTTCCTTCAGGGGTTAATTGAGCCCAGTTATCTGGATAATTTATCTCCTGTATTTGATCAAGTGCTGCATCGACTGCTTTCCAATTCATTTCAACAACGTTTTTACCTTTTTTACCATATGTTTTTTCTATTGCTTTTTTCAAGTAATCTATTGCTTGATCAACTGGTAAAACGTTTGCTAGTTTGAAAAATGCAGTTTGCATCACCATGTTTATTCGGCCGCCTAGGCCAATGTTTTTTGCGATTTTTACTGCATCAATTGAATAGAATTTAAGATTTTTTTCTGCAATAGTTTTTTTAATTGAATTTGGAAGTTGTTTTTCCATTTCTTCTAGAGACCAAGGACAGTTTAATACAAAAGTTCCACCTTGTTTAATTCCTTCTAAAATATCGTATTTTTCAACATAGGACGGATTATGACATGCAACATAATCAGCTGTATCGATCAAATAAGTTGATTTGATTGAAACTTTTCCAAAGCGTAAATGTGAAATTGTAACTCCAGCTGATTTTTTAGCATCATATGCAAAATAACCCTGGACATACATGTCAGTATTATCCCCAATGATTTTTATAGCGTCTTTATTGGCACCAACTGTTCCATCACCACCAAGACCCCAGAATTTACATCTTACAAGGCCTTCTGGTGATGCATCGATTTCTTCTACATCTAATGATGTGTTGGTAACATCATCAATTATTCCAACTGTGAATTGATTTTTTGGATTATCATTTTTTAAATTATCAAAAACAGCTTTTGCCATACTTGGTGTAAAATCTTTTGAACCAAGTCCATATCTTCCACCAACAATTATCATTTCTTTATGCTTGTTTTGATAAATCGAACAAATATCAAGATACATTGGTTCGCCAAATGCACCACTTTCTTTTGTCCTGTCTAATACAGCTATTTTTTTAACACTTGATGGTATTGTATTTAGGAAATGTTCTGCTGAAAAAGGTCTGAAAAGTCTAACTTTTATAAGTCCTACTTTTTCACCTTTTTTATTTAGATATTCAACTGCTTCTTCTGCTGCTTCAGCGCCTGATCCCATCATTATAATTATTCGTTCTGCATTTGGATCACCGAAATAGTCGAAAAGATGATAAGATCTACCTGTAAGTTTACTTACTTTTTCCATTTCTTCTGCAACAATCTGTGGCACTTTCTGGTAAAACTTGTTAGCTGCTTCATTTACTTGGAAATATATATCCGGGTTTTGTGCAGTTCCTCTAAGATGTGGTTTTTCAGGATTTAAGGCTCTTTCTCGATGTCTTCTTATGCCTTCCCAATCAACAAGTGGGCCAATGTCGTTGTAATCTAACATCTCGATTTTTTGAATTTCATGGCTACTTCTAAAACCATCAAAGAAATGAACAAATGGAATGCTGGCTCTAATTGTAGATAAATGTGCAACTAGTGCTAAATCATTGATTTCTTGAATTGAGCCAGATGCAATTTGAGCAAAACCTGTAGCACGGGCAGCCATTACATCCTGGTGGTCTCCGAAAATACTTAGTGCCTGGCCAGCTATTGCTCGAGCCGATACATGAAAAACACAAGGCATAAGCTCTCCAGATATTTTATACATATTTGGAACCATGAGAAGAAGCCCTTGTGATGCTGTAAAAGTTGAACAAAATGCTCCTGCTGAAAGTGCACCGTGTACTGCCCCTGCAGCTCCTCCTTCTGATTGCATTTCTTGGACTTTTAGTGTTTGACCAAAAATATTTTTCCTTCCTTGAGCAGACCATGCATCTACAACTTCACCCATAGGTGATGATGGAGTAATTGGATAAATAGCTGCGACATCTGAAAATGCATATGCAACATGTGCAGCAGCTGTGTTACCATCAACTGATTTTATAAAATTTTCTTTCTTATCTTTCATAGATTTTACCTCGCTTACTAACGCATTTGACACATTAAACACCTCATATATTACATATATGGTACGTAACCGGTAACTAGGTTTCATAAATAAATATTTGGTATAATAAAAATATAGAATAAATAATGTTAAACTAACGTTGATTTCTACTCTTCATCATTTGGATAACTTTTATCTGGTAAAGACGGGGAGATGATAAAACCTTTTTTCTTCTTCTGCCTTTCACCCCATGTCCTCAGAATTGGTGGCAAAACAATAATCGAGGAAATATATGAATAAATGATGGTCATTGTAACAATAATTCCAAATTGTTGTTCAGGTGGCATAGGTGCAAGAGTTAAAAGGCCAAATCCTGCTGCGGTTGTAAGGGCTGCAATAAATAACGCACCACCAGTATGACCAATAGTTGTTGCTACAGCTTTCTTAACATCTCCAGTTCTATCTGCAGTAAGTCTAAATCTTTGAGTGGTATGAATAGCATAATCTATGCCAATTCCAATTGTTAGACTAGTAACCATTATAGTCATTATATTGAACGAATAACCAATGAGATATATAGTTCCGATAATCCAAATTATACAAAGTCCCACAGGAATAACAGCTATTGCGCCAAGAATAGGATTTTTAAAAACAATCATTAAAACTAATGTGGCAAGGATAATTGATATAGACGTTGACAAAATTTGACTCTCTGTCATTGAACCTAAGATCGTATACATAGAAGAGGACATACCTGTCACAATTCCATCTGCATCTCCATAGCTTTCCATATCTTCGTTTAATTCATTATAAAGTATACCTGATACTTGATTGGAATCAACAGAATCATCATTTACAAAATTAACTGTGGTATAAATCCTCATAACAGTTGCGTCATACTCATTATTCTTATTTTTATGTAAAACACGTAATGTATCTACCATATGTGCAGGATTTGTATAAAAATAATCATAAAGTTTCTCAACATCATCATCTGTTTTTGGTATTCCTTGGGAATTTAAGTTAAAATCTGTAATTATTGATGAGTTATCCTTAATAGCATCTCTTATAACTGAAATAATAGATATTTGTTTAGGTTCTCCATCTGGTTTAAAAGCAACATAAGAATCATCTTTTAAATTTTCATAGGTTTTTGATATTCCTTCTAAAGTTTCTACTGATGCAACTTCTCCTTCTATGAAAATGTATTCTTGATCTTCACTTGCAGACGGGAAATATTTTCCAATATTAAACATTAAATCTAAAGTTTCATTTCCTTCTGGTAAAAAATCATCCATATCAAATGTTGTTTCAACATTGGCCGCACCCACTCCTAAAAGAACTGTTATAATAACTGTTAAAACAATTATGCTTTTACTATGTCCTAAAACAAAATTTGAAAACTTCTCCATGGTATACTCTAATGATAATTTGTTATTATTTTTTGATACCAAAGGTTTTGTTTTATTTCTATCAAGAAGATAACGAACAGCTGATTGGAATGTTAAAGCATTAATGAGAGTATAAATAATTCCAAGTGCGCATAAGAGACCAAAATCTCTTAATGGTGGAACTGACGCCGATAAAAAAGATAAAAATGCAATAACTGTAGTAAGTGTTGCAAGAAACATTGCTGTACCTACATCATTAATTGATTCAACAATTGCAGCACCAGGTTTGTAACCTTTTTTAAGTTCTGCGCGATAATTATGGAACAGATGAACAGAGTAATCAACACCCAACCCCATCAATAATGGTACAACTGCAACCATCATCATATTGAAATTTATACCAAGCAAAACCATTGTTCCAAAAAGCCAAATAATTGATATGCTAAGACTTACAAGTGGTAAAAAAACATAGGATAATCTTTTAAACATTATCAATAAAATAAGAGATATTACAAGGAAAATTGCAGGCATAATTATTATATTAGCTTCTTCTGTTAATTCGTTCAAATCATTTGATACTATTCCATTGCCAGTTGCTTTCATTGAAACATAGTCTTCTCTACTGTCAAGACCTATTAAGGTAGATTCAATTTTTCCACTTATTTCAGCTAACTCCATATAAAGAATTGAGCTGTTTAGTTGAACCATCATAAGAGTTGAACTTGGTCCTTTTTTGTCCATATAATCTGGTGATAAAAATGAAAGAGCCCCTGTTTTTAAGTCTTCAATAAAATATGGTTTTAAATAATAAACCTGATTTGAAACGCCTTCATCAGGTGCTTGATCAAAGGTTACCCAATTATCCTGAAAATCTTTTAATGAAATACTATCTATCGAAAACTGTTCACTATTTAACATATCAAATATTTCATCAAAATCTTCCCATGTAAAATCACCAAAACGACTCAAGATTTTTTCAGAAATAGAGTTAATTATTGGTCTATTTTGAATCTGGTCAATTAATTTTTCTAAAAAGTTGATGTCGATTATAATTCGATTCCATGGTTTATGAAGAATAGGAGTTTGATATATTCTTACCCCTGCTTTTGTATTTCCAATCTTTGCTGGTAATTGCATTCCATTAAATTGGGGTGCAATACCAAATTTACCAAGTTCTTCCTTGTCAACTTCTATCTGTATTTTGTTATTTTCAGTATTAAAACTAACATTTCCGGAATTTAGATCTATTGGAAAGGATATGTCCTGATCTGGTGCCTTAATCCAAAGATAAGATTCAGCTTTATATGAGTCAAATAATTGCCGATTTAATAAATTACGAATCAATGCTTGAATGTTTCCGATTATTCCTTTTCCCACTTCCCATATAGGTTTAGAAGGTTCAATATGTGCTGTAATTTGATATTCAATACCTTTAAGTTGTTCATCAGGGATAATTAGGTTTTCAAAATTAATATACCATTCCCATGTGTTTATTTTCCTATAGGGTGATTTAATTTTATTTTTAAATTGTGATAGATCATATACTTCTATATTAAAAATAAAAGTTTCGTCACTTGTAGTAATATAATAGTTTTTTATATCCAGACTATCGATATTTTTTCCTCTTGATAAAATTGTATTGGGATCATAATCGATTTTTTCATTTGAGTCATCTGTTTCAAGCATTTTTATTTCATTATTTTCAATTTGTGCCATTAAATCGTTATAAGCCATTGTAATTTGCTCGTCTGAGCAGTTTAATAGTGGTTCACCAAATTCAATTTGACATAAAATGTCTAAAAAACCAGATATACTAATTGATCCTACAATTTCATCGTATTTTTTATCTAAATCCTTTAAAACTTTATATTGCTCCTTTAAAGCATTGGCGGTTACAACATTTATTTCTTCTTGATTTTCAACAAAAATCAATATTACTTCGCCGGTTTCACCAAATAAGGTACTAACCCGAAGGCCGGCTTTGACTATTTCATCATCGGGAATAAAATCTTCTGTTGCGGTTTCCATTTCGATTGATGGAACTAAACTTGCAGAACCAAACGTAATTAATAAAATAACAATTACAACCAGCCATGGTCTTTTTTCAATAAAGCCTCCCAGTTTTCTTAACATGTGTATATCTTCATTAGTATATTTATATAGTAAATCAAATTGTTATTATTATTTAATATTTAATAGTGTCTATTATGTATATTTATTACTTTATATTTTTTGTGGAATATAACAATAATATTTTTCAAAATAATTAAAACATAATTGTTATATAAGTAATAGTGATTCAAAAAACAAATACGTGAGGAGTTTATATGATTATTGATGTATCGATTATAGCACCAATTGGAGGTATAATTGCTTTGTTTTTTGCATTATTTTTGTATTTTTCAGTAAAAAAGCAAAGTCCTGGAAATGAAAAAATGCAAGAATTAAGCGTTGCAATTAGGAAAGGAGCAATGGCTTTTTTAAAAAGTGAATATAAAGTGTTGATTGCATTTGTTTTGGTTGTTTCAGTTTTATTATTTGCTGCATCTATTGGAGACGATAGTACTATACATTGGGGGACATCTCTAGCTTTTGTAATAGGTGCAATTTTTTCTGCTGTCACTGGAAATATTGGTATGCGTATGGCAACTATGGCTAATGCACGAACTGCAGAAGGTACTAAAAACAAATTGAGCAAAGGGCTATCAATAGCATTTTCCAGTGGTGCAGTCATGGGAATGTGTGTGGTTGGACTAGGAGTTCTTGGGGTTTTTAGTCTTTTTTTGCTATTTTTTTACTATCTTGATTTAGGAATTTTACTTACTACAAATATTTTATTTGGTTTTGGTTTTGGTGCATCATCTATTGCGCTTTTTGCCCGTGTAGGTGGTGGAATTTATACGAAAAGTGCAGATGTTGGTGCTGATCTTGTTGGAAAGGTTGAAGCAGGAATTCCAGAAGATGATCCCCGAAATCCTGCTGTCATTGCTGATCAAGTTGGAGATAATGTTGGTGATGTAGCTGGAATGGGTGCTGATCTTTTTGAATCATATGTTGATTCAATTATTGCAACAATGGCTCTTGCTGCAATTGCTGGAGCTGTTGTGACAAGTGGAGAAATTTTACCTTGGTTGCCAAAAGAAGAATTATTAGCTTCAGGTGATACTTTAAATTTTGTTATGCTTCCATTAATTGTAGCAGGTATGGGAATATTTTCTGCAATTATTGGAACTCTTGTTGTGATTCTTGGTAAAGGAAAAAATATCTATGGAGCCCTACGTAATTCATTATTTATTGCAACAATATTTACAGCCATATTTGGCGGAGTTGCAACCTGGTATCTTTTAGGGAGACTTGAACCATTTTATGCGATGCTTGCAGGTCTTATTGGAGGAATATTAATTGGATTGTCCACTGAATATTTTACATCGGAAAAAAGAAGACCTGCACAGGGAATTGCTGAAGCATCTAAAACAGGACCTGCAACTGTGATTATACAAGGATTGCAGGTTGGAATGATTAGTACAATTATTCCAATTATTGCCGTTGTAATTGCTATGATGGTTGCTTATTTATTATCAGGGTTTTATGGTGTAGCCTTATCTGCGGTTGGAATGTTGAGCATATTAGGTGTATCTCTAGCAACCGATTGTTATGGTCCAGTTGCAGACAATGCACAAGGTATATCAGAGATGGCAGGTATGGGATCTGAAGTTAGAGAACGAACTGAACAACTTGATGCAGTAGGAAATACAACAGCGGCTATGGGTAAAGGATTTGCTATCGGCTCTGCTGCTATTACATCTCTTGCATTGATTTTTACATATATTTTTACTGCAAACACTCTATTACCTACAGAAAGCCCGTTGGTTCTAAAATTAAGTGATCCGTATCTAGTATCTGGAATATTTATTGGTGCTATGCTTCCATTTGTTTTTGCAGCATTAACTATGGGTGCCGTAGGAAAAGCAGCATATGCTATGGTTGAAGAAGTTCGTTATCAGTTTAAAAAATTCAATCTTTTAAAAAGTGACAAAAATAAACCTGATTATGAGCGATGTGTAAAAATTAGTACTAATCGAGCGTTAAAAGAAATGATTATACCTAGTTTATTAGCAGTTATTTCACCCGTAATTGTCGGAATTGTG
>Ga0272441_10008893_pt1 | contig 15714 bp, 20 predicted proteins | sample SSMProp6N_FD_193582 | JGI IMG/M metagenome (GOLD analysis project Ga0272441, IMG submission 193582) | Marine sediment archaeal communities from Little Sippewissett salt marsh, Falmouth, MA, United States - SSM-Prop-6N | ecosystem: Environmental > Aquatic > Marine > Wetlands > Sediment ... | reverse complement strand
CGCCCCCCTGGTATCCGCCGAACTGCTGCATCAGCATCAAATCAAGCCCGCCAGTCGGGCCACGGGCTCCCACATTCTGGACCATTCTCTGGAATCCTTGCGCAACCGCTTGTGCCCGCGTAGGCGCAAGCCCGCCTTTGGACAATTCCAGGCCCATGTCCTTGAGCGAGTCTTTCGCCATTGGAATGCCGGTCTGCTGGAACTGCTGGATGCCCTGAGCAACGGATTGCATGTACTGGTTTATTTCCGCCCCATTCAGGCCCAGCTCTACCGCATCCTGCAAAGCTTCGCGCAACTCTTCCCCAGCGCGACCCCGGCCCCCTACCAGACCACCGCGCCTTGATGCCTGCAAAAATGCGCCAGAGGTTTCTGCGCCCACCCCGTACAAGGTCTGCGCCCCCATAGCCGCTTCCATGAAAGGCTGCATTCCAGGGGCACCTGCTTCAAACCGTCCCCCGCCTGTCTGCATAAGCTGGCCCATGAATTCCAAGGATTCTGTCCGACCTTGGCCCATCAGCCGCCTTCCAGCCGACACAGGACTTCCAAACGCCCGCGCACGCGCCCTACGGGCCGCTCTACGGGCCTCCGACGCCTCAAAGCCTGCTGTGCCCTTGGCCGCAGTCAAAACGTCTTGTGCGCCATGCATGGACTGCGTACCGGCAACATCAAATCGCTTGTAAATGTCCGACCAACCCCCCGGCCCTTTCCCAGAAGTAGCCCGGTCGTAGACTTCCAGGCCCAACTTCTCAACTTCATTGGACAAAAAGTCCATTTGCTTTCCAGAAAGAGTCTGCGCAAGGGAGTTTTCTATGGTAAATCCGGTGCCAAATTCGTTGGAAGTAGGTGTAATCTTTGGCATATTTGCCAAATTCACACCTTCCCCAAGCTCTGTCCCCTGCATCTTGACCATGGCTTCTTGGAGCAACTGCCGATAGCCCCCCTGCATGTAAGCGCTGGTCCTGGCAGTTTTGGGAATAGCCCGCGCCCCCGCCATGGCCTGCGCCGCTCTGGCCTCCGCCTGGGAAGCTTGCGCCATCATGCGAGCATCCGGAGCAACGTAGGGGGCCAATCCCACCAACTGCCTTTGGTGCTGCAACGACATTTGGGAATAGCCCGCCGCAGACCCAAGCTGCCCGGCAAGGAAGCCTCCAATGCCTGGAATAGCCCCCAGACCTTGTTGCATGCCCTGTATGCCCTGGAAAGCCGCTCCCCCTGTCATGCCCCAGGCCCCGGCTGCGCCGCGCCTCAAAGCGCCCCCTGCCAGCATGCCAGCGGTTTGTCGCCACATCCCCGGACCCCTCTGGAGAAATAGCGGGGCCATCCCGGGGGCCGCAGCTTGCATGAAGCCCTGCGCGAAAGCTCCTTTGCGCTGCTTCTCTGCCATGGCTTCGACTTGGCGGTCTTGGGCTTGTTGTTGCTCAAAGGCTTTTCGTTCTTGCTGGGCTTTCCGCTCCTGTTCCCGCGTGATGCCCTGGATAGCCTTTTCCAGAGTCCGGGCCGCTTTTGCTTCCCCAGCATACGCACGTTCTTGCAGTCGAATGGATTCGGATACATTCTTCGTTGCTTCCCGAAGACTCTGCATCCGGTCTTCCATCTTTTGGTAGCTTTTGGAGCCTGTGTCCCCCACCTTCATCATCTGCTGATGCAAATCCGCTTGCCGCTTGAGAAGAGTCCCCAGCCCCTTTTCCAGAGATTTGACGTATTCGTCGTTTTTCTTGTGGGCCTCCGCCTGCTTCTTCATGCTGTCGAGCGACTTTTCGCTCAAGCCCAAAGCCTGGCGAAGAGCCTTATCGAACCCCTTGGTTTCGGCGGATATGACTAAGCTGGTTTTGTATTCGTTGTTTCCGGCCATGCGCTACCTCTTGTCCAAGTCTGGAATTCGCCCTGCTTCCAATTCGCGCTCCCATTCGTCGATGAGGTCATCTTGGACTTCTTCCGGTTCATCCAGCGCTCTTTGAATTTCGTTCCACCTCGCAAACAGCGCATCCACCTCATCAGTTTTCAGCACCCGGTCTTCATCATCCAAACGAGCCCGGATTCCTTGCCGCTCGACCATTAGGTCTTCAAAGTATTCCAGGGTCAACTCAGCCGTGCTCTGCCCTTCAAAGAGGCTGTGGTTCGGGGGCAACTTGTATTTCCCAGCCCACCATCGGCGCAACTGCGCTAACCCGCTTTCCAGATTCTCCTTAGCCCTCTGTTTCAGGTTGCTGGTATCCGAGAAACGTAGCCTCATGGGCTACCACCTCCGAATACAATTCTTGCAGCAACCGCACGTCATCCAAAGCCAACAAGTCTTGCGCCCATTCCGGACGCTCGACCAAAGAGTAAGTCATGTGTGCCACCATCAAATTGATTTCGATGGTAAGCGAGTCCAGAGAAGCCATCGGAACCCCCGCCGCCAATTTGGCTTGCAGCACCCCAGCCATTTGACGCCTGCCAATGGACAGCACCTCATTGACGAAATCGCCTTTCCAGACTTTCCCCCGCCCATCCTTCCATTCGAACTTGAAGGGGTACTTCTTTTGCAGCCGGGGGTCCGCTTGCTTGGGCTTGCTTGCTTCTTCCGTCCGGCTGTCTTCCAGCTCTGATAGCCTGCGTTCCAGAGATTCTTTTTCGGCTCGCACATCCAGCACGGGCTCTTCTTGCAAGTGCTTCGGTTCCAATTTGCTTGCCAACTCTTTTTGCTTTTCGGAATTCATTTCGCTCTCCTTGGGTTCAATCCAGATTTTCCCAAGGATGCCAGCTACGGCTGGGATGGGCAAGCTCTCAGAACAAACGAAGCCCCAAGACGCGGGGGGTTCGCCTTGGGGCTTCTAAACCCTGCATAGCAGGGATTCCGCTAGATTTCGCTTTCGTCCCGCACGCGGATTGCGACGAATTCCACATCCTCGCCAACAACGCCGCGAGCATCCACGGTCCAATTGTGGGAGGCGATTTTGACTTGCTCGACCGTGGCGATGAGCTTGCCCGTCTTGGTGTCTTCGATGGTCGCCGTCATTTCACCGGAAACCAGGATGTTTTCCAAGTGCTCTTCGACGTTGCCGCCCACGGAAGGAAACCACCCCTGCGTCTTGAGCGTTTCGCCCACAATTCGGAACATCGAAGCCGTGAGGCGAACTTCGTAGCCGGTCGGCACATGCTCTTCGATTTCGATGTTGTCCAAAACCGCAACGGGCTCGTAAGTGATGCTTTCGGTCAAGGCCACATTCCGGGCATAGCCGACCTTCACACCATTGATTGAAAAGCGTGCCCTTGCGCCAGTGAACAGTCTTCCCTTTTCCATGGCTCAGTCCTTTCCTTACTCAGCGGTCTGGCGCAGCGTGACCAAGTGAACCACGTTGCGAATGAAGTTGATGGGAAGCACGGGCGCAAGTTCCACGGACACTTCCATCACGTCCGCAACCAATTCAACCCACAAGCTTCTGGATGCGATAATGACTTGCGCGTCCTTGAGTAAGCCCAGCGTGTTGATTGCCACACCCTTGCCTGCGTTGACGGTTCCAGAAAAGCCCTTTTTCCCGACCGCGAACTCCATGTTGGTTCGGAAATTGAACACCGCGAAATTCACGGCCTCGTTGACCGAACCCTCGATGAACGCCAGATTGTTCGAACTCAGGTGCGTCGTGATGTTCCGAACCACGCGGCGTCCAACACCATCCACGTTCTCCATGAAGCAGCACCCGCCTTGAATCATTTCCTCGCTGTCATCGGTCGGGTTCCAACTGGAGTCCTGCCGGATGGACAAGACGTTGGCGAACTTGTGCGTCAAGCTTTCGCCCACCGGGGAACCCGCCTGCATGCCAGCCGCGATTGCCGCCTGGTAGTAGGGTTCGAACTCTTGCCGTTCACCCGCCACATTGAAGCGCTCGACCGCTTGCCCGAACGCCCGAATGTGCCTGGAATTCAGGTCAACAACTGCGGCCTTGAATTCCGTCTTGGTCGGAACATCGGTCAACCCGGTGTTCAGGATGCCGACGAATCCATCGCGCTCGCTTCGACCGATGCCGCCCATGTACGCGCAATGGGCTTCGCAAGCGGCATGAACTGCGGGGTCGCCAGTCAAGACCACGATGGAATTCACGCGAATCTTTTTCAGAAGGTTCAGCGCATCCTGCCAATCCGAAAAAGAGGGGGTGCCTTCGACACCGCCGCTCAGGAAGACCGGAGCCGTGGTGTTGTCCGGGGCTCCGCCCTTTGCGCCGGTCGCCTTGGCAAACACCGCAAACTGCGAATTGGTGTTGGCCCAAGAGATAATGGCCCAAAGGTCTGCTGTGAACCCCGGCTCTGTCGGGCCTAAGCAGCTCACCGCACCACCCGCGCCCGTGGTCACGTCCAAATCCGCCGGGTCGAAGGTCAAAAGCCCCGTGACCAACGTGAGGACAAAACCGTAGGGGGTCGAGCCGTAGGACCGGGCATTGAAGTAGTCCGCCACCTTCTGGATGGTGTTCTGGACCGAAGGGCTGGTTCGCGCTGCTTCTCCGGACAGCGTGACGGTGCGGGCTGCTTCAACTGCCCCCACAGCAAGGTACAGAATTTCGGAGAAGGTAGCCGCGCCGTTGACGGCTGTGGTGCCGGTCAAGGTCAACTTCTCCAATTGCACCGCACCGGATGCGTTCAAACCGACCAACACCATATCTTTCGTCGTTGCGCCATCGGCAACAACATCGATGGTCCCAGCCGCGTACATGGCCGCGCACACGCCCAAACCCGCGTCCCCATTCGCCCCGGCGGCGATGGTCAAGATGGTGGCCGGGTCATCATCCTGCATCGTGACGGTGCCTGCCGTGGTGCCGATGATTCGCGCCCCCAACACCGAAGCAAAGCTTTGGCTCCCTGTGACGGACCCGGTGCCTGCCAGCGTGAGGGTTTCGGACACGGCTGCGCCAGTCCCGTCCAGTCCGTAAATGACCACCTTCTGGCCCACATCACCGGAGTCACTACTGGCGACCGACATGACGGATGCGGCGGAAGGTTGCGCCGTGATTTCACTGTCGAGGCCAGCCTGGTCCCGGGTGCCCTTGGCAACAACCGCTCCGCCATCTTCGACTTCTGCGGTCATCGCATCCCAACCGCCAGTCGGCTTGTTGTAAGTGATGGTGAAAATGTCATCCCCGCCCAAGTCATCCACCGACTCGACAACATCCTCGAAAGCGATGGTCAACAACTTGCCTTGCGTGGTGCCGTCACCGATGGACACGTTCACTTGCGACGTGAACGCGCCGAAGTCTTTCGACTCGATTTCGATTGCGTCACCGTAAGCATTCGCCAGCGTTCCCGCCGATTGCGTTGCGGGATTGACCTTCATGGGAATGACTTTGACAGCCCCGCCCAAAATGGCCGGGTCTTTCGCGGGAGCAAACAGCATCGGGGACACTTCCAAAAGCTGGCCCGACCGGAAAAGCTCGTTTGCCTTTTCCGGCTTGGTCATGCTCAGGAAATCCGCGATTTCCGAAATCTCAGAGACCGGCTTTCCACCTTCTGCCGTTCCCAAGACTGCCACGATACCGGCTGCGGACAATCCGACTTGCTCCAGGCCGGTCGTGTCCACTTCGGAATATGAACCGGGAATCGAAATAACCCGGCCATTGAAAAAAATCGACGTTGCCATTTCTTACTCCTTTTCCTAGCCCGTAGGCTTTCCCATGAACTGTTGCAAAGCCAATCGCCATTCGGGGATGGTCATCGGCCCCAGCTTGTTCTTTTTCGCATGCAGCTTGAACCCGGCGAGCTGGTCCCATTTCGGCCCCGCCACCTTGAGAAAGACTTCCAAACGGACCAAGGGCTTTTCAGGCATCGGCACCGGCTTGGAAGACTTCTTGGGGAAAGCTTTGGGAATTGGACGGGCTGCATCTTCGGACGATTTGGACAACTCGGCTTCGGCGGTCGTTGCGTTGACCACATCCAAAGCATCATCGGGTTTGTCGGCAGAAGACATTTCCAGAGGCTTGTCTTCCAGCTTCTTTGCGGACTTCTTACTCTTCGCCATTTTGTCCCTCTGTGAAGAAAGTCACCAAAGTTTTGACGCCCCCAACATCGCTTGGAGACCCTGATTTGTCAATGTGTATTCCAGATATTCCGAATGCCTTAGCCAAAAGCGACTCCCTGTCGATTCTCTGGAATTCGCGCTGGCAAGTCAAAGTAAGCTGGCGCACAAACAAGTGCTCGGGAACGTACTGCGGGTCCGGGGCCAAATCCATTCCAGAGATTTTGAACTGGAACAGGTTCAACTCCGTTACCAGAAATTGCAGCCCAGCGATGAGAATCGATTTGACGATTTCGTAGTAGTACGCGGTCACGTCCGGGTGCTCGGTAAAGACCGTCAAATTGTAGGTATGCTGCCAGAGGGAAGCCAACAAGTCCGCCCCGTAGTCATCGCCCATCGTGGTTATCTGCCCCGCCGAATCTCCCAGGAAGGAATCCGTTTCGCCTTCCGCGCCAAGCGTGATTGTGACCAACGGAAACTTCGCATCCCGTCGCGCATAGCCATTAGCGACGTTCAGCCCTTTCGCCGCGAAGTATTGCTTGATTGCGTCCACCTCGGAATCGTCCAGCGCGTACCACCGTTCGAACAAGTCATCCAGCAAACGAGAATCGTCCTTCATTTTCTGGATGCCGATGGTGAGAAGTTCATGGAGATAGCGATGCAGCATGTCATCCCTCCAATAACGCTGCCACAGCTTTCGGGGCCAACTCCTTCACGAATTGGCTTACCTTCTGCGCGTAATTTCGGGCCGGGATAGGCCCCCGCATCCATCCGATTGTGACTGCTTCTGAGATTGTCCGGAAAGTGAAGTATTGCGACTGGTCCGCCTTCTCGTACACCTTCTTCTCTTTTATCATCCCCGCGTAAATGTCCGTCTTGTGATGCGCCCTGAGCTTGGGGGCATGCCCCGCCTTTAGCCTTCCCCCGTACACGGTGCCCCCTCCAGGGGCAGACCGGGATGGGCTCAGTTTTTTGGCCCATCCGTAAATCTCCTTGCCCAGCTTCTTCGCATCGGCTACGGCTTCATGCCCGGAGTATGCCGACCCCATTTCTTGCCCAATCGTTTTTCCTCTCGGGGAATCCTTCGAGCCCGGCGTGGTGTGCCGGAAAGGAACTGCCCGATAGAAATGCCCCGCTGCCGCACGCCGCTTCCCCTTCTTCCCAAAGGGAGCTTCTGGAACATTCGGCCCAAGCAACGTAGTCCGCATATCCAGGGTAGCGGGGTCTCCGTTCTCCAGCATGTGGGCGACTTCCCCAACAAGCGTCACCGTCGCTTGCATGAACTTCGTTTCGACGGGAAGGATTCCAGAAATGTAGTCATGCCGCAAATGACTCGTATCGCCCTCCGCCAGCCGAATCCAATGATTTCGCGCTGCCGCTGCCAAGTTCCCCAGCACCTCGTCAATCTGCGGGGGAGTCAACTTTGCGAAAATCCCTTGGGGGACTAAGCTCTCAAGTTGTTCGAAGAGAATCATGGGTCTGGCAAAAATTCGAGCCGCATAATGGCCTGAATCGGAAGCCTGCGCGGGTCGCCTCTTGGGGTTCTTGGGGTCTTGGTCTTGTACTTCGTTGGGGAAGTCCGGGCAACATGCGGGTGCTCTATGACAAGCCAAGTCGGGTGACACAAGTAATGAATTGCGAGCCGCGTTCCTTCGTTGGGCTCCCTCCCAGGCTTCCAGAGAATGCCGCCTTGCTGGTCCAAGGCGAAGTCAATGTCTGGAACGTACACTTGAGATTCCGACCGCAGCAAGTTCACGCCGCAAACCGGGTAGCGAGTTTCCAGAGTATCACTCCCGCCTGCTTCCCGAATTTCGGAGTAGCTGATTTCCGTATCCAGGCCGATGAGCCGGTCATAGTACGCCAGCTTGTTTTGATGCCGCACCGTAACCTGCATGGAACCCCCCATCCAGTTACCTACCTTATCCCAGGGGTTCATCGTGTTCTGGATAGCGGTCACGATTCCGCGAATCACCATCGCGTTGTTCGATTCGATGAGGTGCTTCTGGATTCCATCCAAGTCGCCAATCTCCGACCAATCTCTGGAAGCCGAAGACCCGAAGTACAGCCAACCCTCCCCCTTGCACAGCTCGCAATTCGGGTCCGGTTGTTCGGTCTGTTCGGAGACAGGGGTACACGGGCATGGGCACGCCCGCGTCCAGGCGAGAAGGTAGCCCTTCGTTTCGATGAGCAAGTCGAAGTCATCGGGCTTGAAGTCTACCCGCTTGCCCTGTTCCTTGGTCCCTTCGGGAAGTCCCAACGCGGGGAAGGACGGCATTGTGATTACGGGGTCTGCCATGTCATGCCACCGTGAACTTCAAGCCCTTCCAGTAGCGTTCCAGAGATTTCAAATCCTCCCGAATCTCCTTGTTGTACTGGATGAGCCTTGCGCCATAGCCCGCAGAGGTTGCCGAAGACGTGGTGTTGAAACTCTGTGACAACCCATCAACCGAAATCGATTGGCTGGCAATGCCTGCGCCGCCGAGTAGGTCGCCCGCAATGTTCAAGGGGCCAAAGCATGCCTTCTTCGCAATAATGTCCTTCATGTTGTCTGGAACTTTTCCAGACTCAAAGCCTGCCGTGTACTTCACGCGAAATGCGTCTGGAACCAACCTGGCGGACCCGTAAAGGTACGGGTAGAACGTGCCGGTGATGCCGACCAAAGGAACCGTCACGGATGCATTCGCGCCTGGGATGAGCTGGAGGTGCCCATTCTCCCTGTTGACGTGAATCCAGCTCCGGTCAAACTCCTTCACAAGAACTTCCGTGGGCAAGACCAACTTCACCGATTCCACGTCGATGATGGGGTACTGGAAAAGCTTCATCCACATATATTGCCGGTACTCTTCCCGCATGTAGTCGTGCTTCTCTTCTTCGATGCTCTTCGGGAGGATGGGAATGTCGAGCTTTTGTTCCAGCCATTTCACCGCAGCTTTGATGAACGCCTCGTACATGGAATTGGGGTAAGGTTCCCCGGAGTCATTCGTCAAGTCGAGGCCGAACAAGTAATGGTCCTTCAACTCTTGGACGGTGATAATGTCCAGAGCCGCGTCCCCTTCGCCTTGCTGGGCATCGGACTTCGAAGACTCTAATCCAGAAACCGAATTGTAGTAACTCGACTTGTAGTAATAGTCCGGGTCGCCAGCCTCATCCACAAATTCGTAGGCTGTCTTTCCAGATTCCAGAGCAAGCCGGGTAGTCGGGTCCGTTGCTTCGATGTAAGTTCCAGAAGGTCCGTTGATGCTCCGGTAGACCTTGATTCTGTCGAAGTGCTGCATCACTTCGGTCAAATTCGAAACCACGATTTTGAGCGTAATGACTGCCATCAACAACCTCCATCCGAACTGTCATTGGGCAGAATGGCCGGACGCAAATTCAATGCTGCAATTCGGCTGGTAGGGGCATCCTCTGCCGTCATCCCTGGTTGTACCTCATCTGCCCCCATTTCGGGAAGGTTTTGCGTTGCGCTCATACCGGGCAAGGTTTCGACAACGCGGGGAGGATTGGGGCATCCACCTTCCGCGCCTCCGCCAGATAGCACATTGGACTTGTACTCAACTTCCAGAGAATCCCCGTACTGCAACGGCTCCTTCAACTTCACGGTGCGCGGGGGAATGACCCAAAACCCATCATCCCAATCGCGTATTTTCAGCCGCCCGTTGACGTAAATGTTCACGGTGTCCGCGTTGTAGTCGAAGGACACTTCATAGACGGTGTTGCTTCCGTCGATTGCCCCCTGGAGGGATTCCCCAGCGGTTTCTTTCAGAAGACTGTCCGTCATGCCGCCTCGTACATGGCCTGCAACGAATCGCCCGTCAACGGGGCTTCGCGCATGCGTATCGTGGTCCCGCCCAGCTCATCGAACCCATCATCCCAATCTTGGATTTTCCGCAGACCATTCAGCCAAACCGATACCGTTCCAGATTTGTACGGCTGCGAAGTCTGGAAATCCACCTCGACTCCGTTGGGCTCCGGAGCCAAGGATTCTTTGATGGGGTCAATAACCATCATCCGGGGTTGCTCCATTTCCCATCGGAGGTTTTGGAAGCCTGCGAATCGTAGGCTGCGGGGCTGCTTCCACCCGGAATCGATTCAAAAGCTTTTCGATGTTGCGGGACTGCTGAATCTGCCGTTGCTTGGCATTGTCCAGGCGAACTTGCACCGTCTGGATTTGCCAATCCCGAACCTTCGCATCCCCCGCCGCTTGCTCGGCCTTGAGCTTCACTTGCGTCATGTCCGCTTGCAATTCGGACTTCGTTGCTTGCATTTCAGACTTCGTGCAATACACCGCGCCCATGATGCCCGCAACTGCGCCTGCGATTGCCAGCGCAGTCCCGATAAGCCCAACCAAAAGCTTGACGGAAAGTTTGGCTTCCACTTTTTGCACGTCATCGCCCATTTGTTTTCCTTTCGACAAGCTTGTCCCAATCCCAAGCCCCGTTACCAAGAGAATCCCGCAAGTCTTGCAGCTCTTCCAGCACGGCATGCATGCGTGGAACAAGCTCATCCAATGTGCGTAAGACAGCCATTCCGACTTGCAACGGTTTGAGGTCTTCCTTCTCAGTCGCCATCATAGCTCTCCATCTGTTCCCGCACCATCTTGCGGACATGGCCCCTCAAATCTTCCAGGGACTTTGTGAAAAGCTCGAATTGCTTTTCCAAAAGCATCGGTCTGAGAGTTTTGACTTCGACTTGTTGCTCCGAAAGAATCTCGAACATCGTTTCCAGTCGCTTGCTTCGCGTAACTTCTTGCTTGGCTGCGTCCCGTTGAAACGAATTCCATTCGATTTGCAGCCGGTCCACCATGCCTTGGAGTCTGGAAGCCGCAAGCGTTGCCCGACCTTCACATTCTTTTCTGTCTTGCACAGCATCGGAAACTTCTTTCCCCAACGCCTGCAAGCGAAGGTTGTAGTCTTGCCGCAAAGACTCAAAGGTCGCTTTTGTTTTCTCGGAATTTGCCTTGAGAAGCATCCGCACCAAGAAGCCAATGACTGCCGTGGTAAGGGCAAACGTGCCTCCCATGATGCCGATAAGCGTGCTCGTATCAATTTGGACTCCCGTTGGGTTCATCGCTGTTTCCCTTCTCACTGTTCCCCGCATCCAGTCCTAGCAGCGCACGCGCTTTGGCAACAAGCCGGGCCATGGGCCGCACCGGCTTTGTTATCCAGTCGTTTGCCTTGTGCCGTATGTATTCGACTTGCAAGTCCACGCCCTCGACTGCGGACATGACAATCACAGGCAAATCGATTTCATTCAGCCCCAACTCCTTTCGGATGTAGGTTAGAAGCTGCCAACCGTCCATTCGCGCCATCATAATGTCGGTCACTACAAGGTCAACGCTGCCTGGCGCATCGGTCAATCTCTCCAGAGCCTTTTCCCCGTCATTGGCGCGAATGACGGCGAACCCCTTGCTTTCCAGAAAATCACCGTACATGGCAAGGATGGTCCGGTCATCGTCAACAAGCAAAATGACGGGAGGCTCATTCATCGACTAGCTCCTTGAACACGTCCGGTCTATCCAAGCAAGTCTGGAAAACATCCTCTGGGGAAATCAATTCCTTTTCGGATTCGACCGTGACCCCCACTTCCAGAAGGAACAGGAAAACAAGCTCAGAGCACTTCAAAGCCCGGGAAGACCATGCCAAAGACTTTACCTTGAATTTGCACCAACTCCAGAGCATGCGAACCCAGGCTATGACTAGAACGCCTGCGTAATCATACGGTGTCCCCAAATGGCGCATCATGTGAATGAGCGCAATCTTGGGCACTCCGTTCTTGATTTCAAATTCGTGGGCAACGTCATGGCGCGCCTTGTGGGATAGCACAAGGCGCGTCCCGCCGATGGTTGCTTCCACAGCGCAATCCTGTCCCCACACCGGGAACTCTACAAACACATGGCTTACCCGGCCTTTTGTGAACCACCGAATCAACCGGCTAAACCACGATTTGCCAGCGGTGAAGATGATTCGGACTTTTTGCGCTTCGGTCATTTTTCGATTTCTTCTTTCCAGTAGCGTTCAGCAACCTTCCCAATCGTAGCTGTCTGGAAAACTCCAAACCGATAAATGCAGTCTTCCGTCTGGCGAAGTAGCTCTTCCTTTTCCTCCGCATCCATGTTCGGAAATTCCCGAACAATGATTTTTTGCAGCGCTTTTGTCATGCCTCATTCTTGCTCGTACAGTAGAAAGTAGCAGTCGCAAATTCTCCAGAATACGCTTTGTCATCCTCCAGCCAAATCCGAATGGACAACCCCAAAGAACTCGCAAGCTCCTTGATAGTTTTGTACTGGAATGGGAACACGACATGGCTTTGCTGTAATCCGCGTGCCACTCCCCCAATTGCCGGGACTTCCGGGTAGACCCCAATCGCCTCGTTGACAAAATCTTGAAGCGTCTTGTACGTCGTTGGGTCTCCAACCGGGTAGTCCCCAACAAAAGCTTGGAAGTGAATTGTGTCCAGCATCCCAATGTCGGATGAAAACTGAATTTCACTGTTTTCAACTCGCAAGATTTTTCCAGACAATGGGGCCAACGTAAACACGCTGGACCCCGCATACGAGTAATCCGCCGTCACCGTTCCAGATTGCTCTTCGAAAAATGTGACTTCGCCAGTTTCGTAATCAATGGAATAATCCCCACCGGAATCTGCCCACGGGGCTCGCTCTTCCTTTTCTACCCCGCCAACTTTGACAATCGGAAGGTACGGTGCGCTGTGCAAATCCTCCCGGTAGTATTTCCCATGGGTAAGGTCAATCCAAAAAGGATGCGCAGATTCGAACGTCAAGCCATCACCCGAATCAGATAGCTCTTCGCCTTCCACGCGGGAAGACCCCTGGAACCATGTGGTCTTGTCCGCCCAATTGTGGGTCACTACTACCTTGCTTGAACCTTGCCGGGGCTCTGGAGTTACAATGGCAGAGCCATCCGGGTTACGCGGTGGAATCCAACCGCCCATCACACCACCTCCACGCCATGAAACACGATGCTCAAATGGTCCAACCCATCTATATCATCCTGCACCGTCGCTCGGACGTAATCGTCCGTCGCGTATGTCCCGCTAGGCATGAACCGAAACCCTTCCAATGAAAACTCAGCCCGCAGAATATCGGGAATCGCTGCGTAGAGGTCAAACCCCCCAGCAACGGAACACTGGAGCAATTCTCGGGTGCGCTTGAACAGGTAAAGCGTGACTGCCGCGTCTTCGGCTTTCACCTCCAACAAAAGCCCGTTGTCTAATGGCCCGGTGATGCCTCCGAATTTGTCCCCGAACTTGATGGTGCCATCTTCCATAATCAACGAAAGGTCCACCCCATCCACGGCTACCGACCCCGGATTCCATTCGAAAACAGCCGGTGTGGGGTCGCCATCGACCGCCATTTCGAAATCTCCGCCGCTATCCACAAGCCGCGCACAAACGCGCCCCTTAGCCGACCTTCCAGCCGACACTAGCAAGCGGCCATCTGAGGTCACTTCCGCGTCGTGTGTGCCATCGGTCAACTGTACTTTTGCGCCGGTTGCAAGCTGGGCTTCTGTCTGCAAGCGGTACACCGCGCCGTCTTGCAACACACCAACGGCATTGCCCGCTGCATCATACAAAATAGAAGCTGGAGAAATTCGACTCATTAGTTCACCGTGATACTTCGGGCTCGGCTGGTTTCAAAAATTCCAGAATACGAAATCGTGTCTTGAACCTCCGCTAAAACAGTCGAGCCATCTGTGTCGTAAATTTTCCAGAGAATCACCGAAGGAACTATGCCAGCCCAAGTGAGGGATTGCGACACAATCTTTTTCAGCTTGCTGGAAGACTCCCACCAAACGATTTCAGTCGGGAATATCCCCCCGGCCACTTCTTTGTATGCGCCTGTCGCAAACCCTTCTGCTGGACCCTCATCGATGAAGTGAATGAGCTGGCGAAGGACTTGGTGCCCAGATTCCGTCAACCCACCCGTTCCAGATAATAGCGTAGTAAGGTCAATCGGCGTTTCGTTTTCGCTGTCCCACAAAACGAGCCGGTCGGAATCATCGCGTTCTAAGCCCACCGATTCGTCATCGGTATGCACGGCCTCCCCCGGCCCGACAAAACGCTGTAAAGCGACCCCCTTGGCTTGCAGGTAGTCTTCTGCGGGGTTCAACGGCGTAGGCTGTAAATCGCGCTCTGTCCCCCCGCCTTCGGGGCTTTCCCATTTGACCGGGTATGTTCTGTCCCTTGCCACAGCCACTCCAGAGAATGCGAGAATGGGAGGCCCCGCAAAGGGCCTCCCGATTCCAGATTTTCAACACGCTACGAAGAAGCCTTACACGGGCTTCTTGCCGTAGTCGTGAATATCCACATACAAATCGTTGGCATTCTTCGCCAAACCGATTCGTACCACATGAACATTGCCGCTAGGGGGAGAAGCGGTCAAGCCCCCTCCGCTATTCAAGAACACGTCTTGCCCCCGCGTGAACCCCAGGCCCGTGATGAGCCCTTCCGCAAGACCGTGCGACACTACTTCCACAGGGTCCGAACTCGACACGGAAGTCAACGCCACCCCGATTGCCAAGAACTCGGCATCGTCGGAAGCATCAGCCTCCAGCACCGTGTCATCGGCTGCGGTGCTCACATACACCGGGTCGCCTTTCGTCAACGCCGCTCCAGCGGTCCATGAATTGTTCACTTGCTCGGCTTTGCCGACACTCGGGATTTCCTGCCAATCGAAGGTGTCTCCGGTCCCGGTGATGGTCAACACATGCCCCGGAGTTTCGCCGGAAACGCTGTGGTCCGAAGTGCTGTCGATTGCATGCAGTCTGTTGTGATGGTCGTTCTCGGTCTGCCCGGTCATGCTGGAGTGCGCATGAACGTGCTCGGAATCCGCGTTGCCGCCACCCGTCAAGGTGTTCAGCGCTGCCGCATCGACCGAAGCGTTGGTGGCGACTCCGCCCACCTTGAACAGACTCGGCAAGCCGACAACGTACAGACCGCTCGCATCCTTCGCCAGCTCATCGGCGGACTTCAAAAGCAACTCCAGCTTCTTGTCCGGCGTGGTTCCAGACAACTGCAAGCCGGGATTGGATGCCAAGTCGATGTTGACGTAAGACGCATCGGTCACGATGCCATCGCCTCCGCCCACGTCCAGGGTGTTGCCGGTCTTGGTCATGCCGTTGCCAGCGTTCACTTGCCCCGCGCCATTGTGCAAAACCCACTCGCTGTTTTCTGCATCCCAGGTGTAGGCCAGCAACTCGTAAATCGAATCGCCGTCGATGTTCTGGACCGAACGGGTTTCTGCGGCTGCGGGTGCGGAGAAGGACCACGTATCGGTGTCCGCATCGTACTCGCCAACTTCTTCCGCATGGCCCGCAAAACTCGACCCGGCTGTGGGGGTCGGGTCCACAATCACACGGATGCCATCGACGGGCTCGCCGCCACTGTTCTGAGTCAGCAAGTTCCAAGAACTGCCATCCCATTCCACAATGTCGCCAACTGCGAAGCCGGACCATGCGCCGCCTGTGCCTGCTACCACATACGCCGCACCCGCATCCCCCGAAGTCAACGTGGGAGCTGTGGTCAACTGGTCATCCACCATCTTGAGGCATGCAACGTGCCCCTTGAATTTGATGTTGTTGGCGATGTTGTCGGCATACGTCTTGTTGACCGCATCCCCGCCATCGGTGGGGGCCGGAATACCCGTGACGGTCGCGTTGTTGGTGAGAGTAATGTCGCCGCTGTCCACATTCAGACCGTTCAGCTTGGCCCCG
>Ga0272441_10008891_pt1 | contig 15718 bp, 7 predicted proteins | sample SSMProp6N_FD_193582 | JGI IMG/M metagenome (GOLD analysis project Ga0272441, IMG submission 193582) | Marine sediment archaeal communities from Little Sippewissett salt marsh, Falmouth, MA, United States - SSM-Prop-6N | ecosystem: Environmental > Aquatic > Marine > Wetlands > Sediment ... | reverse complement strand
TGGCGCGGGTGCTATACTGGCAGTCGCACCGGTCGCCGCCTTCTGCTCAATGCAGCAGACGTCTCATCTGTCATAACAGGAAAATGTCGGTCAGCCACCGCTACAGGAGGCGGTCTGCACCGCCCGGCACTTGGGTGCCGGCGCACCGCATAGTAACGGCTGTTGCGGCCAACCGATGACCCGCGGGCGGGGGGCGCGCGTCAATGGATTGAGGCACCGAGCGCCAGCCCGCCCGGCTGCATGTCACCGTATCCCAACGAGCTACTCGCTCGGGCCGGTGAGGTCGGTGCCCTCAAATCCCCTATGGACTCGTCTGCGGAGCAGGACACTTGCCGGCCCGTCAGAACGCGGTACAGTCATTGGAAAGGTTCACGACTGTCCTGAGTTAGACTTCGTCTGGCACATCTTGAGACAACCGCACCGAGCAGGCGCTGTCGTGACTTGGACCATGCCATTGGAGGATGATCATGCGAAGGCGGATCATGCTAACCAGACAGTTACACGCGCTCTATATGGGGTCGATCATGGCGGCACCAATACTCGCGACGGGCGCCTCGGCGCAGGCGGAAATCCTGGCCCGATGGGACGTGGCGAAGATGGCAGGGCTCGACGCGACCCGGTGGGGCCCGCCGACAGTGGACGGCACCCAAACCTTCCGCGCCGTCAGGGCGGGCAAAGCGGGCGTCTGGGAGGTCCCAGCCTGGTGGGGCGATTCCTTCCGCCCGCCGACAGGCACCGTTTATGTCCTGACGATCCGCTACAAAGATGTGATCTCCAGTCCGGCCGTGCTTTCTGCCCACGCCGGACTGGCGACGTACTGGCGCCGATCGGAAATCCACCGCTTCGGCGGACTCGCCGACGGGAAGTGGAAAACTGCCTACGTGCCCCTCTCGTGGGACCTGGTCTGCAAGATCCGGGGGGAGAACAACACGGCGTTGTCCGTCAGCACCGATAAGGAAGATCTGCCGCTCGCCAGCGTGACGGTGCGACTCGCCCAACCGGGCGACGCCGAAAGGTTCTTCCAGGAGACCCGCGGCTGGATAGCGAGGGTGGACGCCGGTCGGTTTCCTGACGTCGAGCCGGTCGCCTCGCAGAAGCCCGTCATTCCGGAAGACACAGCCGCGAGAGCCATCGTGCCGTTCGTGAGGCGCTACACCGTCTTCATCTATGAGCATTCCGCACCAGCGGCAGGGGAGGCGGCAGTGCCCCTGCGGATCCGCATGACGCGCGACGAGTTCGAGTCGGCGAGTTTCGGAGTATACGCCAATGGCCGCGACCTGAAGAACGTCACCTGCCGGCTGTCGGACCTGACCGGGCCGGCGGGGAAACTCGAATGTCACACCGAATTGAAGACGGTCGAATACGCCCTGGTCGGCAGCACGAGCCGAACCGGCCAGAGGACCGCCAGGCGCGTGCCGCTGCGGCTGTGGCCGGCTTTCGCGGTGGATATCCCCGCCGGGCGAAGCCACGGCTTCTGGCTGACGATCCGCACGCAGGACGGCAAGAGCCAGCCGGGCACCTACCGGGGTCACGTGGCAATCCAGAGCGGCGGCCAGACGGCCGAACTGCCCGTGGAGGTCGAGGTGCTTCCGCTGCGCCTGCTGACTGTCGACGAGGCGGGGGTAAGCATGGGGGCGTGCATAAGTGCCCTGCCCCCCGAGCAGGAGATGCAGACCTTTCAGGACTACAACCTGCGAGTGGCGCAGACGCGGTTCCACTCGACGAATCTGGCTTTTTCGGTCAAGGACGGCCGCCTCGACATCGATTTCGGCTACCTGGACGAGTGGATGGAAATGGCCAAGACCAAGCGCCTGGCTTTCTTCCGGTACTTGATGGGCGGCAATCCCTACGGCTACCCCAACACCATGACCGGCGAGAAGGCCCTGTTCACCAGGATCCACCCCGGCCCGGATGCGCGAGAGCAGTTCATCGAGCGCCACAAGTCCTTCCGCGACAAGCCCGAAACGGCGGGCGTGCTGCCGGAGATCCGAGACCTGTATGCCCAATGGGTCCGGACGATCGTCCAGCACGCCAAGGAAAAGAACTGGCCCCAACTGCTCCTCGAGCCCTTCGACGAGCCGGCTAAGTGGGTGCACACTTTCGTGTTCCCAACCGCGCCTGAGTGTTGTCTCGGCAGCGGTGCCTGGATCAAGTTCCACTTCAAGGACGCCGCCAGGCTCATCCACGACGCGACAAAGGACGCTGTGGTAAGCGCGACCATCCATCACGCCAGGCCGGGCATGTTGTTCTTGGAGGACGTCGATCTGGTCTCCACCAACGCCATCCATGAGGACCTGAAACTGGGTGAAAAGGTGCGTGAAGCCGGAAAGATCTTCTGGCAATACACCGGGTGCAATGCCACTCAGCCGCCCGCGATCCCTCGGTACACCTACGGGTTTTACTTCGCCGCCTTCCAGAGCACCGGCGGGGTGACCTGGGCGATGAACTTCTCGAGGGCATTCGACCTGAGCAACTCGCAGTGGTGGGCGTACTCCTGGTACACGCCCTTCGGAACGATCACCTCGCCGGCCTACGAGGGCATCAGGGAGGGCCTCGACGACCGCCGGCTCATCGAGACCTGCCGCAAACAGTTCCAGGGGAATGCCGAAGCGCAGAGTCTGCTGCAAGGCATCCTCAAGGAGGCCGTCGAAGGCCGGGCCAAAGGCGGCACCGACACGGTCAACGATTTCTACAACTCCCCACAGGAAGTGGCCAAGCTTGACACCTGGCGGAACCAACTGCTCGACGAGCTGCTGAAATTGCACACGGTACCTAAGCGGTAAGTCGTCTTCTGGCCTGGCCGTTTCAAGAAGAATGACGACTCGGAGACTCACTAATCCGGGGAAGCCTATCTCGCCGTTATAGACAGCAGCGCCACGTCGTCTTGAAGACCGTTCCGCGCATATTCCTTGATCCGCCCAAACAGGGTCCGCAGGAATGTGTCACCATCGCTGCGCGCGGTCTCCTCCGCCAACCGACTCAGGCCGCCAATGTCGAGCATTTCGCCGTCCCCGTTCGACGCCTCGATCGCACCGTCCGTGTAGACCAGCAATCGGTCGCCCGCTTTCAGCGTCAGGCGGTGGTGTTGGTGGTACTCGGTCTCCGGTGCGACCAGCAGAAGGGCACCATTGTCCCGGTAGGGCATTTCGACTCCCGACTCCCCCAGCAAAAGCGGATACGGGTGGCCCGCCGAGGCCAGATCGACGGTCTTTTCCGCCGGGTCAAACAGGGCGGCGATGGCAGAGATGAATCGATCGGGCAGCGTCATACCCGCCAACTCATGCTCGATCGCGCTGAGCAAGCCAGCCGGCGACGGCGAGCTCCCGGCAGCACGCAAGAAAGCTATCTTGGTCATGGCAGAAGTAAGTGCGGCTGACGTTCCGTGTCCGCTGACATCGGCGACGAGGATGGCCAAGCGCCCGTCGGGTCGGCACTGCACGTCGATGAAGTCACCTCCCAATCGATCCACCGGCCTGTACAAATGCTCAATCCGCCAGCTGTCGTCGCCGATCATCGCGGGGGGCAGAAGGAACTGCTGTGCGCGAACCGCCTGTTGAAGGTCGCGGTCAATCTGCAGCGTACGTTCCAGCAGCCGTCGTGACGCAGCCCGAAGCTTCACTTGTGCCATAACGCCGCCCGCCAGGAGATGCAGCAGCTCTCGCTCGGAATGACTGATCGTGCGAGGCTTTGTATCGACAATGCATAGTGAGCCGACAGCCCGTCCGCTGTCGGCGCGGAGCGGCGCGCCGGCGTAAAAGCGAATGCCCGTTTCCAGCACTACGGGGTTGTCGCAGAAGCGGCCGTCGGCAAGAAGGTCCTCCACGACAAGCATCTCGTTGTTGCCGATCACATGGCTGCACACCGACAGTTCGCGCGGTTCCGTACGCGTCTCTGAGTAGGGAGGCGCCAGACCGACGGCGGACTTGTAGTACTGTGTGTCTCGGTCGGTAAAGGAAATCGTCGCGCCCGCCACGTCAAAAATCCGTGCTAGCTGCTGGGTTACCGAATCGAGTGCCGCTTCGGGCGCCGTCAGCAGCAAGTCGAGCTGGCGGAGGTCTTCCAGCCTCTGATCTTCGTCAGGAGGAATCGGTGGCTTTGCTATGACGGAGGTCGTCATGCCGCGTTTCCGTTGGATCAACAGGTCCGCACGTCGGCTGCCTCAAGTTCAAGACGGCTCGCCGTGTCCACAGTACCACTACAGGCCGGCAAAGTGTCTACGTTCCGCGCACTCATTCGTGCTATGTCCTCGGCACGCACAGGCAACTCGACCCGATCGGCGCATCGGCACGGGACCACACCTTGCCGAAGCGCTTCTCGACTTCCTTCGCCTCTGCCCCTGCTCCTCGTTCCTCCAGACATCGACTCAGCCCGTAGAGCGACCAGCCGTTCTCCGGCCAGTTCGTGAGGTCCTCGCGATAGACTTTCTCTGCCTCTTCGAAGCGCCCGGCGCTCATGAGTACGGCCCCCAGCGTGTGTCTCACCGGCTGCATCCACTCCGGCGGCTCCATATAGCGCAGCCGATCCTCCAGGGCGATCGCCCGGCGGAGCGCGCGGACAGACACATCGATGTCCCCGCGGCGATAGCTGATCTCGCCGTCGAGGAAGTGCTCCGCGATCTTGAGGATGTCCGCCGCTGGGTTGATGGCCATGAGCGCGTCTTCCGGCACCTGCGACGCCGCCCTCTGAAACGCGACGCGCTCCTGCTCGGCCAAGGCGATGTCGCCTTTCGCCGCATAGGCCACGCCGCGGTTCATGCGCCACATGGCCGTTGTGATGCGTAGATACGACGGCGGGGCCGGCTCCTCAAGGATGTCATCCCAACGTCCGAACCGCTTGAGCACGTCGTAGATCGCCCCCATATATGGATCCACCAACGCCGCCTCGCGCTTCATGTAGTCGTCGGGCACGCTCTCGGTGACCTCACGTGCCGCCCGAGCAGCTACTTCACGGCGGCCCTCCATCATGGAGGCGAACGCCAGCATATGGTGGTTATGAAGCATGTAGACGTGATAGAAGCCCTGTCGTGGGGCGACCTTCCGGTAGGCACGGTCTGCTGAGATGGCCAGCTCATTTTGCTGCGCCGCCTCGGCCCATCGTCCCGTGAGCACATAGATATGCGACGGCATGTGCACCAGATGCCCCGAGCCGGGAACCAGGTCGCGGAGGCGCTCCGCCGCCGCGTTGGCCTGCTCCGGATGCCGAGACGGTTCGACCGAATGAATGTATAGGTGATTCGCGCCCGGGTGCTTGAGATCCAGACGCAGGACCTCCTCGAGTACACCCACGATCATCGGCGTCTCCGGCCGAGGCTGTTGATCCTGTGTCCACAGATCCCAGGGCCGCAGGTCCATCAAGGCCTCGGCGTACAGCGTGCCGACGTCGGGGTCCTGCGGATGCTTTCGCCACAGCTCGGCCATCGCGTCGGCATACGCTTTGTCCAATGCACTACGGTCAACCGGCGCAGAATCGACGTATCGTTTGGATAGCGCCTCGATCAACGCGCGCTCGATAGGCGTGGCGTGGACGCGCGCGGCCATCGCCTTCTGCAAGGCCTGCCAAGCCGCTGCCGCGCGTGCCGGCCGGACCGCGGGGTAGTTGATGTGTGGTCCATTGCATAACGCGACGCCCCACCAGGCCATCGCGCAATCGGGATCGAGTTGGGCCGCCTTCTGGAAAGATCGAATCGCCTCGTCGTGATTGAACGCGAAGGCCCAGGTCAGTCCCTGATCGAAGTACTTCTGGGCGAGCGGCGACGACGTCGTCACCTCGCGGTGGTGACTGCCCAGACCCTCGTACAGCGGAACGTTCAGTTCGCCCTGTGCCCCCGCCCCAGCAACGCTCGTCAGCACCCAGATCAACGGCACGACCATACCCATGGTGCGTACGATGCTTTGAATGGACATCAGTACACCTGCCCTTCTCGCCGGCAAATCGTCAGACCGCCGCTACACGAAAATATCCGACGTGCAATCGCCGCCCGGATAACGCATTTCGTGAGCGCGCGCCGGACCGGCCGGCTCCTTGCCGAAGTCCACCAAGAATCTCGGATTAATCTTCAGACCGCCGCGGTCGGTGTCGCAGTCGATCTGCAACAGATACGACCCCTTCTCGGCGATTTGCGGGTAGAACTGGTTGTCCCAGGCGCTCAGCAGCGAGTTGGTAACGTACAACCGTTTTCCGTCGAGACTCAACTGCAGCATTTGCGGCCCGCCCACCAGTTGCTGGCCGCCGACCTCGACGGTCCTGCCGATCACGCCGCCGCACCACACGCGCCCAACGAGCTTCGGCGCCGCCGGGTTCGAAATGTCGTACTGCCGGATGTCTCCGTGCAGCCAGTTGGAGAAATACAGGAAACGGTCGTCCATCGAAATCAGCAAATCGGTAATCAGGCCGGGCACCGGGAAAGACCAGCCTTCGACCTCCACGGGTTCCACTTCGATGACCTTGTCGGTCCGCCACGCACCGTCGCGCTTGTGCATGTGCCACATCGTGCTGCTCAGGGCCGCGCCCACAAAGCCGTGGGGGCTGTCCGGATCGTGGTGGAACCTCACCTCCAGCGGGATCCGCCCGGACTCGCCGAGTTCGACGGTCTTGACCAGCTTGCGCGCCCTCCAATCCCAGAAATGCACGCGGGATCCGTACTTGCCCGCCTCCACGTCCTTAGGGTCGAAGCCGCCGGAGTACGTGTTCGGCGCGGCCCACTCGCTGCTGACCATGACGTTGTGGCGCGGCTGGTACCAAAAGTCATAGTTGTACTGCATGCCGGCCGCGTCCCGCTCCCAACGGCCGATGATGTCGAATTGCTCATCGAGTAGCAGGAAACCGCCGGGCCCACGGCCCTGTCCATCCCCCAGCATCGAGATCAACACGCGGCCGTCCGCAAGGCAGTGCACGGTGTGCGGGGCCGACAGATTCATCTTGCCTCGAATCTCCTCCGCCTCCACGACTTTGTGGATTTTCGGGGCGCGTACGTCTGCCGTGTCCACGATATGGATCCGCCCGGACTTCAGTCCGGGTACCACCAGATGTCGCCGGGCTTTCGTCGGGTCTCCGTGGCAGCTACTGCACGCGTTCCAGCCGAAGTGGTGTAGCTCGTCGCCCACGTTCGGCATGGCCAGACGGTGAACGACCCGTGAATACGTGGGTGAGCCCGGATCCACATCGACCGTCGCCAGATAATCCGGGGCGTCGACCCCGGTGCCGACGTAGAGAGCCGTTGTGTACAGCAGCTTCTCCCGTGGTCCGCGTACGGCCTCCGTGGGGTTCGCATAGCCGGGCCCGCACTGCGCGTGCCCCTGGCCCTTTTGTTGCCCGGCCAACAGCCAATCTTGCCTCTGAAAGCGGGGTAGCAGCGCTCCCCCAACTGTGACGGCGAGAAAGTCCCTTCGTCGCATGATTCACCTCCCGGCCCGAACGTGAGGAGGGTTGCCCACGCGTCGTTCGACCGATAGTACTTCTCGGCGATTCTCCCTAACCAATAGGTCCAGAACATAGCGCCCAATGCCACGAAAGGACGCCTCCGGCTTACCGGCCCTAAGGAGGGTACCCGGCCTCCGCCACCCCTACGCTGATTCGCAGAACGGTTTGACGGGCTCCATCAGCATCTCTGCGACTGTCGTCTCGGCGAACGCCTGCTCCACCATGGCCGCCGCTTCATCCAACCGGCGGTGCAACGGGCATAGCTCTGGCTGGTGTGTTTCCAGCCCCAACGGGCAACACAGCACACGCCTGCACGGGTCTACGGCGTTCACCACGTCAAGAAGCGATATCGCCTCCGGACTACGAGCAAGCCGAACACCGCCCGCCCGACCCGGGCTCGACTCAACGAGCCCCGCGCGTGTCAGCGCCGGCAGGACTTTCGTCGAAAGGTACCCCTGGGGCACACGCGTCCGCTGCGCGATGCGCGCGGCCGAAAGCGTCGTCTCCGGATTCTCCGCCAGCCAGACCACGGCTCGTAACGCATACTCCGCGCTGCGTGACACCATCACTGCCGGTCCTCGCAGAGGCTGCCGACCACGCCCGGCGCCTAGCCATATCCGCCACGACCTTGACTTCAGAGAGAATATGCGGTCGTTCGACAAATAGCAACCGTAACATTAGGGTTAATTTTTATGCCCCCCGCCCAGACGCCGACCGGACCAGCTCCTGGCCTGCATTCGCCGCCCGCTGAAAGAGACCACTGGATGGCCCAAGCTCATCCAGTAAAAGACGTTAGGGCTTCACCCGGCGTTGCACGGCCTGGAAAGACCGTTACCGATACGCCGGCTGCCGGTTCCCAAACCGTGACGTATCGTCGGATCGCTGTCTGTTGGACGCAGGCAAAACGACCGCCTAGCGCGATGGCCGTTCGCTCCGAATCGATGTATAGTAGTGTAGTTCGCGTCGTAACCGGCTATTCTGCCGTCTTTTACGGCACCGTACGTTTGGGCTTGTCTACCTGCCTGACATACTGGTGCGGGCGACCGGCGGCCGAAGTAGATCACGACAACCGCATCAATGCCGGCGCGTTACGGTCGACTGCGGCGGCAGAAGCACGACGATGAGCAGTAGATTCACCCATGAAAACGCCGGTCCGCTCGTGGAGCGAATCGCGGATCGCTTGCGCGATTACGTGATGACCCATTGTCAGCCGGGCCAACGCCTCCCCAGTCAGACCTCGCTTGCCAAGCGATTCGGCTGTAGCAACAAGACGGTCAATTTGGCGGTCGCTCTGCTGACCGATGAGGGTGCGGTGCGGTCGCACCGCGGATCGGGCACGTACGTCAGCAGCGACTTGCCGGCTTTGACGGGCATCACCGGCCTTCACTTGGTGACGACCTATCGCGGCCCGCTGCTGTGGCAGGGCTACGAGCTGGGTATTGTCCAGGGCGTGTTGGACGCAGCCAGGCAGGTCGGGCGGAGCGTGTCCGTATTCGGCCGGTACGAGGCCAAACCCTACTCTGTGGCGCAGGTTTTTGTTGACCACGGCGCGCTGAAACGGCTCGACTCGATGATCTGCGCCGAGGTGTTTGACCATTCGGCCTTGGAGTCCCTTGGCAGGCGGTTGGCGACCGTGTCAGTCGACATGCCCTGCTTTGCGCCAGGGGTCAGTTCGGTCGTGGTTGACCACGAACAGATGCTGGAATTGGCCGTCGAGCACCTGTGGGCCAACGGTCATCGGCGGATTGGTTTCTACAACGCTCCCGCCGGACGCGACCAGGATCCCGCACACTCGGCACGCTGTGCCGCACTGAAGCGATCGCTGCGGAAGCGCCAGGCCGACCCACACGAGGGCTGGGACTGCCCTCTGCCGCGGCGGAGCAAGGTCGAGCCAACAGCCCTATGGCTTCGACGATGGCTGGAAACCCCGTCGAACCGGCGCCCCACGGCGATGGTCTGCGACGGGCACTTCTGGTTGCTGGCCCACGTCTGCGCGGCCCACGCTGTAGAGATACCGCAGCAACTGAGCATTCTCTGGATAGAAGCGGCGGAAGAAGGCCTCTCATCGCTTTCGACGCCGCAGCCAGAGCATATAGCGCGGCAGCTTCAGTTGCCCCGGCGCCCTTGGGACTCGCCCCGGGGGCAGGCCGTGCTCAAGCTCGTGCCGACCCGGGCGGAGGTCTCTTTCTACGAGATGGGTCAGTGGGCCATGGGGGAGGCAGTCCGGCGGGCGACCGATCACGGCGCGACGCCCCGGCACCACCGCGTCGCCGGCCGACTGGCTGAAGGCAACACGGTCGGCCCTGCTCCGGCGACCTAAGCCATCTCCACCATTCGCGGCATCATGTCGCCGCAGATGCCGTGTCGGCTCGCAACATGGTTAACCACTTCATAGCAAGCGGCTTATGAGTCATATACACTTCTTTACACGACTGCGTTTCAACGTCAGTACGCTCACGGCTCTGGCAAACCAATAGCTACGATGAGACCCGCGGCGTAGGATACCATCACAACTCCTTGAGTGTAAGCGGCTTACGATTTCGGCCCGCGCGGTTTTGCGCACAGGCTCCTCTTTTGGCATGTGATTTGCGGATCAGGGTGGCGAGGCAGAGGGAGTCGCGCCGGCTGGTGCCGGCACGGGCTCCCTCTCTTTTTGTCCGGATGGCGGTGGGCCCCAGACCGCTCGACAGACTTTGGGAGCGATAGGTGTCAAATCAAGGCGGGCCGCATCGGCGGTGCGTAGAGAAGAGGAGGGTAGAACAATGACCAGGTTGTGGATTGGTATGGTGGTGGCCGGCCTGCTGGTGACCCCGGCCGTGGCGGACATTGTCGTGATCAAAGAGGGCAGCGCCGTCGGGCTGAGCGACGACCTCGACCCGGCTTTCGCGGGCGTGCTGGCCAGCGACATCGTCAACGGAATGGTGGACACGGCGTTTCACGACAACACGGGAGTCGGCGGTTCGCAGTATCCCTATGCCGACCTGTTCACAACGGGCAACGATGACAAGCTGATGTGGTTCGACGTGGCTTCGCTGCCGGGTTTCATCGGCGGGACGGTTCACGTTGCCCAGCTTCAGTTTCGCCAGTCAAGCGGCAATGGCGCCGGCTCGACGGCCCCGATCTTTACGCACGCCTGGGATGTAGACCTGGCCACGCGGAACAGCCCGGTTGGCGCCGCGGATCCTGAGTGGGGACCACTGTCGGACTCGGTCTTCAGCGCAGCGGACGCCGGACCGACGAATCCGATGGTGTTCGGCAGTTTCGAGGCAGGCCCGTTAGGCACTTACGAGGCATGGTTGACCAGCGACGTGACGGCCAATGTCCAGGCGATGGCTGACGGCACGCCGAACCTTGGCTGGCATGTCTATACGCAGAACCGTAACGTCGTCGCCAGCGAGCATGCGATTGACGAGTACCGTCCGGCGCTGTTTGTCAGCTACACGCCGGTGCCCGAGCCGGCAACGCTGGCGCTGCTGGCGGCGGCCGGACTCCTGGCCGTCCGGCGGAGGGCGTAGCGGACCTCTATCGGTGGTTGGCGAGAGAGAAACGAGTGCGGTCTTCGCCCCTTTTTGCGAGACGGGTGAGGGCCGCTTCGCCCCGCCAGTCGCACCTGCCGAAAGCGGGGCCTGCATCGCGCCTTGCGCATCTTGGATCCCCACCTTACGGTCGATAAACACTGCCCATACCGCCGCTGCAGGGCCTCCGACGAGTGTTGAAATCGCCCCGTTATCGCCCCCCCCCGGGTTCGCTGGTGCTCGGCGCCCCTGTCGTATATCATCATCATTGGAGTCAGGATGTGAGGGGAAACCATACCTTGCGTATCTTCCACAACCACTATGTTTGGACGGTCTGCGCCCGTTTCCAATAGGAGGGACCAAAATGAGGTCCGCAATCAGTCTTCTGGTGAGTCTTGCTGCACTTGCAGCCTGCAATCCATGTCTCGCGGACATCGTAGCGCTTAAGCGCGATGCCGACCTGTCCGTAACCCGCGGACTGGACGCCACGTTCCAGAACGCGATCAGCGGTGCCACCATCACCGTCTACAGCGGCCCCGACGCGGCCATCGATGCCGACCTCTACATCAACACCGGATGGGCTCAGCAGAATCTATACAAAAACACGGGGGCCCTGGGACTTACCAAGCAGAATGTGCCGGCCCTGTTCAAGTTCGACGTCCTGTCGCTGCCGGGCTTTTTGGGCGGATCGGTCGTGCGGAGCGAGTTGCGGATCTATTACCCCGCCGGCAACAGCGGCTTCAGCGAAAACGGTTACGTAACATCCTTCGACTGGGCCGAGGGCAACAAGAGCGGCGATTATGGAGATTACCCCGGGTTGCCGCCGGCGGCTCCCGGTGTCACCGGGGCCCACCCGGCCGGTCTGAACACCGGTTCCTACCAGGACGCCGACGGTCTGCCCGAGTCGGATCCGAACCACGGCCCGGTGGCCTCCTGGGCCGGCAACGATTACTTCACACCGGCCAAGGACAGCAGCGCCGAAACCGTCGGACGGACGACCTACTCCTACACCGACCCTCTCCCGGACGGCAACAATCCCAGCTACGACGGGTTCGCCGTTATCGATACGACCGATTTCGTCAGCCTCTGGGCCGACGGCACGCCCAACTACGGCTTCTGTGTCCACAGTGTCGGCAACTACCGGGCCTACCTCAGCGAAAATACCATCGGCCCGGACTTTCAGCCCACGTTGTTTATCGAGTACCTCCCCCACGGCGATCCCAACGCGGTGACCGATCTGGCGGTCGGTAACCCCGATTGGTTCAGGCTCGATCTGACGTGGACGGCGCCCTCGGCCGTACCTCCCGGGCCGGTCGCCAGCTATGACATCCGCTATTCCACCAGCACCATCGACGAGGGCAACTGGGATCTGGCCACCCCGATCGATGGCGAGCCCGTCCCCGCCAATCCCGGCGAGCCCGAGAGCCTCGTGGTCAACGGCCTCGATCCGGAGACGACCTACTACTTCGCCATGAAATGCGTCGACGCCATCGGCACGGTCAGCGCTCTTTCGAACGTAGCCAGCGGCACGACCGATCCGTTGGACACGACGCCTCCAGCCGCCGTCGCGGACCTGACAGTGGCAGATACCAAACCCAACTACGTCGACCTGGCCTGGACGGCCCCCGGCGACGACGGCAGCACGGGTACGGCCGCCGAGTACGACCTGCGCTACTCCACCTCGCCGATCGATGAGGGCAACTTCGCGTCTGCTACGCCGGTGGCCACATCGGCGCCGCAGAGCGCAGGCAGTGCCGAATCCGTTTCCATCCACGGCCTCACGCCCGGTCAGACCTACTACTTTGCCGTCAAGACCAGGGACGAAGTGCCAAACTGGTCGACCCTGTCCAATGTGCCCAGTACCACAACGTTGGCGGCCGATCTGCTGCCACCCCTTGCCGTCGACGACCTACAGGTGGCGGCCATGCACATCCACGCCGCCTACCTCACGTGGACGGCACCGAACGATCAAGGCACAGCAGGAACCGCCAGCTATGACATCCGATACGACACGAATCCGATTGACGATCCCAATTGGGATTTCGCCACTCAGTGCGACGGCGAGCCAACCCCGTCTGACCCCGGGATGACCGACCAGTTCACGGTCACGGGCCTGGATCCCAATACCACGTACTACTTCGCCATCAAAACAGCCGACTACGCCGAGCCGGCAAACGTGTCGGCTCTGTCGAACGTGCCCGACGGCACGACCATGCCTCCCGTCGAGCCGGTGGTGGTTCACAATCCGTGGGTGGTGAACGACCGGGTGGCGGACTGCCGCAACCGCGACACGCTGGGCGCGACGTTCTACAAGTCCTACACGCCCGACGGGGTCGTCGAGCCGACCACCAACCAGGAGCGGGCGATCAACAGCTACAACAACTTCAAGCGTCGGTACTACCACTGGGCCGACCAGCCGCCCAATTACTCGGACGTAGTCAGCAACCTGAACGTCTTCGGCTGGGCGTTGTGCGGTCGTCACGCCAACGCCAGTTGCGAGATTCTCCAGGCGATCGAGGATCACGGCGCGTTCGGGCTCGGCACGCGGATGATCGCCCTTCCGGGCCACTGGATCTACGAGGCGTACTACGACGGGGATTGGCACGCGTTCTGCACCATGACCACGCTGTACGTCTACGAGGACGTTGGCTGTACCACCATCGCTTCGTGCGAGGATATCAAGAACAACCATAGCTTGATGCTCAGTCCGTACTGCACCTGCCCGGGCTATCTGCTGTGCGGCGACTCGCCGGAGTGGTACGTCGGCGCGATCGACAACTACAGCCCGAGCGGGGCGGGCGGCGCGTTGACGGCGCACTCGATGGACATGGACGTTCGGATGGGCGAGGCGTTCACGCGGACGTGGCAGGCGTGGGCGGGCCAGCACCCGCCGGCGGTGAGCAACGCCGACAGCGTGCCGGGGGCCGACCCGCCGTACCACCACGAGTGCCAGCACGACTGGAAGGACTACGTGAACTGGCCGTACTGGGAGCCGTACGGGCTGGTGGACCCGGCCATCGCGGGGACCAAGGCGACGTACCGTCGCTGGTCGAACGGGACGTACGTGCTGGCGCCGGACTTCCGCAGCGCGGGCTATCAGGCGTGTCTGGACAGTTCCAGCAACATTGCCACGTACAACGACGACGCCCTGACACCCGACCTTCACGTGGCGACGGTGGATACGCCGGCCGAGGTGGTGTTCTACCTGGACAGTCCGTTCTACCTGACGGACGCGTGGGTGGACGGCTCGTTCGTGCGGAATGACAGCGGGGACGTCAACCGGATCTACGTCTCGACGAACGGCACCAGTTGGACGCAGGTGTGGGAGAACTCGGCGACGGGCACCACGCTTCTGGAGGGTCTGAGCCTGGGCGGTCAGGTGTACGCGACGTTCGGGTACTGGGTGAAGGTGGAACTCCAGGCCAGCGGCTCGATCACCGACGCGGGAGTCAGCGATCTGGCGATCACGACGGTGTTCGAGCACAACAAGGGTGCGATGGCGTACCTGGACAAGGGTGTCAACCACATCACGGTGACGCTGGACAACCCGGAGGCTCTGGCCAGCGGGGCGGCGTTCCGGGTGACGTATAAGTGGAAGGAATACGACGGGGCGAACTGGACGATCGATCAGACCGACGAGCAATACATCACAGCCAGTCCGACGACGTACACCATCACGACGGGCGGCTCGAAGGTGCCTCGTACCGAGTCGATCGAGCTGGCGGTGACGCCTCCTCCTGCGCCGGACACGACGGCGCCGGCCCCGATTGTGGATCTGGCGGCCTTGAACCCGGACGCGACGACGATCGACCTGACGTGGACGGCTCCGGGAGACGACTGGGACGCCGGTCGGGCGACGGCGTACGATGTGCGCTACGCCGAGAGTGTCATCACGGAGGAGACCTGGTCGACCGCCACGCCGGTGGCAGGTGTGCCGGCGCCACAGACGGCCGGCTTGACCGAGTACCTGACGGTGACGGGGTTGAACCCGTCGACGACGTATTACCTGGCGATCAAGACGCGAGACGAGGGTGGCAACATCTCGGGCCTGTCCAACGTGGTAAGCGAGACGACGACGGCGCCGGACGTGACGGCTCCGGCGGCGATCGTGGACCTGGCGGCCGCCACCAGCACCGAGTCTGGCGCGGTGGACCTGAGCTGGACGGCTCCGGGCGACGACGGGATGACGGGCACGGCGGTCAGCTACGACGTGCGGTACAGCGAGAGTGTCATCACGGAGGGCACGTGGTCGGCGGCCACGCCGGTGGCGGGTGTACCCTCGCCGCAGGCGGGCGGCTCGGCTGAGCAGTTGACGGTGGACGGCCTGACGCTGGGTCAGACGTACTACTTCGGGATCAAGACGAGCGACGAGGTGCCCAACGAGTCGGCGCTGTCGAACGTGGCATCGGCGATGGCGGCGCAGCTCGGAGAGGTGGTGTTGCAGGAGGGTCTGGGCGGCTACACGGGCTGTGCGGACAACTACTTCTACGCCAACGATCCGGACCGCAACCGGGGCACGAGTGAACTGCTCCGGATAACCGGGTACGCCGACTACGGATCGGAGATGCAGCGTGCGATCGTGAAGTTCGACGTATCCAGCATTCCGTCGGGTACGGCGATCACCAACGCGACGCTGTGGCTGTACAGCTTCAACCCCGCGCAGGTGAAGGGCAGCGCGGGCTTCTACGGGGCGTACCGTCTGACGCGAGACTGGAACGAGCTGACCAGCACGTGGAACGTACCGTGGACCACGGGGGGCGGCGACTTCGAGGGCACCCCGGACG
>Ga0272441_10008890_pt1 | contig 15721 bp, 5 predicted proteins | sample SSMProp6N_FD_193582 | JGI IMG/M metagenome (GOLD analysis project Ga0272441, IMG submission 193582) | Marine sediment archaeal communities from Little Sippewissett salt marsh, Falmouth, MA, United States - SSM-Prop-6N | ecosystem: Environmental > Aquatic > Marine > Wetlands > Sediment ... | reverse complement strand
CTGACGGGTCTGGTGACTGCGGAGTCGTTGTTTGCGGTCGCCGCGTTCGCGTCGGCGGACGCGGAACTGAGGGCGGACACGTGGACCAGGGTCAGCGAGGGCCACAGGCGGCAGAGCGCGGGCGCCGTGTGGGTCGAGGCGCCGGACCTCGGAAGGATGCTCCTGGTCGGGTCGGGCGTGGAGGCCTTCGATCCCGCGAGCATGCAGTGGGAGACTTTCTGCGACACGAGGGCGGCGGGTAAGAAGGACATCATGCCCTTCTACAAGGGCGCCTACGTCCCGGACACAAAGACCCTCTACTGCCTGAGCCCCGTCAAGCAGTACGCCGACATCATGATCTGCAACTACGTGCTGTTGAGCCTCAACTGCACCGACAAGAAATGGACCCGGCAGAGACCGGCGGCCCTGGCGGACCTCAGTTACCTGACGATGGCCTATGATCCCGTCGGCAAACAGTTGGTCGTCGTCGGGAGCGACAAGCGCACGACCAATGTCGGCTGGACGCGGACGGTGCTCTACGACATCCGGACGGGAACGTGGAGCGATCTGCCGCTGCCCGGGGCGGACGTCGTCGAGACCCACAAGGAACTCGTCGCCGCGACCGAGCGGACCATCGACCTCGGGGGTCACATCCGCTCGGCCTGGTATCGCGACCCCGCGGGGAAGGGCACGGCCGAGGAGCGGGCCGCGTGCGTGGCGCTGCTCGTCGAGGTGCAGGGCATGCCCGGGGCAGAGGTCGCCCGGGACGACCTGAAACAAGCCGCCGCACTCATGAAGTCCGGCGACCTGCTGAAGGCGCTCAAGGCCGTGCGGGCCGGGCAGCGCACGTTGGAGGACGAGTCCTTCAGGCAATACCCCGTGCCCTGCTCGCGCAGGAACTCGCCGCTCGTCTACGATCCGAAGAACAGGGTCTTCGTGCTTTTCGGCGGCGATCACGAGGACTATCACATGAACGACACCTGGGTGCTGGACCCGGCAAAGAACGCCTGGAAGCGCGTTTCTCCCGCCGTGGCCCCGTCACCTCGGGCGGGTCACGCGCTGTGCTCCCTGCCCCGGAGCGGCAAGGTGGCCATGTATGGCGGGTACGTCCGGTACACGCACATGAGTTACGGCTGCAAGCCCTCCGTTCCGCTCGACCCGCGCCAACTCTGGACCTACGACGCGGCGACGAACACGTGGGAACTGCTCAAGGCCTGGCCCGCCGGGAAGGGCGCCGCCGCGCCGAACCCCGGCTGGTTCTTCGGCTACTGCGCCGACTACTACAACCCGCCCCTCATGCTCGCCGACGGGAATGACGCCCTGTTCGTTGCCCAAGGCGGATCGAAGAGGGCCAAAGCCGTGACCTGGGCCCTGGCGGTTGACACGGCCGCCGCCGATACGGCGGGCACGGCCAAGTACGGCCGCGACCCCAACACCAGACTCTACAAGACGGGCAATTGGGTCGCGTCGTTCGGTGAGGTCGACGCTGTGCCCAAACCGACGGGGCTGGACAAACTCCCCGCCAACAAATGGGTCCGCCTGCCCATGCCGCCGCGGAACTTCTGCGGCGGGGGGCGCCAGCGCGACTGGGGCACGCACGTCTGGGACTCCGACCGCGACCAGATCCTCCTGTGGGGCGGCGGTCACTGCGTCGCCGGCGGGTCGCCCGTGGCCCACTACTCACCCGTTACCGGACGGATGGTCGAGGGCTACGACGCCGACGAATCCTACAGCAAGTTCGGTCGCGGGCTCTACGACTCCTCCATCATGAACCGGCCGTGGATCTCCGGCCACAACTACAACCACTACGCCTACGACACCACGTCAGGCCTGATGGTGTGCGTCCGCGGGTACCTCTACGATCCCGATCGCATGGACTGGCTGCGCATCCCGCGCATCAAGGCGCCCTTCCGGTTCAAGATGCTCGGCACGGTGGCGGAGGCCACCGCCCACGGGGTCGTGGCGTGGTCGCCCAAGGCAAAGGGCCGCGGGTACGGGCTCTGGCGCTTCGATGCAGAGAAGCGGCAGTGGGTCGATCTCGAACCCAAGGGCACCGTGCCCGGCCTCTACGCCGACTCGGAGGGCGCCTGTTACGATTCCAGGAGGGACCGGTTCCTGTTCGGGTTCGGCGGCCGCGACGGCAGGAGGAAAGGCACGCCGCGCATCTCGCGCCTGGCCTGCTTCGACTTCAAGACCAAGGTCATCGAGAATCTGAAACCGGAGAACACCGACCTGGCAGTGATGGGCGGTGTTCGGGAGATGGTCTACGTGCCGGACGCCGACATCGTGCTCTTCGGCTCGGCGCCTTACCACGTGGGCGGTGGTGCGAAAGGGCGCACGCTCACGCACGTCTACGACTGCGGGAAGAACCGCTACATGCTCCTGGACGCGGGCCCGGTGACCTACGGCCACAGCAGCGGGTGGATGTACGACCCGAAACGCAAGAACGTCTACGCCATCGACTGCCACGGCACGTGCTGGGCGCTCCACGTGGACGCCGCCACCCTCACGCTGCTGGACAAGGCGCCGGAACGGTAGCCCCGCACGGCGCCGTTGGTCGCACGCACGACTCCCGAGGTTGTGGAACCCCTCGGGAGTTGTCATGCTCGGACAACGACAACGACGAGTGCGCCGGGATCGGCGCGGGCGACTGGAGGATGAAGCGATGTTTGGACTGACGACCTCGATGCTCCTGGCCGCGCTGGCGGCGGCGCCGGCGGAGATGCCGGCCAATACGTGGGTCGCGATCAGCAGGGAGAGCAAGCCCGCGCCGGCGTACTCGTCGGTGTGGTATCTGCCGGCGACGGACGAGTTCTTCACGTGGGGCAAGATCGGCGGACACCGGTACGTCTCGAAGCGGTACGAGGTGCAGACGCTGCGCCTCGCCGACGACGCGCCTGCGTGGGCCGATTCGTTGCCGATGGGCAAGGAGGAGACCTGGGCCGGCGGCACGTTCCCGAACTGGGGATGCCACTGCCATCGCCTCCGCAAGGAACAGCGCGAGGCGCTGAAGGGGCCGTGGTCGGACAAGATCACGGACTCCTGGCTCGGCACCAGTACGAGCATCAACGTCGTCCGGTTCGTCGAGACCGACGGCGTGGTGAGGCCGACCCGCTGTTACACCTTCAACCAGGCAACCTACGACACGAAACGCAATCGGCTGCTCTTCTACGTGGGCGGCAAGACCTTCGCCTACGATCCCAAGGCGCGGGCCTGGACGGATCTGAAGGCCACACCACCGCTGGCCTGCGAGGCCCTGGCGTGGGCGTCGCTCTGCTACGACCCCGAAGGCGACCAGGCCGTCCTCTTCGGCGGCGGGTACTGCCTGAACCCCTGGGGCGGCGCGAAGACGTGGATATACGACTGCGCGAAGAACACGTGGCGACGGCCCACGCTCACCGACGGCGTCGAGCCGCCCGTCCGCTGCAACGCCCGGCTCGTGTACGACTCGAAAAACAGGGTGATGGTGCTCTTCGGCGGGGACGCCATGGACCGGTTCCTCGCCGACACGTGGGTCTTCGACCCCGCGGCGCTGACCTGGACCGAGCAGAAGCCCGCCGCCTCGCCCCCGCCGCTCGACCGCTACGCCGCCTGCTTCATCCCGAAGCACGGCGTGGTCCTTCTCGTGACCCATTCGCGCCGCTCACGCGGCCGGGACAACCGCGGCGGCGTGTGGACGTACGAGACGGCCGGGAACGTCTGGACGCCAATCAAGGGGGCCGTGCCCGCCGGCCGTATGGAATGGATCAGTTGCGACTACTCGCCGAAGGACGACGTCGTGCTCCTGACCTCGTCGGCCGGCGCGACGGGCACGTGGCTCTACCGATTCGACCCCGAGAACGCGGCCGACGAGGCCCGCGTCAAGACGATGGTCAAGCCCGGCGCCTGGGTCTGGAACAGCCGCAGCCGAGGACAGATGACCGGCATCCTCGGCGCCCCCGAGCCCGACCGCGACGCCGTCGCGGAGCGACTCAAGGACCTGCCCGCCAACACGGTCGTCGATACGAAGTACCCCGGCGCGCTCACCAGCAAGACGTGGAGCACCGCCATCATCGACACCGACCGCGGCACGGTGGTCTACATCGGCGGCGGCCATTCCGGCTACAACGGCAACGACATCGCGCTCTACGACGTGGGCACCAACCGCTGGGCTTTCGACGCGCCGCCGTGTTTCATCCCGCTGATCTACAACTACAACGCCGCCCTCTTCGGCTGGGGCTACCGGCAACGGCCGACCTCGCAGCACACGTACCTGTGGTACGCCTACGACCGCGCCTCGAAGACGGTGGTCTACTGCCCGCGGCACATGGGCGTCCGAAACGGGATGACGATGATGCTCGAGGACGATCCCGCCAAGGCCATCACATACGACCGCAAGAAGCACGCCGACTTCACCTGGGTCTACCGCCCGGCCGACAACACGCACTTCACGCCCGTGCCCGGTCGGCCCTTCGGCAACGCGTGGTCCCTGGCGCTGGTCGGCACGCCGAAGGGCGTCTTCGCCAAGAGCGGCGGCACGCTCTGGCACGCCGACGTCACCGCCGAAGGCGACAAGGCCGACGTCAAGTGGACCGTGGTGGACAAGCACGGCCCCGCACTCCCGAAGGGCTACGGCGGCGAGTTCCAGCCGCTCGTGTATGACTCGAAACGCAACCGCCTGCTGTACCTCTGCGGCGGCCGAGGAAACGTGCCGGTGCTCGTCTGGGAGCATCCGCTGGAAGCCGGCGCGTGGAAGCGCCTCGAAACGACCGGCCCCACGAAGAACACCCGCGAAGTCGTTTACGACGCCGCCAACGACTGCCTCATCGCGATGCCCGAGCGCGCCCTCATGGTCATGGACTGCGCGACCAACGAATGGAAGCAACTCGACGTCGCCATGCCCAAAGGCCGCTACGGCACCGAATGCGCCATGGTTTACGATCCCGTCCATCGCGTCTGCGTCATGCTGGTCCCCACCGGCTTCAGCGCGAAGATGGGCGTGTATGTGTTCCGCTATGACCCGGCAACGGCCCAGTTCCAGAAGTGAGGGAGGTCCGCATGTGGCTGTCGTGCGTTCTCATGACTGCGGTGATTGCAGTGGGTGCTGATGAACAGAGAGAAAAGGAGGCGGCGACGGCGATTTTGCCGCGGCCACGGATTGAGAAGGCGGGCGAGGGCGCGGTGACGCTCGCCGCGAAGGGCGGGTCGGTGACCGTCGCGTTCCGGGGCGGCGAGAACGGCCAGCCGTTCCGGGAGGGGCTGGACCTCCTGTCGCGGCGCGTCAAGGTGCTTGGCGGCGCCGGCGCCGAGGTGGCCGAGGATGCCCGGGTCGTCGTCGAGCGCTGTGACGCCGACGCCTTCCGTGCGCTTCTCAAGAAGCACGGCGTCACGGAGGCGCTCGAATCGGACCGGCTGGAGCAGGCCTACGCCCTGTCGGCGGCCGACGGCGGCGTGACGATCCGCGCCGTGGGCGACCTCGGCTGTTTCTACGGCCTCGTCTCGCTGGTCCAGTTGATCGAGGCGGCCGACGACGGCGGCATCCGCGCGCCGGCCGTCGAGATCGTCGATTGGCCGGAGATCGCGCGGCGCCTGTCGAAGGCGAGCGCCACCTCCTCGCGCCTCGCCGGCCTGCGGCGCGCTGCCGAATGGTTGCCGCTCTACAAGTTCAGTTTCATGGCCCTGCAGTATCACGGCAAGCGGTCGAAGGATCCTGAACCGCCCTTTCCGGAGAACGTCAGGACGATCTGCGGCGAGGTCCGACGGCGCGGCGTCCTCCGCACCATCGTCTACTTCTGCCCGTTCAAGGGCAGGGGCTACGACTTGACCCAGCCCGACGACCGAACTGCGTACACCGATCAACTCCTGAAATTCATGGCCCAGGGAGCCGACGGCGTCGAGATCGATTACAACGATTGGCCGGGCAAGATCGACGTGCCGATGCAGGAGGTCCTCACCTTTGCCTGCGTGGCCGTCCGCGAGAAACACCCTGAGGCCATCGTGCTCTGGTGTCCGCCGGTTCTTGGCCCCGTCTCGTACCGCCGCATGGCCACGCCGCAACTCAAGGCCGTCCTCGATGCGTCGCCGAAGGCCGTGATGCCGCTCTGGACGGGCATGGCCACGCTCATCACCCGGCCGCTCACCGCCAGGACCCTCGAACAGTGGACGCAGAAGGCCGGCCGTCGGCCGTTCCTGTGGGTCAACCGCGCGTCACTGACGCAGGCGAAGACGTTCGGCCGCAAGGTGAAGGGCATGCCCGGCGTCATCGTCTTCCGCGGCGACTTCCTGCCCGAAACCCTCCACGACCTTGTCGAAGGCGTGCACCTGAACTCGTCCTTCGGCAGCGGCAAGGACCTGACGTCCGGCACGTTCGCGCCGGCCAACCTTGTCTTTCTGGCCACCGCGGCCGACTTCCTCTGGAACCCGCACGGATGGACGCCCGCCGGTTCCGCCCGTCGGGCCGGCCGATTCGTCGAGATCATGGCCCCTTTGGTCGCGCAACGCGATCCCGGGACCCCCTCCGGCCGCGCGCCGTCTCCCGAATCAACGGGGAAACTCTGAAAACAGGACCTTGACCCGCCGACTTCTGCATGCCATCATAATTACCGGATAGTGACCGGTTAGGAGATGCCGATGCCGAAGCGGGCCAATCAGTCAGGGATTCAGGTGGTGGACGTATCAGGCGGAACGGGCTGCGCATCGCTGCGGGAGGCGGTTGCGGAGGACCTGCGCCGGGTGATTCGGGAAGGGCAGGTGGCGCCCGGGGACCTGATTCCGCCCGAGCGGGAACTGGCCGACCTCTACGGGGTGTGCCGGCCGACGGTGCGCCAGGCGTTGGTGCGCCTGACGCGGCGGGGCATCCTTCGACGCATCCCGGGCGTCGGCTACTCGGTGCTTCGGGCCGACATGACGGCGATGAATGCGCGAGCGGTCGGCCTCATCGTCGGGGGAGACACGACCGCCCGAGGCACGCACTTCGAGGGTGTGCTGGAGATCGAGAAACGCCTCGCGGAGGCCGGCCGGGTGCTCGTCGTCACGGCCTCGGGCCTCACAGCCGGGGGCGAGGACGATTGTATCGGCCGGCTCAACGCCTCCGGCGTGGTGGGGCTGATCGTCACGCCGGCCATGCACGGCGCCCGCTCCACCGAACTGGAGACGTGGATCCGGCACGGTCGGCCGATCGTGTTGGAGGGGCATGCCGGCCCGTGGCTGCTGCCCGACGACCTGGCGCGGCAGTGCGACCAGGTGGACGTTGACAACCATGGCGGCGTGCGGCAGGTGCTCGACCATCTGGTGGGGCTGGGGCACGCACGCTTCGGCGTCGTGGCGACGGGTTCGCCGGAGGGCAGCGAGCGGTTCGCGGCGTTCGCCTCGTACATCGAAGGGCGCGGCCTTCCGCAGAGACACGACTGGGTGGTCAAGCACGTGTCATCCGGCCGCGAGGGCGGCCGTGAAGGTTTCGCGCGGCTGCGGGCGGCCGGCGAGATGCCGACGGCGGTCTTCTGCCCGAGCGACGACGTGGCGCTGGGCGTGATCGACGCCGCACGGGCCGCGGGGGTGGCCGTCCCCGGCGACCTGTCGGTGGCGGGGTTCGGCAACGAGTCCGTGGACGGCCCGGCCGCGCTGGCGGAACTGAGCACGGCGGGCTGGTCGCACGCCGACGTGGCCCGGGAGATCGTCCGTCTCCTGTCAGCGCGGATGGACGGCCGGGCGGCGGCGCCGGAATGCGTCAGGGTTCCCGTGCACGTTGTCCCGCGGGCGAGCACGGGGCCGATTGGCGTTGCGCAAGCGGCATCCGGAGCAGGGATAGGGGGGGCGTGATGGTCGCACGTTTTGCAGCAATCGGTATTCTCCTGGGCGCGACCGCGCCGGGCGCCGGTGATGCCCCGCGCGCGGCGGCCGAGTGGCAGGTCAAGCGCGAGGCGGTGTTCGAGTTCGCCCGGAAGCCCGCCGTCACGCGGGAGGGCGACCGCGTCACCATCGGCTTCGAGACGAAGGGCTTCTGTGATGTCACCGTCGCCGTCGAGGATGAGAAGGGCCGGATCGTCCGCCACCTCGCATCCGGCGTTCTCGGCCCCGACGCGCCCGAGCCGTTCCGGAAGAACGCGCTCAAGCAGATGGTCGTCTGGGACGGCAAGGACGATCAGGGAGCATACATCGACGACAAGGACCGCCTGACGGTGCGGGTTTCCCTGGGGTTGAAGCCGCGGTTCGAGCGGGCCCTGTTCTGGGCGCCGGGAAAGCGGACGCGCGATCCAACGTACCTGTCCGTCCCGCCCGTCGTCGCGGCCGCCGAGGACGGCGTCTATGTCTACGACGGCGGCAACGGGGACCACGTTCGGCTCTTCGATCATGAGGGGAACTACGTCCGGACGGTCTATCCGTTCCCCGCCGAGAAGTTGTCCGGGATCAAGGACCTTCAGTGGCATACGTTCCCCCAGGACGGCCGACGGGCGCCGCTGAAGTGGACGCTGTTTCAGACGACGCTTCTGACCCATGGTGACGCGGATTACGGCCACGGCCGATGGCCGGTGAAGGGCACAGGCGCCACCAGCATCAAGATGCTGAATGAGGGCAATCCTATCCCCGTGGCGATGGACGCCCGGGGCGGCCGAATCGCCCTGGCCAGCGTGCAACTGAGCCGCCTGGCCGCCGACGGTTCCACCGGCGGCCGACCTTTGACCGGCCCGAAAACCAGCGTCACCGCCGCCCTCGACAGGACCATGGTCCCCCTCCGCGGCGAACGCGAGATCAAGCCCACCAGTATCGCCCTGAGTCCCGACGGCAAGTGGGCGTACTGCGCCGGGTATACGGAGATTCACTACTGGGGCCAGACCCTGTGCGGTATCACGCGCGTGCCGTTCGACCATGACGGCAAGCCGGACACGTTCGCCGGCCGCCTGGAGTGCAGGGGAATGCTCGCACGGCACGAGCGAACGTCTCCGCTCCAGTTGCCGGCGGCCGTGGCCTGCGACTCCCAGGGCCGCGTGTACGTCGCAGACTACCTGGCCGACGCCGTTCGCGTGTACAAGTCCGACGGCACCCATCTGAAGGATATCCCCGCCACGCGGCCCGCCCAGGTCGTCGTCAGCCCGAAGAACGGTGAGATCTACGTGTTCTCCTGGCAGATCAGCCACAAGGAGTCATGGGGCAAGCCGTCCATCCCATCGACCGTTCGCCGGCTGAAATCGCTGGACGATCCGCAGGAACTGGGCGCCTGGCCGTTGCCGGTGACCCTCAGCAAGAATGACGTTCGGGCGACGGTGGACGTGTGGGCCGACCCGCCGTGCCTCTGGATCGTGGGCGGGGCCGGCAAGTCGAGAGAATACGGCTGGGGCAACAGCAGCCCGCGCCTCTACGCTTTCGGCGATCGCGCGTTGGTCCTCAAACGGCATCTGGGGGTGGAGGCCCGCCGGCAGGTGGTCTACCTGCGGCCGATCCGCCATGGCAAACAACGGCTCTACTTCGATCCCCGGCACGAGCGGCTGTACGTCGGCGAACTCTTCGCCCCCTGTGTGTTCCACGTGACCGCGATGCTGGACGCCGCCCGCATTGATCCCGAGACGGGACACGTTGAGAAGGTGGACCTGCCTTTCGACGCCGAAGATATGGCCTTCGGGCCGGACGGCTATGCCTATCTCCGCACGGAGAACCGCGTGGCGCGCTACGATCCGCAGACGTGGCAGGAGGTGCCCTTCGACTACGGAACGGACCTCCCGGGAACCAGCGTGCACGGCATCAAAGGCGCCCACACGAGATCCGCGATTGCGTTCACCGGCCAGTTGGGCATCTCGACCGGTCAGATGGGCGGGATGTATGTCTCGCCGCGCGGCAACGTGGTTGTCACGGCCTGCAATCAGAAGAAAGCGCCGGATCGCCGCACCACACCGACCGTCGGGGCTGATGAGAAGCGGCCGGAGACGCTGCTCCTGTACCCCGGCCGTGCGACGCCGTGGGCGGTCCACGTGTGGGACCGGTACGGCCGGAGCCTCTACAGGGACGCGGTGCCGAGCATCGGCCGACTGGCCGGCGTTCTCATGGACCGCGACGACAACATCTACATCATGGAGGCCGGGACGGGCCGGATGGGCGGCCGGCCGTACTTCAATCCGGTCGCCTGCGCCTACGTGAAGTGCCGGCCGAACAGCCGGTTCCTGGCGACCAGGGCGCCCCTGCCGTTGCCCCCGAAGAACCGGCCCAAGCGGCCGCCCGACCTGGTGGGCGTGGAGAACGCGGGCAACGTGTGGCTCGAAGGGGCCGCGTGGGTCCGCGGCGGCGTGGGGTTCGACGGTAAGCGCGTCGGCTGCCACTGCGCATCCCAGTCGCGACCCGCCCTCGATTTCTTCGCCCGGTCGTTTCTCCCCGAGACCGATCACTACAGCGTGCTGGTCCTGGACACGAACGGCAACGAGGTGTGCCGCGTCGGCCGGTACGGCAACGTGGACGATGGGATGCCCCTGGTGGCGCAGGGCGGCCCGCCTCATCCGCGTTCTATCGGCGGCGACGAGGTCGCCATCATGCACGCCCAGTTCCTCGCCGTGCACAGCGACCGCAGGCTCTTCATCGGCGATCTCGGGAACGCCTGCATCCGCAGCGTGAAACTGGACTACCACGCGACCGAGCGCGTGGCGTTGAAGGGAGTTCCGCATGACAGATCGTGAGGAAGACGTGCAGACTCCCACCGACCGCGGTCGGTGGGCTTTCGCCCGCTCGAACGGAACCCAAAGCCCACGGACTGCCGTCCGTGGGAGAAAGACAGGCCGGTGGACGCCGGGTCTCGCCCTCGTGATTGCGGCCGTGTGCTGCGCCGCCTCCGGCCTCGACGAGTTCCGCGTCAAGCGCGAGCAGGTCTTCGAGTTCGCCGCGAGGCCCGTTGTCGCCCGCCGCGGCGACCGGGTGACGATCACGTTCGAGACGAAGGGCTTCTGCGACGTCACCGTCGCCGTCGAGGACGAGAAGGGCCGGATCGTCCGCCACCTCGCGTCCGGCGTACTCGGGCCGAACGCGCCGGCGCCGTTTCAGAGAAACGCGAAGAAGCAGGTCATCGTCTGGGACGGCAAGGACAACCAAGGCGCTTACGTGCCGGACTACGACAAGGTGACCGTCCGCGTCAGCCTGGGGCTCAAGCCGCGATACGAACGGACCGTGCACTGGTCGCCGCAGCGCAAGACCGGCGGCATCGGCAACTCGCCCATGCTCGCCATGCCCGAGGGCGTGTACGTCAGCGACAACAGCGGCGAATACACCCGCATCATGCTCTTCAACCACGACGGCGACTACCGCCGCACCATCTACCCCTTCCCGGCCGATCAGGTCGCACACATCGACGGCATCCAGTGGCGGGTGATGCCGCAGACGGGCCTCAGGTACCCGCTGCGCAACGGCCTGTCGCAGACGACGTTGCTCACAACCGGCGACGCCTCGTTCGGGACGTCGTGGCCGACCCGCGGCGGGGGATCGCCGGTCCTCGCGATGGCGGTCCACGGCACGCGGATGTACATCGTCAGCCGGCGGATCAACCGGATCGCCCTGGACGGCGCGTGGAAGGGCCTGCCGCTCTCCGGGCCGTTGGTGTTCCAACAGGTCTACCTGCCGCGCCAGCACGCCTGGCCCGGCGGAACGGTGAACGTCGGGCCGCACGCGATGGCCCTCAGCCCCGACGGGAAGTACGCCTACCTCGCCGGGTTCTTCTACCATCGCGCCTGGCAGGAGAACGGGTTCCACGGCGTCTTCCGAATGTCCACCGAGGGCGACGCGAAGCCGGCGATCTTCGTGGGATCGGCCGACCCGAAGCAGAGCGGCAGCGCCGACGGCGCGTTCAACGTGGCCGCCTCCGTGGACGTGGACGCCAGGGGGCGCGTCTACGTGGCCGACTACGGCAACAACCGCATCCAGGTCTTCAACGCCGACGGCAAGCACCTCAAGAGCATCAAGCACCTCCGTCCCGCCCTCGTCCGTGTGGACCCGAAGACCGGCGAGATCTACGTCTTCACCTGGAAGGTGCCGTGCCAGTTCGATCGGATGAATGCGGAGACCTACCGGCGGACCGTGAAGCGGGTCCTGGTCCGCCGTGGGCCCTTCGATGATCCGGCCGTGTTGGCCACGTGCGACCTCGGCATCGAGAGCCCGCTTCTGGACGGGCCTTCCGCCCAGGCCGCGGTGGACTTCTGGACCGACCCGCCCACCATCTGGCTCCAGCAGGCGGCCACGTCGGCGGCGTGGATCGAGCCCAACAACACGAGGACGCACACCCGCCTCCTCGTCGCGAAGGACGGGCGGCTGGTCGTCAAACGCGACTTCACCAACGACATCCGCCGGTCCACCCTCTACCTCAAGCGCGTCCGCAAGTCGCGCATCAAGGTCTTCTGCAACGAGGCCGACGGAACCCTCTACATCGGCTACGGCGACAGCGGCGTCGCCAAGTCGTTCTACAAGGTCCTCAAAGTGGATCCGGCAACCGGCCGACACCAGTTGTTCCAACTGCCCTTCGACACCGAGGACATGGCCTTCGATCAGCGCGGCTACGCCTACCTGCGAACTGAGAACCTCGTGGCCCGGTACGACCCGAGCGTGGTGCCGTGGAAGGAGGCGCCCTTCGACTACGGCCTCGCGCGGACGGGCGTGGGCTTCGGCTACGAGGTCGGCCAGGGCGGCAAAGCCGGCAACGTGGTCGCCGGGATCCCCGTGCCGTCCGTCAAGTCCGCCAGTTACTGGCACATGGGCGGGATGTACGTCTCACCCAGGGGCTCCATCGCCGTCACCTGCTACAACGAGAACACGCGACCGACGGACCGGAAAACGGAGATCCGGATCAAACCCGATCCCGGGACGCGGATGTACCAGCCAGTCGTCTTTCCCGGCCGCGACACGCGTTGGGCGGTCCACGTGTTCGACCAGCACGGTCGCAAGATCTACGAGGACGCCCTGCCCGGCAGCGGTCAGTTGAGCGGTATCGGGATGGACAGGGACGACAACCTGTACGCCATGATGCTGGGGCAACGGGTGATCGCCGGGAAGCCGTACTTCAATGATGTCTCCTGCACGGTGTTCAAGGCGCGGCCGAGGGACACGAAGTTCCTGCGGCCGGGTGGGACGCCGATCCCGCTGCCGGCGGGCCGGCGACCGAAGCGCCAACCGGACGTCCGGGGCGGGCCGCTCGGCTCGGCCTGGATCGACTCCGCCGAGTGGCTCTACGGCGGCGTGGGCACGGCGGCCAAGTTCCTCGGCCGATGCGGCGGCGGGTGCTGGTGCGACGGTGCCCAGATGACCCTCGACTTCTACGCCCGCTCGTTCATCCCCGAGAACGACATGTACTCGATCGCCGTCCTCGACTCGAACGGCAGCCTCATCACGCGCATCGGCCGGTACGGCAACGTGGACGACGGGATGCCTCTGAGCGGTCGGCGATCAGCCCGCAGTGGTCAGCCGGACACCCGACACCCGACACCTGACACCCGCTCGATCGGCGGCGACGAGGTCTCGCTCCTCACCCCGCGCTTCCTCGCCACCCACACCGACCGCCGCCTGTTCATTAACGACACCGGCAACTACCGTGTCCTGAGCGTCAAACTGGACTACCACACGACGGAGAAGGTGGCGCTGAAGGACGTTCCGGACGGCGGCGGATAGCGGCGGCGCGCCCGTGGCGCACCCGCCCTCGGGTGCGCATGATGGAACCCCGGCCGAGGGCGGCCGGGCCACATGGCCGACGTGAAAGGGAGGCGAACAGGTGGAGACGGTGCGAAAGAGCCTGCTGGCCGGCATACCCGCGCTGGCGCTGGCGGCGTGTGCGGCGGCGGCGGAGCCGGGCTTCGCCGAGAAGCCGGCCGCCCGGCCGGATGAGGGGAAGTGGGTCGTCACGTTCTCGGTCACGGCGCCGACAGACGTGGCCGTGACGGTCCGCGACGAGTCGGGTCGGCCGATCCGGCACCTGGCGGCCGGCGCGCTCGGCCCGAAGGCGCCGGCGCCCCTTGCCGCGAACAGCCTGAAGCAGCGTCTCACCTGGGACGGCGCCGACGACGACGGCCGGCCGGTGAGGCCCGGCGCGTACCGCATCGACGTGGCCCTGGGGCTCCGCGTCCGCCGCGACGCGATCCTGGGCTACAACCCCAAGTTCGTCAACGAGGTGCACGGACTGGCGACCGGGCCGGACGGGGCGCTCTACGTCCTGAGCGCCCTCGGCCGCGACACCCAGGAGCCGCGGTTCCAGATCTTCACCGCCGCGGGGGACTACGTTCGGACGATGGTGCCCCGCCCCGGCAACATGCCCGCCGAACGCGTGAAGCCGTTCAACGAAGTGGCGCTCCCCGACGGCACGCGGGTCCCCCGCGAGATGCTGCCCTTCTACGAGTGGCGGTCGCGCCAGCAGCCGCTGGTCATGCCCGGCGGCGACCTCATCTTCGTGACGTCGCGTATGTACAGCGAGGTCGGCAACGGGGCGCGGTTCACGAAACGGCTGCTCGGGCCGAAGGGGCTCAAGGCGCCGTTCGAGCGCCGTCTGCTCCGGCTGGCGGCCGACGGCGGCGCGCCGCTCGAGACGGATTACGTCGGACCCTCGCTCGGCACGAACATGCCCGGCCTGATCTGCCTCGCCGCCTCGCCCGATCACAAGACGATCTACGTCAGCGGCAGCCGGCACGCCGTCTTCACCACCACCTGGGACCGGGCGGCGAAACTCACCCCCCTCATCGGCACGCCCGACCGGCCCGGCGCGGGTAAGGCCGGCCTCAAGAACCCCGTCGGCATCGATACCGACGCCGACGGCGCCATCTACGTCGCCGACCGCGGCAACCATCGCATCGCCTTCTTCAGCCCGAGGGGCGCGTACGTCGGCCAACTCGACGTGGAGTGGCCGGACCAGGTGCGCGTGCGGCCGGATGGCGCGCTCTTCGTGGTGGCGGGCGCGAAGGACCGGTCGCTGCTCAAGTTCGCGAGCCGTGCGGCGACGGATCCGTCGGCCCGTCTGCGGCTCGGGCCGGGGCAGCCCTTCATCGCCCTCGACCGGAGCGCCAAGGGCCGGACGGGCCTCTTCGTGGCAAACGTCCACGCCAACGCCGCCAACCGGGGCGGCCGACTCGTCCGCCTGGACGACCGGCCCGAGGGATTCGTCGAAGCCGCCACCATCGGCGTAGGCGGCCGACTCATGCAGCCCATGATGATCGGCGTCGATCGCACACGCGAACTCATCTACGCCAAGCGCGGCATCTTCGCCGACTACATCCAGTTCGACGGCCAGTCCGAAACCAGCCAGCGTTTCCCCCTGCCCCTCGACCCGAAGTCGAACGGCATCCACGAGATGACCGCCGGCGCCGACGGCACCATCGTGGCCCACGTGGCCAACGAGTTCGGGAAACTCGACTGGACCCTGAAACCCCTGCCCTTCGTCGGGCTCGGCAGTTACCTGACCTACTACCCCGACGAGGACGGCCCGCGCAGCAACTACGCCAAGGACTGCACCGTCGCGCCGAACGGCGACATCTACTGGCTCCACGAGCGCGGCGGCTACAGGAAGCCGATGGTCTGTTCGGTGATCGGCCTCGACGGCCGCGAGAAGAAGCGCACCCTCATCACCTTCGAGGACTGCTCCGCCGCGGGCATCCGCGTCGATCGGCGCGGATGCGTCTACACCATGAACCACGTCAAGCCTGTGGGGAAACTCGTGCCCGACGTCCTGGCCGGCAAGACCGGCACGAACCGGGCAGACCCGTACGTGTACCGCTACGGGAGCGTCCTGAAGTTCAGGCCCACGGGCGGAGCGGTGCGTCTC
>Ga0272441_10008889_pt1 | contig 15722 bp, 17 predicted proteins | sample SSMProp6N_FD_193582 | JGI IMG/M metagenome (GOLD analysis project Ga0272441, IMG submission 193582) | Marine sediment archaeal communities from Little Sippewissett salt marsh, Falmouth, MA, United States - SSM-Prop-6N | ecosystem: Environmental > Aquatic > Marine > Wetlands > Sediment ... | reverse complement strand
CACTTTGAGTATTTCAACCAGCCATTCTTCAGTAATAAAAAAATCTCTAAAATATTGCTTATACACTAAAGGTAATCGCACTTTTCTTGAATTAATATAAATAGGGGGTATTAATGAGTGAATCATTTTACTTATTAAAATCCCTGTTATTCGAAAGACTTTACTCATAATTTTTTCTTTTTTCTTTTTCATAAATATTCCTCTTTAAAAATCTATTATCGATTTAAAAAGAATTCACTCCACCTTCCTCGCCAGTTTGTTGTCCAACAGAACAAAGTCACAAAGACACAAGACACAAGAGCACAAGCGCACAAGAGCACAAAGACACCCGACACCGCCGCCTACGCGGCGGAGGAGGTGATCAGACTAAGCAAATTCTCTTGCGTGAAAATTTTAACGTCCGACGGATGTTCCAAAAATTTCGAAACATCCTGAATAACAATTCTCCAATCCGCTTTTTCCACGGCCTTATAAAGATAATCCCGCCAATTTTCTTCATTGGGAAGGCCCTCTTTCCATCCCGTTTGAAGAAGTCCATTCTTGAGAAGCTCCAGGTTGGGAGTCATCTTTTTCCACTTTGACAGATACCAGAAAATATCATAAAAATCCCGGCCTTTGGTATATTTGCGGCCTAAAACCGCGCTGAATTTTCCGGCAAAAAGAGAAAACAAATCATGCGTCAGAAAGGACATGGGAAAATATTTGTTGATAATTCTTGTCTCCAGATTCGCCCCGGCAGGCGGATTTGTATCCGTTTCCACTTTTACGGAAAATTTTTGCGAGGAAAGCGGAGAAATTTTAGCCTCATACAGAAGTCCTTCAAATTTAAAGAATGCCGATTGGACGGTCTTTTCTGTTTTGTACGACACTTCGACTTGATAACCGGCCAGGGTTAATTCCTTTTTGATTTTCTGAAGAATATCGACAAAGGGCTGCCCGCCTTTTCTTTCCTGGGCGAAATCCAAATCTTCCGAGAAACGCGGCAAATCATAAAGGAACCTTAACGCAGTCCCGCCCATAAAGGCCTGAGCCTGAAAAACGCCTTCATCGTGCATGATCCGTAAAATATAGGCCTGTAAATATTCTCTGCAGGCATTCCATTTCTCTGATAAAGTTTCTTTCGAAGCCACCAGGCTAAACAATTGTTCCTTCACAAGACCTCCTCTTTTTTGTAACCGTCAACATATTCTTTGAGAATTTTTGCTGCCTTTACGATCATCGGTTTTTTAAAACGCTCGGCGTACTCCAACAACCGTGCGGAGTCGATGATCTCCATATGCTGGAGTCTTAAACTTTCCAAATAATCAGGCGTGACCTTAATATGATTAAAATAAAAGAAATCCAGCATAGCCTTTTCCGGCGTAGCCATATACATTGTTTTTCCATCAAAAGTCAGGGGTTCATACCCCCAAAAAAGTGAGGTTCTGATATGGCGGTATTCAAAATCGCCGAATTCCGTTTTGAATCTTCCGGGCCTTTTCGTTGTCAAAGAGGTGTAGACATAAACACCTTCCGGGATCAGGTTATGGTATTCCATGGCCTTTTCCAGGCTGATGTAAGAAGGTTTTTTAAGCACAGAAGCTAGATAATATTCATTAATGTCCTCTTTCCTGTAGGGAGAGTTCAATAAATAGACTCCGCGCTTGAGCTGGATAAGCTTGCCGGCTTTTACCCAGCGGGAAAGCTGAACCTTAATGGCGCCGCTGTCCAACTGTCCGGCTAAAAGAATCCCACTTTCGATTACCGGAAGTCGTTGCACTAATTTAACAAATTCTTGAAATTTCATAACAATAGTTTAACATATTTGATAATATAATGCAATATTTTTTAATTTTCCCAATGAAAAGCACCTCCGCCACCTACGCGGTGGAAGTGGTCCTCTATTCAATTTTAACGGCGAGTTTGTTGTCCAAGAGTACCTGGTTTAAAAACTTGCCCTTGGCTAAAATCACTTCCTGGTCCGTCTCGCCCTTCAAATACCAGACATCGACAATGTAGCGGCCGAACTTGCCGCTTTTGTAGGTCTTGACAATGACGACAGGATACTTTGTCACCTGACACCCGTCACCTGTCACCCTCTGGTGTCCTGTGACCTGGTGACTTGGTGACTTACCAAAAAGTTCTTCCATAACAAACCTTTTAGCCTTTTCTCCTTTTTTCGTCTTTGCCTCCGGGCAGTTGATGCCGCGCAAGCGTACCTTATGCCGCATCTTCGTTTTAAAGCCTACGTCGATATCCAGCTCCAGGGTATCGCCGTCGACAACCTTAACCACCCGGGCGCCGTACGTATAGAGCCGCTGTTTCTTTTTTGTCAGGACACCAGAGCCCCGGGTCACCGAGTCACCAGAAACAGCTCTATTTTCATAATAATTATTGCGTATGCGGCGGCGTAATTCATGGCTGCTCCATCTGTACAAAGCCGCCTCTGCAATATAAAAATCCCGCGCCTTTTTATCTCCGATATAAAGGACAGCCGTGTAATGCGACCAGTTGACAGGCTTTCCTTGGATTTCCTTCTTATACCCTTTCTTGTAAAGCCGGTAAAAACGGGCAAACTTCTGAAGCGTCGTCGGGGTTGTCCCTATATCCAAAGCCATATCCTGTATGGTCGTCCCCGATTGGCGTGCATACGTATCTGCCTCTTTGCCGATTTCCCAGGCATTATCCAGAATAATCAATCGGTCTTCCTCGTCATTGCTCAGCCGCTCGATTTTATCCAGCATAGCGGTGAGCTTTTTAACCAGTTTTGTATATTGCGCTTTACTCATGATTGGCCGCCCTTTCTCTTTTTGTGTTTTGTGCGTAATCCCATAACAAAAACCATCCCCCCTGCGCCAAGTGTGTTTAATCCCGCATCAAAAAGGTCACATGTCACAAGACACATGACACAAGTTAAAAGCTTATTGTTTGTGTATCCAATATTTTCTTCGCAATCCAATAATAACAAGTACACATCCTGATCCAACTGCATTTAAAACAACATCCAAAACCGAAGGCTGGCGGCCGGTGAAATGCTGAAGGATTTCGATAATCGCACCATAAGAAACAGCAATTGTAAAGGCAATAAAAGTCACCCGACACCTGACACCTGTCACATGAAGTTTGTCACCTGTCACCTGACACCCGTCACCTGTTGTCTCCTGGTGTCTGGTGTCCTGGTGTCCTGGTGTCATTGCTAATGTTTTTACTAGTAAAAATGTTAGCAAGGCATACGCCGGCACATGCGTTAAATCCGATACTAAAAACGCCACCCTGGGGTCAATCTTTGCCGTCAAGGAGGCGTACATTAAAAAAAGCATGTATGTAATAGTAATTGAAGAATAAAAAATCATAATAGTAAAGTCACCGAGTCACCGGACACCTGACACCGGCTAACAACTTTGATAAAATCTCCATAGCAAACAACCGACTTGATGACGTAACTTCTCCAGTTCAATAAACTTGTCCTTAGACAAATAATTCAGTTTATTGCAAAATTCTAATAAATATTCCGTTTCGGCTAATGATCCCAAAGCAATATTTAAAAAATGCTTTAATTCCTTCTTTCCTTGTCTTCCTGTTCCCTCAACCAAATTAGTCGGTATTGATAGAACCGCTCTTCTTGTCTGCGAAGTGATTCCATAAATTTCTTCTTTGGGAAAACGCATTGTTTCTAGATATACAGCATGAGCTAATTCATCGGCTCTCTTCCAAACAACTAATTTCTTGTATCCTTTCTCCATTTTTCTACCCCTTTCTTTTTCTTGAGCCTGGGGTAGTGGGGCTCTAAGTCATAATGTCAACTGCTTGTGACCTGGTGACCTGGTGTCTGGTGACTAGTTTTTCAGTTCTTTAAAATACTCCACCGTCTTTAATCCCTACATCAAAGCTTTCCGAGCTAACCTATGAAGTTCCTCATTTGCTAAAGCCATAACTTTTTTCTTAACGACTCGAGAAAAATATTCTTTCTCTGTCTTTGTTAATTTTTCCTGATGAAGCTTCTTTAAAAATAACTCCTTCTGCTTCGGCGAAAAAACCTGCGCGAAAGCAAACTCCAGGTTGAATTCCTCTTTTACAGCAAGAAGTTCATCCAAATCCCGGTTTTGTTTTTTCTGATAATTTTCGAATAACTTTTTCATCCTTTCTAGGGACATGCCTCCATATAACTTTCCTGTCTTTTCTCTAACAAACTCCTTATAGGCCTCGGCCGCCTCGGCCTGTGAAAAACCAACCGCCTTAAGCAATGCCTTTTCCCATAAAAATTTCATTTTTACTGCCTTTAAAAAAACAGTAGTAGAAAAAACCAAGCTTTTAAAATCTTCCTTTGCTCTTTTTGTATCAAGATATTTAAAAACAACACTACTATCAAACATTCCAGACTTCTGGCTGTTAGCCAGCAGCAAAGGAAAGCCTTCCCATAAACGCACATCATGACTTTTTACAACCTGAGCTATAGTCATGTTTACATCAAACCTTTCCTCCACTTCCATCAAAGGAAAGCCAAGCTTAGCGAGGTCTTTTAAAAACTCTTTTTCAGTCATGTCTCAATCCTTCTTTTTTAGAACCATTAGAAAATGACTCAAATTATCATTCATTCTCTTTTCTGCAATATCAAAAGAAGCCGTTTCCTTAAAACGGGCAGCCAAACGCTTGATATCGATTTCATTACCTCTTGCAAACATTAAATCCAAACAGTCATTTATATCAACAAAAGAAGCTCTGAACAATTTGCTGATGATCAAATCATAGTAATTGAGAACTCCCAAATATATATGCTGATATTCATTTATCAATAAGTGATTATTTTCCTTTAAAGGAGATTCAATTAATTCTGTTGTATGGACTCGTTTACCCCTAAATAAGTCAAAAATAAAATGATTATCCTTCGCCCACCCTGAACCTGACACAGATCTATAGCCAAGCTGCTTTAGTTTTTTTAGAAGGTAATCATATTCTTTTTCATTGGGTACAAGAAAATCAATATCTTTGGTCGATTCCTTAATCCCCAAAAGCGTCATTGCTGTCCCACCGCAAGCGATAAGATGCACTTTCTTATTAAGAAAACTATCCCATGCCGCTAAAACATCAAAAAGTTCTTTTTTTGATATCCTGTATTCCACTTTCCAAAATCCATTTAATACAATTTTTTGTATCTTTTAATACATTATATTGTATTTAAGTATACAATATTATGAATCCTTTGTCAAGCAAATAGAACTGTTGCTAAAAATACAACAGTATGGGCAAATTTTGCACACACTGAACTTTTCTTAAGCCATGAGGCAGTGTTTTCTTGCACTCTGGGGACTTGGTGACCCGGTGCCTTGTAAACTCGCCAACTCGCAAACTCACCAACTCGCCAACTCATTAGCTGTTTTTCCCCTTAAAATACTCCACCGTCTTTTTGAGCCCTTCTTCAAAACTCACCAGCGGCTTGTAGCCAATGGCTTTGCTGATTTTGGTAATGTCGGCATTGGTCCTGAAAACATCGCCTTCTCTAACAGGTAAAAATTCCGGCTCGATAGACTTTCCCATAATTTTATTAAGTGCAGCCACAAGCTCCAAAACCGTATTGTCCTTGCCATTGGCCACATTGAACACCTCATGAATAACTCCCGGTGTTGTGGCGGCCAGGAAGTTGGCCGAAACCACATTATCAATAAACGTAAAATCCCGCGATTGCTTGCCGTTGCCGAAAATCGGAGGTTTTTCATCGTGCATAATACAATGAATGAATTTAGGAATCACAACGGCATACTCGTCATCCAGGGCCTGCTTGGGGCCAAACACATTGAAATACCGCAGGCAGGCGGTCGTGACGCCAAAAAATTCGCTGAAAATGCGGCAGTAATATTCCCCGGCCAGTTTACTTAAGGCATAAGGCGAAATCAAAAGCGGAAACTGCGTTTCTTTTTCGGGAAACTGGTTCGTATCCCCGTAGACAGAGCTGGAGGATGCAAAAACAAAACGCTTGATTTGGTGCCTGGAGGCCGCCTGCAGCATAAAAAGCGAGCCGTTGATGTTGACGTCGTTGTAACTTTCCGGGTCTTTCATCGATTTGGGGACAGAACGCAAAGCCGCCTGATGCAGGACATAATCCATGCCCTTACAGGCTTTATCGCACATCTCTTTATCGCGGATGTCACCCCGCAAAAGCTCGAATTTGTCTTTGCCCAACGAGGAGGCAAATGCCAGGTTGGATTCTTTTCCCGACGAGAAATTATCCAGGACACGGACGAAATGCCCTTCTTGGGTTAAAAATTCCGAGATGTTGCTGCCGATGAAACCGGCCCCGCCGGTGACGAGAAATTTAGACATAAAAATAATCCTTTCGTAATGTAAAGTCACCATGTCACCTGACACCTGTCACCCGCTGGTGACGTGGTGTCCCGGTGTCTGGTGTCTGTTATAAGTACCTATATATATACTCCGGTAAATGATATTCAATATTCGTTAAAACATGCCCCAGAATCCTGGCATGGGCCTGATGCAGAAGTTCCTGGGCGCGCTTGACGATGCCTCTCTGGGTCCGCCCGGCCTGAATGACCAGGACAACACCGTCGGCTTGCGAGGCAATGATGCCCGAATCGGTCACATTAACGATGGGCGGCGTATCAATGATGATATGGTCAAACTGCGCCTTCATCTTTGTCACCAGCCTTCGCATCGCCTGCGAATCCAAAAGCTCTGCCGGATTGCCGGGAATGGAGCCGGCTCCCATAAAAGCCAGATTCTTGATATCAATATTAAAGAGGGCCTCTTCCGTGCTTGCGCTTCCTAAAAGCACGTCGGCCAAACCCGCTTTTTGCTCAACTCCCAGATATTTGACAACGCGTCCCCGCCGCATATCCGCATCAATCAGAAGAACCTTGGGCGTTTGCGTTGAATGGGCCAGGGTAACCGCCAAATTAAGGGCGGTGATGGTTTTTCCTTCGGAATGGATGGAACTTGTGATGACGATGGCCTTCGGCGGCTTGCCTTTATTGAGCGATAAAATATTGGTCCTCAATGTTTTGTATTGCTCGGCGATGACCGCCTTGGAATCAAAGTAAGCGACAAGACGGGGGTCCACGCTGGAATTTTCCATTTGCTTGACGACAAAAATATCGGACTCCTTGATTTTGTTGATTTTTTCGATGCGCTCCACCCGTTCGTCTGCGGCTTTTTTTAATGCATCTGTGATTTTACCCATAATTTCCTCCAATTGATTATAGCAGGAAGTATGCAGTAAGAAGTAAGCAGTTACTCCCTACTCCCTACTTCTTACTTTTATTTAATAATTCCCGCTATGATATACGAAACAAGCAGGAGGATGATGCCTCCTATCAACGTTATAAAATACATCCACCGCATTTTGGCTTTTGCGGTATGGATATTTTCTATCGTATTGATTTTTGAGATCGCGCCCAGGAGAGGAACGCCTAAATATTCCTTGGCCTCTTCCACGTCAATGAATGATTTATCCAGAAATTCCAGGCCGAAAATCAGTCCAATCCCGACGATAGCGCCAAAAAATAAACCGATCAAGGCCACAACCACTTTATTGGGTTTGATCGGCTTTAAGGGAACCCTCGGCGGGTCAAGAATCGTATAGCGTGTCCCTTCCTTGGATGACTGCAGCCTCTGGGTAATCTGGGCTGTCTCCAGCCTCTGCAAAAGGGTATTGTAAATGGTTTCATTGACCCTGACGTCCCTGGCCGCCACATTCTCCAGATTGGCCATCAGCATGGCCTTGTACAAATCTCCGTCATCTTCCTTATCCTTTTGGTCGGGGACACCTGTCTCCAGGCCGCTTAGGGCCTTTTTGATTTCCTCGATAATGGGATTGGTCGTCTGGGGTTTCAGGTCCGCATTTTCTGTATACTCCAGGTTTTCTCTGCGCAGCTCTTCTTTTCTGATGGCGATTAATTCCCGGTATTGTTTGACCAAAGGGTGCTTTTCGGTGGAATCGATCAACAGCGTATTCAGCTTATCCTGGAGGTCGGCGATTTCAGCGCTTTTGATTTTTCCTTTATAAACATGCAGCTGCTCTTTGATAAAGGCAATGGCATCGGCGGTTTCCTGATTTTGAATCTCCACATTGCGGTCGATAAAAATATCCGTGATGGTTTTGACAACCGCCTGGGTCTGTTCGGGGATCTTGCCGATATAAGCCAAATGAATGATATTATGGCCCCGCAGCCGGATGAGAATATTTTTTCTCATCTCCATGATGAGCTCTTCAAATTCCAGGGCGGATTTGACGTCGGTATCCAAATTGAGCCGTTTGACCAGCTCGACCATGCTGTTCCATCCCAGGATCGATTCTTTGATGCCTGCCATCCTTTCGCGGACCGTGGTCGAAACGGCCAATTGACTGAAAAGCGGATTATCGGACTTGCCTTCCTGAACCAGGATGATGGAACTGGATTGGTATTGTTTGGGCAGTAAAAAGGCCGTGGACAGGCCGATCACCAGCCCCGCAAAGGCAGAGATGATCAATATCTCTTTGCGCCTGAAAAAGATCTTCAGGTAATTGATGGCATTCACTTCTGTTGATTCATAATCGTTCATAATTTCTTCCTTTAATTATTAATTTTTAAAATAGGAAGTTGCTCCCTACTCCTTACTGCCTACTCCCTACTCCTTACTGCTTACTCCCTACTCCTTACTGCTTACTCCCTACTCCTTACTGCCTACTGTCCTAAAATCCCGTTGTTAGTGTTCGGCCCGTTCCTGCTGCAGTGCCGATAGGAGCTGCCACCGGAGAAATCGCCCGCATCGCTTTTGTTAAAAACGTCGGCGGAATATAGAGGACATCGCCGGGTTTCATAATGGCGTTTTCCCTTAAATCTCCTTCATATAAAAGGGCGTAGACATTGATATCTTTTTTGGCGCCCTTGCCTTTTTCGGAAGGGGTGATCAAACGGCTTTTTTTGGTGACGCCGCTGAGCATCGGCAGGCCCGCCTGCATCAGGGCCTCGCGCACGGTGATGGTATCCCCCCGCATATAAATTTTTCCGGGGGCAGCGACCTCGCCGACCACGTAACAAATTTTGCTGTTATAGCCGGTAATTTTAACGTTCACCTCGGGGGCAATGACGTAGTTTTCTAATCTTTGGGCAAGAACTTTAGCGACCTCATCCTTTGTCATGCCGGACACCTTGACGTCTCCCACAAATTCATACTGGATTTTGCCTTCTTTATTGATGATGTAAGTCCCGCTGACTTCCTCATGGCGCAATACGGCAATCTCAATCACGTCGGTTGGTCCTAATGTGTAACGGCTGGAGGATTCCGGTGACGGTGCCACGTCGGGGATCTGGGAGCGGTCCACCAAAGCCTCGATTTCCGGATTAAGGGTACGCTCCTCTTTTTGCGCAGCATCCAGGGATTCCACAATAAAGGGAACGTCGCCGTATTCCTCTTCCACTTCTTTTTCGGTGGCAGCTGTTCCGATCTCCGAGATATTCTGCGCGCCTGCACCCACGGCACTTAAGAAAACAATACAGACAGAGACGGCAGCCATTCTCAATAACCAATTCGTATTCATCATGTTATTCTCCTTTAATAAATGCGTTAGTGAGCCGTTGAGGGTTTCGGGTTTCGGGTTTCGGGTTTAGGATTTAGAACTTAGGATTTAGAATTTAGGATTTAGGATTTAGAATTCAGGAGTCACTCTTCACTCTTCACTCTTCACTCTTCACTCTTCACTCTTCACTCTTCACGTGTTACCCTTCACGCTTCACTCCTCACCCTTGACGCCTCAGTTGTCACTCACTTTTAGACCTCAAACAAGGTTTCGTGGAACTCCTTAATAGCGTCGACGTCGGTCTCCTCGTACACACGCCAACCTCTCCAGTCACGCTTGGGTTTTCTGATTTTTCCGACCTTTTCCCAACGGGCCAGTGTTTTGGGGCTGATGCCTAAAAGCTCAGCCACCTCTGTAATGGTTAATCGCTTCTTCACTTTGTAACCTCCTTGTTTTTAAAAAAGTAACAAGCAGGAAGTAGGAAGTAGGAAGTACGCAGTTGCTACCTACTTCCTGCTCCTTACTCCTTACTATTTTTAAATTACATGCTTTTCCCGTTTCCAGGCCAGGAATTCGCCCAGGTCCTGTTCGAGCTTTTCGATATGATTCTTGCTGCTTCTGGCAATCTGCATCATGGGGGATTCTTCAATCACTTCCCGCATCAAATCTTCATTGATGATAGAAACGCCTGCGATGTAACCGCTTAAAAGAGCACTGTCACAAATCTGATTGATCAAACGAGGCACCCCTTTGGTAAAGGCATAAACCAAATCAATAGCCGCGTCAGTAAAAAAGGCCCTCTCCGAAGAGCTTGCGACCCTTCCCCGATGAAGGATGTATTCTTTTGTGTCTTCATAGCTCAAGGGCAGAAGATGGTAAAAAACAGCAATCCTCTGGCGCAGCTGTTCCAGCCGCGGAGAAGATAGCTTTCTCTTTAATTCGGGCTGTCCCAAAAAGATAATCTGAACCAGTTTTTCATTCTCGGTCTCCAAATTCGAAAGCATCCTCACTTCTTCCAAAACCGAAGCCGATAAATTCTGCGCTTCATCAATAATCAAAACCACATTGCGGTCGTTTCTCAGTTGATCAATCAAATACTGATTCAGCTGGGAAAGAAGCCGCGCTTTCGAGCCAGGCGTGAATTCCACTTCCAAATCTTCCAAAACCGTGACCAACAAGTCTTTGCCGCTGATATGGGTATTGGTCACCAGGGCTGTCTGGGTCAACGCATTGAGCTGGTTTAAGAGCGCGCGGCAGACCGTGGTTTTGCCCGAACCAATCTCCCCGGTAATCACCACAAAACCTTTTCTTTCCTCAATGGCATATATAAGAGTAGACAAGGCCTCGGTATGCCGGCTGCTAGAAAAAAAATAGCGCGAATTAGGCGTCATATTAAAAGGAGCTTCTTTAAAACCAAAGTGTTTGTTGTACATGTTTAAATCCTCTTGTTTCAATTAAGTAAGAAGTAGGAAGTAGGCAGTAGGCAGTGACTCCTTACTCCTTACTTCCTACTACCTACTGTTCAACGTTTAACATTTCCTCAACATTTTCTCCTGGCTTATTAACTCGCAACTCGCCAACTCGTGAACTCATTCTCTCCATTTCCTCACTCAAATCGATATATTGATCCAAAAGCTTCCGGCTATCTTCCTTCATATCATTTAACTCAAGGCGTAAAATATTGTTATCAATAGCAAATTCCGCAATGTCCTTGCCCTGCCTGAGCATTGTTCTTTTGATATCTTTGACGATATCTTCAAGCGCATTAAATTGTTTGTCTTGATTTTTGTTTAATTTTGCAAGGGAATCCTGAAGGGATTGGATCTTTTTGTCTTGACTCAGAATGATGTGAGTTAATTTTTGCGTGTTGGACTTTTCTTTCTTGATTTGGGCAAAGGCATTGAGGCTCAAAAATGTAGTTAAACAAAGAACAAATAATAAAAAGCCAACAATCAAATATCGACCTCGCGTAGAAGCATCTTCTGTTTGTTGTCTGGCTAAGACGGTTGTGTATTTGGATTTCCTTTGCCGATCCAGCTGTTGTAATTGGGAAAGTGTTTTGCTCATGATTGTTTAATTTTGTTAAGTAGGCAGTATGTAGTAAGAAGTATGGAGCTACTTCTTACTTCTTACTTCTTACTTCTTACTTCTTACTTCCTACTTCTTACTATCCCTATTGAGCAACAACCATGCCAAGTACCCCCAAAGGTGGACAATATATTTTTTAAGACTCTAACCTATTGAAATTAAACATTTTACGAAAATGTCTCGCTTATGCTCGATTTTTAACACTTTTGTACGATTTGGGAGGTTGTTTAAAAGAATAAACATGTCTGTCCAGGACAAACCAGGACAAGTACAGAAATTCTATTATAACAAAGGGTTAGGGAATGTCTAATAATTTAAGCAATCGCGGAAAGTAGGAAGTAGAAAGTAGGAAGAATAAGAAATTTTATAGAAATAAACATTTTTTATTGTTGAAACATAAATTTTTTAATGTGAAACAATCTGATTTCCATATATTTATGTGGTGAAATAGGCAATTTGATTATATTTTTGAGGCTACTTCTTGCTTTCCTCTTCCTACTTCTTACTTCCTGCTTCTTACTTCTTACTTTCCTGTTGCTTCATAAGAAAAGCATACCGTAATTAGTTTGAAAGTGCCAATTTATTTCTCATAGACAGGAAGATTTTTTTCATCGATTTCTCCATTTCTTTTCTTAAATCAAAAGGATTAAGGAACTGGTATTTTGATTTCAGCAATGTTTTTTGGCGGTTATCAATGTATGGTGATTCTAGCAATCTTTGATAAGGAGTTTTTGGTTTATCAAGGATTTTAATTGTTCGGGAACCAACTCTTCTTTTTTCCAGCAGCTTTGCAGAAGGCAAGAAGAAGTTATTAAATTGAGAGAATTCGAAATTATAAAAGTTATTAAGTAATGGCACCATCTCCGGATTGTCAAAACGATAATAACCAAGCCATTGGCGGACGTGGGTGCAGTTTTTTTGTTCGACGTGAGAATTGTCGTTTTTATGATAAGGACGAGAACGAGTAAATTCTACCCAATCGCTTCGCATATCCGTATCCGTAAAGTATCTCAGTAAGTGCCAATTGAGAAATTCCGAGCCGTTGTCACAATCAAAGCCTTTGATGTCAAAAGGTAATGAACGTTCAATATCACGAATTTGTTTAAGAATACTGGTTGCCCCTTTGTTCCAAGAGGCTCGAACTTCAGTCCAACCGGTCGCGATATCTGTTAATACAACAGAATAAAGAAAATCGCCAGCCAATGATGTACCGCAATGAGCAACCGTGTCTGCTTCTAAGAATCCAGGACGAAATTCATCCCATTGATTAACTTTAATAGGAATATGTTTACGTAAAAGGGTGCCCGGTTTTGTTGAAGAACGCCCTCTGAATTTGTATTTAATGCGAGAAGGCTTGAGAATTCGGTCAATTGTTGAAGCAGACATTTTTAGTAAGGCTGATCTAATCTCAAATGGTAGTTCCGGGAGGAATTCTATCCAAATGGGCAGCAATGCTACAAGACGCTTGGAGCAGGGGAGATTGGCTGTGAGCCATATTTTCTTTAAAGGCTCCAGAATAGGGCGATGATTGTACCTGGAAGCCCTGCCAGGCTTCTTTTTGGGTTTTAATTGATTGATATTATTGAGCTTAGCAATCGCATGTTTACGGCCAAAATTGCAGGTTTTGCAATATTCATCCAAAATAGTGGTTTTGTACTTTTTTCTGGCATATTTGTAGCGTTTTGCTATAGTTAATGAGTATTCTTTAGTCGCGGTCGGGCTCATAATATAATTCCTTTATTAAAGGTTTTAAGGTTAAATTTCGGTAACCTCTATTATGAAGCAACGATCGCGATTTTTTTATCCTTAATTAATTTTTTTCGCTTTTCGGTACGAATTATATTGACGCAATTCGGTTCTACTTGCCCATTAGTTATTTATTTGCCTTTTATACATAATATGGTATACTTCTTGCATATGAAAATCCACTTAGAGCAATCCCAGGTCCAAAAACAGATTTTAGCCCCGATTTTGCAGCAATCGATTGAAGTCCTTCTTCTTCCCGTCGCAGACCTTCATAGGGCCATCGAGCAGGAACTAGAGGTCAATCCCCTGCTGGAGATTAACGAAGAACGCTCCAGAGAGAACGATTCCCTGGATTTCGAAGAAACAAAACAATCTTTCGAGAATCTGAGAAACGAAATCGAATTCGCCTCCCATGATTACAATTTTTATGCAAATTCCGATGACAATGACGATGAGTTTGTCGAAAATCAACCGGTCAAAAATATCGAGACATTGGAAGAGAATCTTTTGCACGAGCTTAAGATTTCATTCTCCAATCCCGTCAAGCTGCGCATCGGAGAATTGATCATCGGAAATATCAACGAAGACGGCTATTTGACCATCCGCCTTGATGAAATCGCAAAAATTTTATCTCTTGAGGACCTGTCCTTGATTGAAGAAGTACTATCCACGATTCAGCATTTTGAGCCCATCGGCATAGCCGCACGGGATTTGAGAGAATGTCTGCTCATTCAGGCAAAAGCCAAACTCAATAACGAAGAGAACCTGGTCTGCAAAATCATTAAACATCACCTGGATGATTTGAGCAAAAAAAAATTCGCCAATATCGCAAAACACTTAAAAGTGACCCCCGACTCGATCAAATCCGCATCCCGGTTTATCGCTACCCTGGACCCCAAGCCGGCCAGAAATCACCGCCCCATTCGAAGCTCCATTTATATCAAGCCGGATATCTTTATCATCAAAACAGACGAGAATACCTATCACGTGCAGGTTAATAGAGAAGGCATCCCTTTTTTGAGAATCAATCCCATCTACAAGGCCATGCTGGAAAAAAGCCATTTAACGGACAACGAAAAAGATTTTATTTATGAAAAGATGAAAAATGCCCTGCAGTTCATCAAAAGCATCCAACAGCGCGGGCAAACCGTCAAAAGGATTGCCGAGTTGATATTAGAGAAGCAGCGTTCTTTTTTTGAAAAAGAAGAGGAATATTTAGTTCCCATGACCCTCAAGGATATCGCCCTCTATCTGAACCGCAACGAATCCACAATCAGCCGCGCGATCAGCAACAAATATATGAGCACGCCCAAAGGTCTTCTGCCGATGAAATTTTTCTTCTCGCAAGCGATTAAAAACGGCAACAATAATAGTTCGGTATCCAACCGCTTCCTCAAAGAAGAGGTGAAAAACCTGATCCAGTCCGAAAACAAATCCAGCCCCCTGTCCGACCAGGATATTGTTAAAATTTTTGAAGAGAAAGGCACCCAGGTCGCCCGCCGCACCATTACCAAATATAGAAAAACATTAAAAATTCTGCCAACATACCTGAGGAAACAGTAGGAAGCAAAAAGCAGGAAGTAGGAAGTAAGCAGTAGGCAGTGACTCCTTACTCCTTACTCCTTACTCCTTACTTCCTACTGCTTACTCAATAATAATGGATAATTGACAACCGGCGTGATTTCAATGATGACCGGTTCAAAGCCTCGGATAGGAATGTTAAGAAGTTCCTCGACGGTGTAGGGGATGTCCCATTCCACGCCGACTCCGGCTTCGCTCCCCTTTGTCTTGATCTTTAAACGGGAAGGGTTCAGGTCAATCCCGCCGGGGTTTTCTGCATCCGGCCCTTGCGCTTGAGCGGCATTTGCATCCGCATGGTTGGGCGGTGCCCCGAATTGGGGTTGGGGTGAAGATTCTGGTCTTTTGCCGTAAATTCTAATCGCCCATCGTTTTGCTTTCCTTTCTCCCAGCTCGCTTTTTCTTTTTTGATATTCGTCCCCCAGCTTTTCAAGGTAATCAACCCACGATTGATATGGATCTTGGGAATGATGAACAACCCACTGTTTCGCACTCCCTTCCCCCAACTCATCCTTCAGTTTCTGATAATCGTCTCCCATCTTCTTACGCAAATCAACCCACGATTGATACGGATCTTTGGGATGACTCACAACCCACTGTTTGGCATTACCTTCCCCCAACTCATCCTTCAGTTTCTGATAATCGTCTCCCATCTTCTTACGCAAGTCAACCCACGATCGATACGGATCTTTGGAATGACGCACAACCCATTGTTTGGCATTACCTTCACCCAATTCATTTTTCAGTTTCTGATAATCTTCTCCCAACTTCTTAAGCAAAGCAAGCCACGATTGATACGGGTCTTTGGGATGATGAACAA
>Ga0272441_10008888_pt1 | contig 15723 bp, 18 predicted proteins | sample SSMProp6N_FD_193582 | JGI IMG/M metagenome (GOLD analysis project Ga0272441, IMG submission 193582) | Marine sediment archaeal communities from Little Sippewissett salt marsh, Falmouth, MA, United States - SSM-Prop-6N | ecosystem: Environmental > Aquatic > Marine > Wetlands > Sediment ... | reverse complement strand
ATATGTAAAACCTTTTTTCTCAAGAATTTTAATTAAGTCAATTTGTTCTTTAATGTGTTTTGTTGCTTTTGGCCAAACATCTGGTTCAATAATATTTAATTTTTTAAAATCCTCTCTGAAAACTTTCAAATAATAATTTGCAATATCTTCTGCCTTTTTTCCTTCTTTTTTTGCTGCCCTTTCAATTTTGTCTTCACCTTCGTCAGCATCAGAAGTTAAATGCCCGACATCAGTAACATTCATCACATGCTTAATTTGAAATCCATTATACTTCAAAACTCTTTTCAAAATATCCCAAGAAATATACATTCGCATGTTTCCAATATGCTGATACCAATAAACTGTCGGCCCGCAAGTATAAATCCCAACTTTTTTATCCACGAGCGGCTTGAAAATTTCTTTTTTCCGCGACAAAGTATTATAGATTTTCAATAACATAATTCAATTAAGAAAAATATGTTTTTAATTTTGTTGGTTATTTAGCATTAACAGTAACATCAAAGAAATCAGTTGCATAAGAGTCGCCGTCAGCTTCTACATTTACTCTGTATCTGATTGTGCAGAGTGGCGAGCCAGCAGGAATATTAAATAAAACTTTTTGTGCAGAAGAATCTCCAGATGTAATTGGAATGTTTTCTTCTTCTCTACCTGTTGTTATCCATGATTCAGCTTCTTCTTCGCTAATCCCGCATTTTTCTTTTATATCTAAATCAGAAACTTTAACAACATAGGAAAATTTTTTATCACCAGCACTACCTGGAAGTAAATTTTTTATAATAACCCCAACCCCATTTAATTCATCTTGTTTAATATCAATTCTTCTTGTGCTAGGATAAATCGCAAGTTTGTAATCTTCTGAAAATAATTTATTTATTTCTTCTTTAAGCTGCTCGTCAGTCATCTGAACAATATTTTGCCCGCTTGAAAAAATACTTTTAATCAAAACCAAACCGAGAATTAACATTGTAACAGCAAGTACAATTACAACAATTGTCCCGACTGACATTTCCATTGCTGCTTTTTTTTGTTTCATCATTTTAAGCTACTGGAATATTTGATAATCCATATTGTGTTCCCAGAACAACCAAACCAAGATAAATCAGCAAGAAAATTATACTCACGATGATTCCGATCTTACTCATCTTTTTTCCTCTTCTTGCTAAATCGCCTTTTTCTTTTTTGCTTAAATTAATTCCGACAATTCCGATAATTAATCCAGCAACTGGTTGCAAAACTCCGAGAATAATGCTCACAATTCCAAGAACATAACCTGACGTCCCAAAATCAATTTTATCTGCCATTTTCCTCTTTTATTAAATTAAACAAGTTGTATTTATAAAAGTTTTCATGAATAAAATTTTCACAAAATTTTTATAATCTTTATTTGTTATTTATCTATGGATATTTTTCAACAAATTGTTTTAGGAATTATTCAAGGAATTGTCGAATGGCTACCTTTTAGTTCAGAAGGAATTTTGCTTTTAGTTAAAAATAATTTTTTTGAAGAAATTAATCTTGATTTATTTATTCGCCAGGCGCTATTTTTACATCTCGGAACTTTTTTTGCAGCATTAATTTATTTTAGAAGAGAAGTAGGCAGTTTAACAAGAAATCTTTTTCATTATAAAAAAGCTGCGCCAGAAACAAAAAAAATTCTAAACTTTCTTTTGATCTCAACACTTGTTACAGGTATTGTTGGCCTAGCGATTTTAAAATTAATTGATTTTCTCAGCATTACTAGTTTTCCTAAAACAAGCACAGCAATAAATCTTGGAGTCGGGTGTTTGTTGTTGGTGACAGGACTCTTTCAAATAAAAGCAAGTTCAGCTGGTTATAGAAGAGAATATAATCTTAACAACACAGATAGTTTATTCCTTGGTTTTATGCAAGGAATTGCAGCACTCCCAGGTTTGTCAAGATCTGGTTTAACTGTTTCAAGTTTTTTATTTAGAAATATCGACGAGACAACTGCACTGAGATTAAGTTTTATAATGAGTTTACCTGTTGTGCTAATTGGAAACTTAATTTTAAACTCAACAGATTTTATTTTTGTTAAAGAAATGTTTTGGGGCTTTTTGTTCTCGTTTATCTTTGGATTTTTAACAATTCATTTATTAATGAGATTTTCTAAAAAAGTAAAATTCGGACATTTTGTTTTTGTCTTCGGAATTCTGATGATATTAGCTTCTGTGGTTAATGTTTTGGTTTGAGAATTTAAGATAAGAAATAGAAAAATTTATAATATTTAGCTTATTGAAATAACCATGAGTTTATTTAGTAAAAAAGATTTAAAGCGAAAAATAACTATTCCAAAAAACTATTCAAATGATTTAGCAGAGTTATTAGGAATATTAACTGGCGATGGTTACATAACCCATTATAGGAAATATAATTATATAATTGAGGTGGCAGGAAATAAAATCAAGGATAAGGAATATTTGTTTAATTACGTCTTTAATTTATTTATTAAATTATTTAATATAAAACCAAATAAGATTAAAAAGAAAAATCAAAATACAATTTATATCAGAGCTCTTTCTAAAAGAATTTTTATCTATTTGGTAGAATTAGGATTCAAAAAGGGAAGAAAAGGGGAGATTGGAATTCCTTTTTGGATTAAAGAAAATAAAAATTTTTCATTAGCTTTTATTAAAGGACTACTTGATACTGATGGCTGTTTATGTTTTAAGAAAAAAGAAGGAAAATTATACCCTGTTATTTCTATATCTTCTGCTAGTTTTACCCTTCTGAATAATGTAAAAAAAATAATTAAAGCATTAAATATTGCAAGTTACCTTGGAAAAGAATCTAGGAAAAATTCTTGTTACAAAAAAAGGATTGTTAGTTATAAATTACAAATTAATGGGATTAATAATTGTAGAAAATGGATTAAAAAAATTGGTTCAAATAATAAAAGAAATTTAGAGATGTTTAGCAGATTTTACCAATTATATGGAGGTACGGGGAGTCGAACCCCGGCACCATGATCTTCAGTCATGTGCTCTCCCGCTGAGCTATACCTCCTTAATAAAATTAAGAAAGAAGAGTTTTTTAAATCTTCTTGAAATAAAAAATAAGCTTTGAGTAGTATTAAAAGGAGGGTTGAATGTGAAGGGAACCTTGGTTCCCTTACAGAGTCAGGAATAGGCTAGATTCTGTCATTCGTTGCGAACAAACCGAATGTGTTGACATTTCACTATGCGTCTTTTGACTTGCACTAGTTGAGGTGGCTGTTTCATCAAATCTTAAATTTCAAAGCTTCCTCCACGAGTTCATAGCTCAATTTAAGCTGTGCCATTTCTTTTCCAGAGCTTTGCCTCACGACAATTGTTTTTCAACAACAACTCCCTACAGCTTACTGAAAATCTCAGCAAGAGTGTCCAGACCTTCCTCAGAATTCGATGATTATTTATATCATCTGACAATTTAATGTCTAAATCCCGAAGTCAACTACCTGACTCACAAAATTATTGAGGGGAAGAGGTTTTTAAGGTTTGTTATTAGTCGTTTTCTTCTTTACAGGAAACCCAAAAGAACTAAATCTATATTTTTCAAAATGAATTAATGCGTCCACTCCAAAGGCACCTAAATATGCTTTACATTTATTGTTTCTGAAAAGTCTTGTGTAATAAACCCTTCCATCACCCAACTCCATATCTCTAAAGGTCTTTCTAGATTCTTCAGAGAAGACCGATAAATCAATTAATTCATATTCCTCTTCACCTAAATTGTTTAATTCTTCTAAACTCAATGCAAAAGGAATTACTTTCTGTCCTTTCTTCCGCCATCTTTCACAATTGATTCTCCATACTTTAGCACTGTCTTCTATTGAATCATGTAAGCTGTATCTACGTTTATCAGATTCTATTTTATCCCTTCTATCTTTTAGTTTTTCTTCTAAGTGCCATCTTAGGCAGGATTCATAATCCATTAATTGAATTTTTTGTTTGTCTCCCATAACCCCTTCCAAGAAATAACCTATTTATTATTTACCACGATATATATCGTTTTTCTAAATGTGCGCCTCGAAGAAAAATGGCAGAAGTTTTGCCTCGGCTTTTCTTAAATGTGCCTGGAATGTTGAGAAACTCAAACTAGATTGTTTTGCTAGTTTTTTAACATCTGTTTTTCTCGGATAAACATAATAACCTTCTCTTATCGCAAGAGCCAAAGATTTTTTCTGTTTTTCAGTTAATTCGGGATTTTCTTGCATAATTGAAATATTTTTTAGTTTTTTCTGAACAAAATAATGAATTTTTGTCTCAGTTATTTTTTCAATAGAATTCATAAATTTAGTGATAAATTTTTTTTCAAACGACGCGATTGTTAAAGTTTAAAAACCTTTTTCATCAATTAATGCAGGTTTAATATGGATTATATTTTGGTTGTAAATCGCCTTAGACCAAAGAGGTTCAATTAATTGCCCGACGACAAAATCCTCATTTTTTTCAATATTTCTGATTTGCTTCATTTTTTTCAAATCACTTAGAAAATGTTTTTTGTCAATTTCTTCTCCTTGGATTGTTCCTGCAAAATTTAAAATAATATTATTCTTTCTATATTCCCAAGAAATAGGAAAAACATAAAGATTAATTTTATGCTTAAGAGTTTTACTTGCAATTTTCATTTTTTCGCCATTAAACGAAATTTTTGCAACCCACATATAATACGATATATAACGTTATTTAAAAAATCTTTCCTTAAAGCAAAATTAATAAACATCTTTTTCTTTTTTCAATTATGCAAAAAAAAGAGGAAAGTGTGCAAGGAAACACTTTCTGGCACGCAAAATCAGAGCAAGAAATTTTCGCAGAATTTCAAACTTCTGACAAAGGACTATCTTCTGAACAAGTTAATGAAAGATTAAAAAAATTTGGGAAAAATATTATTAAACAGGTTCGCAAGTTTAGCACATTAAAGATTTTATGGTCGCAATTTAATTCTTTTTTAATTTACATTCTTTTAGCAACAATAATTATTTTAGTAGGAATAGATCAATATAACAGCACATCAGAACACACACTTGACGCAATTGTGATAGGCGCAATAATTATTTTGAATGCAGGAATCGGATTTTTCCAACAATATAAAGCAGAAAAAGCAATCGAAGGTTTAAAAAAATTAATCATTCCAAAGTCAAGAGTTTTCCGCGATGGGAAAATTATCAAAATTTCATCTTTGGAAATTGTTCCAGGGGATATTTTATTTTTAGAATCTGGAGATAAAATTACTGCAGATGCACGGATACTTGAGTCAGATAATTTGCAAACAAATGAGGCAGTACTTACCGGAGAAAGCGAGCCAGTAACAAAAATTGCAGAAATTATTAAAAAAGAATCCCTCCTAGCAGAAAAATTCAATATGGTTTTTACTGGAACCCAAGTTGTTAAGGGAACTTGTAAAGCAATAGTGGTTTCAACAGGAATGAAAACTGTCTTTGGTAAAATCGCAGGGACATTACAAAATATTGAAGAACAAAAAACTCCAATGCAAAAACGTTTAGATAAATTTTCAAAACAATTAGGCTATATAATTCTCGCGCTTGTTTTTATTGTTATGATTCTTGGTTTTTTGAGCGGTCTTGATAAACTAGAAATGTTTTTTGTTGCAGTCACTCTCGCGATAGGAGCAATTCCAGAAGGATTGCCCGCGGTTCTCGCAATTGCATTTTCAATTTCATCTTCATTATTGTTTAAAGAAAATGTAATTGTCAGGAGATTGCCTGCAGTTGAAACTCTCGGAAGTGTTACAGTAATTTGCTCAGATAAAACCGGAACAATGACCCAGGAAAAAATGTCTGCCCAATCTTTTTTCTTTAATAATAAAATTATTTCAAAAGACAAAATTTCTAAAAAATCCCCTGAATTTGTAAATCTATTAGCAACTTCTATTCTATGTAACGACGCAAGATACGAAAAAATAAAAGGAAAGCACGAATTTCTCGGAGACCCGACAGAAGAAGCTCTTGTTCGTTGCGCATTATATTTTGGAAGTGATAAAATAGATTTAACAAAAAAACAACCTACAATAAAAAAAATTGAATTTGATCCAGAGAGAAAAATGATGTCAAAGATTCGTGATAATCAATATAATAATATCATATATACAAAAGGCGCCCCAGAGAAGATTGTTGAAGCATGTTCTTTTGAGTTAATTAATCGCGAAATAAGAAAATTGACTGAAAAAAGGAAAAAAGAAATTATGGAAGCAACAAAAGAAATGGAATCGCAGGCATTGAGGGTTTTAGGATTTGCTTACAAAACTTTTTCAAAAAATACAAAAACTTCAGAAGCTGGTTTAATTTTTCAGGGTTTTATTGGAATGCAGGATCCTCCTAGAAAAGAAGTGAGAAATGCAATTGCAACATGTATTAGTGCAGGAATTCAGGTGAAAATGATTACAGGAGATTCTGCAATTACTGCAAAATCTATTGCAAAAAAAATAGGCATTACAGGAAGAATTGTAACTGCAAATGAACTGGAAAAAATGACTGACACGCAACTTTTTGATTTTATTGAAGAAATTTCGATTTTTGCAAGAACAACCCCCCACCAAAAATTAAGGATTTCACAAATTTTACAAAAAAAAGGACATGTTGTTGCAATGACTGGCGACGGGATTAATGATGTTCTTGCTTTGAAATCAGCAGATATTGGAATTGCAATGGGAAAACGTGGAACCGATGTCGCGCGAGATGTTTCAGATATTATTTTAGTTGATGACGATTTCGCTTCGATTGTCGAGGGAGTTAAACACGGAAGAAAAACCTACGACAATATAAAAAAATTTACAAAATATATTCTCTCGGTTAATTTTGATACAATTTTGCTTGTCGGAATTCTTTCTTCTTTTGGGTTGCCCCTTCCAATTACGCCACTTCTCATACTTTGGAAAAATTTAATCACAGATTCTTTTCCAGCCCTGTCATTAGTTTTTGAGCCAGAAGAGAATGTTATGAATACAAAACCCCGAACAGAAAAATCTCTTTTACAGGGCATTAAAAAATTTATAATTTTAGGAGGGATTACAAATTTTCTCGCTTGTCTTGCAGTGTATTTAATTGGGCTTTACGTAAAAGGGCTTTCAGTTTCAGAAGTTCAGACAATGGTTGTGACAACAGGAATAATCTTTGAGTTGCTTTTTGTTTATACCTGCCGTTCCAAAGAATCAATTTTCAAAAAAGGAATGTTTTCAAATAATTGGTTAAATATTTCGATCATCACAGGATTTGTGCTTCAAATGGTTTTGCTTTATACTGCTTTAGGAAATCTTTTTGGCGCAGTCTCATTAACATTAAATGATTGGTTTTTTGTATTGCCTTTTGGAATTTCCGGATTTGTGATTTTTGAAATAGCAAAATTTTTCAGAAAAAATAAAATCTCAAATTAAACTGATTAACCAAATAATTGTTAAACTAAAACCTGCTCCGAACATACATCCAGTCATTTTTCCTAAAGAGCCTGAAAGCATTTTTCTTTTTGATTCAAATTTAGTTTTTTCTATTTGTTTCTCGGCAATATAACCTTCAAAAAATCCTCCAAGTCCGTCGGTGATTGTATTCCCAGCAACACCCCCAACTATTGCTCCAGTCACCCCTCCAAGTGTCCCACCAATTATTGCAGCAAAAACCATTACTCCGTTATCCATAAAACCAAAAGCTAAATCTGGATAAATAAATTTTAAATGAACTTGCATAATTTGCATAAAAATTAAATTTCCTAAACCCATCAATAAAAATAGCGGGCCAATTAATTTTTTGTCAAAAATAAAATAATATGCAACCGCAACCACCACAATTGAAACACTAATTAAACTTGCGAGAGATTTAACAAGATGTTTTTTTATTTTAGATTGCTTCTTTTTCATAAAATTATATTTCTTGAAACTTTAATAATCTTTTTATAAAAATTCAGAAACAAATTCTTTAGTTGGTTGGAAATGTTCACAAGTTTCTTTTCTTCCATCACTTGTTTGTCTTTCCACTAAGAAACTTGTTCCTTGTTTTCTGACATTTCCTAAAAGATAAGGGCATGTTCTGTTGGAATTTCCTTGACTAATTAAACAAGCATAATCACCGAGTTCACCGCCATGCCTCATCTGATGAATACAAAATTTCATGTTAGGGAGGTTCTTCTTTTTTCATTTTCACCTTTTTTATTTTTGATCATTAGAGAAAAGCAAGGACGAGATTTTTGGTTTACAGCCATCATTTTGTCACACGCTTTTCTCTGGCGACAGAGGTTAAGAGGATGTTTTAACATCACATTATTTCTAAATAAATTTTCTTTATAAAGCGTCAGAAATAAAAATCTATATTTATCCTCTATGTTAAATAGAATTTTATTTTGTCGTCGAGGATTAATCGGATTTTTCTTCTTTGGAATTTCTTAAGGTAATTCTTTCACATTCTCTAAAAAATTTAATGAGTTCTGGGAAGTATCTTTGGTAGAGTGTGAATATATCTTCTCCTAATAACTCAGATTCCATGTTTGCAAATTCATTTACAATAACCTCTGCCAAAGTTCTTCTTTGAGCAGGATTATTCATATAGCTCATTTTAATTCGATACTCTGTGAGATGTTGCGCTATTCTTAACCCCTTCACCACTTCATCTTCTGAAAATAATGTTTCTGTTCTTTTGATTGCCATAAGATCTCAAATCGATTTTTACTATAAAAACTTTTCCCCGACGAGAAATTCACTACTAACTTGTGTTGAAAAAGAAAACCCCATCCTGCTCGGCTTCGCCTCACTATTAATTAGCTTGCAATAATTTGCTATAGATAATTTAATTGATAATAGAAAATCTAAATTAATGAATTAATTTTATTCAACAGAACATCTGCAGATGCTGATGTGCGCAAAGCAAATAAGCGAGCGCAACGTGCGGGCAAATATTTTTTTGATTTAACACCGGCGACAATATCTTCTTCTATTAAATTTTTGTTGAGGGGGAGTTTCTTCTGATTCTCTTTTTTGTTGTGGCCCATATCTTTTTGCTCTCCTCTCACAAATTTTCTGTAACCATTTTATAGGATCACGAGTTGCTTCTGCAACAAGTTTATATTTTGAACGATTGACTGCCCTCGGAGGAGAACTAATAAATCCTGCATCGACAATCCCCCAATTAATTTTTTGTTCTGGCCGCTTTCTCATATTAATTTTGCCCTCTTGAGGTTTTTAATTATTTATATTCAGTTAAATACATTTACTTTCAAACACAAATTCTTAAATATGCTTGCTAGATTGCAATTTTATGGAAATTTATAATCTAATTATTGAAAACAAAGATTTGCTGAAAATTTTTTATGGAATTTTAATTACATTAATCTGTATGATAATTGTTATCAAGACAAATAAACTTTTTAAATTAAGTTCCCACCAAGGAATAAGATATTTTAGAAATGCGTTTCTTTTTTATGGCCTTGCATTTTTAATGCGCGCGTTTATCGCTGCAGTATATCTTTACAAATTCGGGAAATTTTATTTTCTTACATTAAATATTTTATTTGAATTTTTTTTAGTTATGGCAGGATTTTTTTTACTTTATAGCCTGCTCTGGAAAAAATTAGATTTAGGTCCGCAAAAAAGTTCCTTGGCAAATCCCTCAGTATTTATTTTTTATATAATGACTTTTGTGATTATTTTAATTGACCAACTCTGGCAAGTTTATTATTTATTATTTGCATCTCAAATTTTTATTTTTTTATGCGCATCAATTATTAGTTTCTCGAATTTTGTTACAGGCGATTCTCGTCGCAGATTTTTAAAATTTTATTTTATCGCAATGATTTTATCTTTGACTGCATGGATTTTAAATGCATTAGCAGCACTTTCTCTTTGGAATCAACAATTAATGTTAGATGTTCATTTGATTAATTTAGTAATCTTTTTTTTATTTTTAATTGGAGTTGTTAAAATAACTCAGAGGTAAAATGGCGAAAAAACGAGAACGGCTTGAGGTTATAAGGGATATTTTAGAGGCAGTGAAAAACACGCGGAAGATAAAACCAACGCGGTTGCTTTATTCGTCAAACCTTTCGCCGCAAATGTTTAAAGATTATATTAATGAATTAGTAAAAAAAGATTTTATAAAAATAGAAATTGACAAAAAAGATAAAAAAACTTTTTCTCTGACAAAAAAAGGTTTTGATTTTCTGCAAGAATATAAAATTATTGAAAATTTTGTTGAGAATTTTGGGTTGTGATTTGGCTCACTTCGTTCGCTTAAGAAAATTATTTAAATTAATAAAATATCTAATAATATGAACCTCAAGCCAACATTATGGAAAATTCTAATCTGTGTTTTATTTTTATTATTGATAATTTTTCTTTCATTACTAAAACCAATTTTTGGGCAAAAGGTTTTATTGGAAGTAAATTTTATTTGGACATTTATTCCAATATTAATTTATATTCTTTGGAGTTTAATTCAAAAGAAAAAATAATTCTAAAAAAAATCTCAATCAAAAGCACTAGAAGAATTTTGGAATCAAATGAGGCTTTTAGTAGTTGTCTGCTGAAATTCTCGTCGGAACTTGAATCTTACACAGCAACTCTATCAATGTTGTCTTTTACAACAGCCTTAGTTGTTTCGTTTTGCGGATGGCTTCGAGCTTAGATGCATTCAGCTCTTATCCATACAATGCATAGCTACGCAGCCTGCTTGTAACAACTGCTCACCAGAGGCATCCAAGTCAGGTTCCTCTCGTACTACTAACTTGTTCCACTCAAACAACAACACACCTAGTAGATATCATACAAACTGTCTCACGACGTTCTTAACCCAGCTAACGATCCCTTTTGATGTGTGAACTCCAACACCCTTGCACGCTTCTGCACGCGCAGGATAGGGAGAGCCGACAGCGAAATACCAAACCGCTCCGTCAATATGGACTATCGGGAGCGACCAGCTTATTATCCTTGGGGTAACTTTTCTATCAGACACGGCTCCTATTAAAAAAGCACGTGGGTTCGCTAAGCCCTACTTTCGTACCTGCATTTCTTGCTTGTCAAAATACAGTCAGATAAGCTTTTGCCTTCGCACTCAACTCTAGATTTCCAAGCTAGATGAGCTTATCTTAGGGTCCTACCGATATTTTTTCGGCAGGGCGGCGCCCCACCCAAACTGCCCGCCTGCTGCTGTCTCATAAATGATAAGCAACTTTAAGAAAAATGAGTAGTATTACAAGATCGCTCCACTGCCACCGAAATGACAGCATCGACGCTCCTACTTATGCTATGCGTTCCTCTTAAAATCACAACAACAAGTTGCAGTAAAGTTCCACAAGGTCTCCGCTTCCCACTAGGTGTCTCCGGTCTGTGCACCGGAAAGATATTTTCAGAGGGTTCTGGCTAGGGACAGTGACAACCTCGTTAAACCATTCATGCAAGTCGCAATTCATACGACAAGGTATTACGCTACCTTAAGCAAACTGTTACTTTCATTTTTCAAGAAAAAATTACTGACCATAAATTATGGCGGATTTGCGCGAGCAAACCTCTACATGTTTCCATATAGATCGGACTATATCATCACGATTTTTACAATTTAGTTCGTGTTTGGCGTTTAGTCTCTGAGGATCCTAAAGATTCTAAAACATCATCAAGTTTATATCTTCGTTGTTTTCCTCCTCCATTCATTGTAAAAACTTTTTTCAAAAGTTTCTTGAATTCGTTAATTTCAGAATGTTTATGATTATCTAATGCTTCAACAACTTCTGCAAAAATTTCAAAATCTTTTCGCTTAGTTATTAAAGAATATTTTCTGAAAAAAGGAATAATTTTTTCAACTAATTCTCTTCTACTTTGCACCACAAATTGCATTGTTTGGGGTTGTCTATATTTCTTTATCACAATTCCGCAACCAAATAATCTCTGTAAATCATACAAAATATTCTTATTGGTTGAATTCTGAGTTACATGAAATATAGGATCAAGCACCCATCTTACTTTTGCAGTTTTTTGATTTTTGAGAGCAATACAAAAACAACTCTCTCCATCCATAAAACCAGTTAGATAATAAATTAATTGTTCTTTATTCATAACCCTTCTACGAAGGTTAAATATTTAAATCTTTAGTTTCCTGCGGATTGTCCCTATTTATTGAATTTTTACTGACGATAAAGTCGAGTATCAATAACTTAACAGGAGTTTCCCGCATACAGCCAAATTTTAATGCCCCCTAAATTGAGGGTCATAGTTACCCCCGCTGTTTGACGGACCTTAGCTCCCTTGAAAAGGAGTTTTAGACACCGCCACTGAGCAGGTCTCACCAAGTATACACGTCATTTCTGATTAGCACTTGGCTACGTTTTTGGTAAACAGTCGGGCCGTCCTTGTTACTGAGATCTATTAATGCATACAAATTTCTTAGCACACAAAAATAGACACCCCTTAAGCCGAAGCTACAGGGCTAACTTGCCGAATTCCCTTAACCAGTTTCTCCCTTCACGTCTTAGCCTTCTCAGCTAGGGCACCAGTGCCGGTTGTGGGTACAGCTATTAAATTCATAAGCAAATAACTTTTCACTGGCTCTTGGACTCAGCGACAATTCAAAAATTCATTTGTGTCTATGGATTACCCTCGACAAATTTCTTTTTGAAACATTCTTCCGAATGCACGCTTATCCGAAAGCGATTATTTACAAAATTTAATAGTTCAGGAATATTAACCTGATGTCCATCGTCATGCTCAGTTAAGACACAACTTAGGAGCTGACTAACTCTTGGCTAACATATATTGCCAAGAAAACCTTGCCCTTTCGACGTATTCTATTCTCAAGAATATCACATCCTACTATTACCAGGATTCTCATTCCTTGCTGTTCCATTCTCTCTCACGAAAAAACTTCTGCACAGCAAAGACGCCTGTTTACCCGAAAACTCTAATTAATATTTTAAGATTTTGATGTTGAGAAATGAGTATGATTTGTGAATTGATTAAGATTTTTTTTGGATGAAACTCCAAATAAGATAAATTATGATAGCAAAAATAAATGTAAAAATAAGAAACATATATAATTTGCTATTTGGGGGACAAGATCCAATACAACCATTTGGAATAAGATATCCTCCAATTAATCCAATAATTACAGAAATAATTGTTTTCTGTAATGTTAATTTAAAATTCATAAACTATACAAAATTTTTGTGTTAATAAATCTTTCTTATAAATCAATCTCTCAACATCAAAATCCCACTATTAATTTCAAACGAGTTTCGCCAAAGTATCGGTATTATGCTTAGCCCCGTCCATTTTCAGGGCCTTGAACCTCGATAGGTGAGCTGTTACGCTTTCTTTAAATGATAGCTGCTTCTGAGCTTACATCCCTAGTGTCTCAGGTTCATGACACCTTTTGTTACACTTAGCATAAATTTTGGGACCTTAACTTTGGTCTCCGTTGTTCCGGTCTCGGAAATGTATCTTACATACACACCCTGTTTCCTGCCATAAGCAGTTTGTAAGTTCTGAGTTAGAAAGAAATCCGTAGGCAATCGCCCCTGCAATTTCCATCTGTACTTTACCTCACAAACAAACATGACAAGACTATACGTAGGCATATTTCAACAGGAACCAGCCATCGCCGAGTTAGATAGGCTTTTCACCCCTATCCACAGATCATTCGAGTGCATGTCCACAACACCGGTTCAGGCCTCCATCCTTCTTTCGAAAGACTTCACCTTGTCCATGGATAGATCACCCGGCTTCAGGTCTTGTCTATGTGACTAACGCGCTTTCACACTTGCTTGCGCTATGACTACTTCTCAAAGAGAATTAATCTCGCCACATAAAAAAACTCCCTGGCCCGTTTTTCAAAACGTACGTTACAACACTTTTCTAAATTCATAGAAAGAGCAGTAACCAACTGTAACTATTAGATTTCAAATCTTTTCACCCTCTGTTAAGAGTACTTTTCAGCTTTCCTTCGCAGTACTAGTTCACTATCGGACTTTGGTTTTATTTAGGGTTAGCAGTTAATCCTGCTGTATTCAGACCTCTAATCCAAGAAGCCCTACTCTTTGAAGAGCAACATAGAATTTTCAAATACAGGACTATCACCTTCTGAGGTATTTCCTTCCAGAAATTTTTTTTCAATTCTTTAGTCACTTATCTTCACCACATTTCTAACTTTTTTTCAAAAGCAGATTCAGTTTGCCCTCAGCCCTTTTCGCTCTCTGCTAATAAGGGCATCATTATTATTTTCTTTTCCTGTCGGTACTAAGATGTTTCAATTCCCGACGTAATTCCGCTTCTCAGCGCATTCAGAAATCTTCAGATCAAAGTTTGCATGCAACTCCCTGAAGCTTATCGCAGCTTGCCACGTCTTTCATCAGAACCAAAACCAAGCTATCCATCTAATAGTATATAGATGTGATTCCAAAATGTAGAGTCAAAAAACTCTACGAGTGGGAAATTCTTCTAGTACTTGGTCATTGAATATTTTCTCATCATGATCTTGAATTTTAGATTCAAAACCATCTCTTGATTGAGTATGATTGCAAATTTTTTTGCATTGAAATTTTTTTATTACGATTTTATTTTTATTTTTTTATTTAATCATTCCTTGAGTTCAAGGTTTTTAAGTTTGTTGGTTTGAAAAAGATCTTAATTTTTTTCCTTGAGGATTGTAGTGGGTTGTTTTAATCTCTTCTCTTGGGTGTTTGTCAATTGCTCGTGCATGCGCAAATGCAATTAATTGTTCTGAATTCATAGCATAATTTCCTGGAGGCAAAATTCCCGCGCCATCTTTAATATGATATACTCCATTTTTCAGCAAAGGAATTTGAGCAACTACCTGACTATTAACTTCTACTTCTAATTTTCCTACTCCTAAAAATTTTCTTTTTCTAACTCTTCTTCCAAACATTTTCTATTTTATTAGTTTATTTTTAATTTTTACTCTTCAGAAAATTTATAAACCATCAGGAATTAAAGTTTCTGAGGGCCCATTGTCCAATGGTTTAAGATACTTCCCTTGCACGCGTAAGGAAACAGTGTTTCCTTGACGTTCAACCTTCCTTCAACATGGAAGCAAACAATTGCGCCAAGAGCGGAAGAGATCCGCGTTCGATTCGCGGTGGGTCCATTGAACTTTTCTGAAATTTTTATTTTTAATATTTTTAAGATGATATGTAAAATCATAATTTTCTAATAATAAATTTAGGAGGTGATCCATCTGCAGGTTCCCCTACAGATACCTTGTGACGACTTAACCTACCTTGTCTACTCAAAGTTCTCCTCGAAAGTTTCACCATAAATAAACTCGGTTGGTTTGACGGGCAGTGTGTGCAAGAGACAGTGACATATTCACCGTTCGCTGATAACAAACGATTACTACAGATTCCAGTGTCATGAGGCTGGGTTACAAACCTCAATCTAAACTAAGCTGAACTTTAAGAGATTGGCTCCACTTTTCAGTGTTGCATCTCGTTGTATTCAGCATTGACGCGCGCGTGTTGCCCAGGGGATTCGGGCTGTACTCACCTAACGTAGCCCGCACTTTCATCCTTGTTACCAAGGCAATCTACATATTGTACACTTAGTAAATATGTACGCGGGTCTTGCCTGTTACCTGATTTAACAGGTCACTTCACAGCACAGGCTGACGTCGGCCATGCAACTCCTCTCAGCGTGTCAGGTAAGCCCTTCAGACTGACCTTCATTCTGCTGTCGCTCCTGGTGAGGTTCACGGTGTATAATCTAATTGAACCGCACGCGTCA
>Ga0272441_10008886_pt1 | contig 15726 bp, 18 predicted proteins | sample SSMProp6N_FD_193582 | JGI IMG/M metagenome (GOLD analysis project Ga0272441, IMG submission 193582) | Marine sediment archaeal communities from Little Sippewissett salt marsh, Falmouth, MA, United States - SSM-Prop-6N | ecosystem: Environmental > Aquatic > Marine > Wetlands > Sediment ... | reverse complement strand
CAACGCGTCGTTGAACGCTTCGGATGCGTCGACCTGGTCCGCCGGCATGATGATACCGAGGCGGTCTGCCTCTTTTTTCATTTGGGCCAGGCCGGCCGCGCCATTGGTGAGCATGGGGAGCAGCTTCGTTCCCGATCTGCCAAACACCTGTTGGGCCAATGCGGCGCGCGTGGTCATATCTGGCACCTCTGCGAGCGCATCCAGGAATATCTGTAGCCGTTCCTCCGGCGTTTTGCCGTTGAGGTCCTCCATGGAGACCCCGAGGTCATCGAGTACGCGGGTATATGTGGTGAGGCCGTGACTGGCATAGTAGACGGTGCTCGACATCCGCTTGACCGCTCGGTCCATGTCTGAGAGATCTGCTCCGGAGAGTTTGGCGGCGTGTCTATAGCGCTGCAGCTCGTCGGTGCCGATGCCCATGCGCTTGGCTGTCTTGCCTATTTCGTCACCAAAATTGGCGGTCGTTTTGACCGCTGCCGCCCATGTAGCGGTGCCGGCGGCCCCGAGGCCGGCAAACGCTTTGAGGCCCGCAACACCCCGCCTGCGGACGCGGGCCATGCCGGCCAGGAACTGTTTCCCGTCGAGGTCGATGATCGCACGTAGGATGGTTTTTTGGGTGCGCGCCATCAGCAGCGGCCCTCCTCATTGTCGGGACCGGTCTCCTCTCTGATGATTTGGTCGCGGCGCTGCCGTATGCGATCGGTATATTCGTTGTCTCTGGCGGCGGAGGTTATGCCGAGACCGCGCAAGCGGGCTGCCTCGCGGTCCCAGAGCTGTGCCAAGGGCATCGAGACGATGGCCCTGGCCGGATCCGGGTCCCCGACCTGGCGGGCGATGTCCATGATGGCGGCCAGCCAATCCGCATCCCAATGCCCCATGGCCGGGGCGTCGTCGCTGGCGGCGCGGTGTGGGATCTGCTGCCATGCCTTGCGTACATCCCTGAGCATGGTGGTGATGAGCTCGTCGATTTCGTCGGGGGATGCGCCGTCGAACTCGCGGGCCGTCCGCTCCATGACATCGCTGTCGAACTCTGTCCACGCCTGGTAGGTGACGCGATCGATGCGCGATACCAGTACCGCGGCGACCTTAGCGTTGTCGCGCGCGATCTGCTCCATGCCGCGCAATGCTGCCAAGCGCTGCTGCAGTCCCATGATGGGGCCCAGACAACCCGGGGCGTAGCGGATGACATGCAGAGCCCTCCAGGCATCCATGGCGCTGATCTCGCGCTCGCGGGTGAGTACCGGAGACTCGATGAATGCCAACGCGGCAAAATGCACTGCAGCCAGCGGGGTGACGGGCCGGGGACCCAGACGGTAACTGACGCCGGCGACGGCCGCGGTCTCGGTGGGCGATGCCACTGCCGGCGCGTTGAGCAGCTCCTGGAGCTCCGGATCGGTATTGAGCCGATCGCAGATCCTGTTTGCGGTTTGGCGGTCCATCAGCTCCCCGAGAGTTGTTCGGTGCCCTCGATGTCGATGAGGGCCGTTTTGCCGCGCTCGTATTTGGTGCCGACTTTGGTGAGGATGTACGTGGTGCCGGCGATGGTGACGGTGTCTTTTTCGTCTGGTACGGTTCCGTCAATTTCCAGCGACGCCGAAAACGTCGCCGGATTTCTGGTTCCTCCGTTGTCGCCGTCGGGCTCGTTGTCTGCATCGTGGCTGTACTCGACCTCGGCGGATTTGTCGAATGCGATGTTCGCGAGCACGCCTATGGTAGTCAGCCCGGTCTGATGTGCTGTGAGTGTACCAAATGTCCTGGCCATGAGATCTGGTCTCCTACGCCGCCGGATCCCGCACGAGTCCCAGCTCTGTTCTCCGATAGACTCCTCGTTTTTCTTTGTACCGGAAGCCGCTTACGCGCCAATGGATCGTGTCGCATCCCGGAATCGTCACCTCGATGGCGGATCCCAGGCTGGCCGGCGGTCCGGCGATGGTGACGACTGCATCGTATCCGACCTCGGTGATGTTGATTTCCTCGATCACCGCATCGACGTCGCGTCCGAACTCGACATTCCCCTCAACCTCGTAGTCGATTTCCAAGATGGTGCCATATCGGGCCTCAAATGTTTCGTTGGCCGTGAGATCGGTTGCCGCGGTAACGACCTCAAAATAGGAGGTCCATGGAGTGTCCATGATTGCGCGGTGCGAGGTGGGGCCATATGTGGTGTCGGGCAAATGGATCCCGAATGTGGCCAAGAAGCCCAGCTGGGTATAGGACACATCGCCGACCAGCCAGGGGTTTTCGTGGTTTGGGTGGTCTGCGTACATGCCATCGTTGTCGAGCAATCTGGCATTACGCTCCCACAATACCCTGATGCTGTCTCCTACACTGATTGACATTGGATTGTTGCCTCCATGCGCGCCTCCCGGCGATGCGCGTCGCCGTCGTGATCGATCTCGGTGGCTCCGTAGGCGATGCCATGTAGGGAAATGTCGGCAAATTCCGCCATTGCGGCTGATATGGCAGTCAGCGTGAGTGCAGCCCGCACAGCCGCGATGAGGTCATGCAGGCCGGTTCCGTCGTCGTCCGCATCCATGGAGGTCTCCATGACGATGGCCATCTGGACATCGCGGAACGTGGATCCCTCCATGTCGTCCGGAGCCTGGCTGGTCAACGTGCCCGCGAACACCAGAGGGGGATCTGCGTCTCCCTGGTCCTCGTATGGGTGGAGGATGGTGGCTCCGAGAGCGGTGATGGCGGTGTCCGCCTTGCATACTGCAATCACGGCGCGCTCGCAGCTCCATTCGACTGTACGGTCTACCGCCATGCTGCCCCCAATGTGCGTTTTCTGCGATCGAGCCGCTTCTCGAGTGCGCGCGCGCCCTTTTCAGCGGCGGTGTGTGCGATGTCAGGATGCACGATGAGCAGGTAGCTGGTCAGATTGGTGATTTCGATCACCGGATGCCACTTGTCGCCGCGTCGGACTGCGTATCCGTACCCGGTACCGTGCCGGCCGCCAACGGTGTCGGCTATGGCACCGAGCGATTTGAGTACACCGGCCCATGAGTTTTTTGCGGCGCCGCGCATGCGTAGTAGGCGGCGTGGATCCGATCTGCTGTTGGTGGGAATGAATGTATCCGGGTGCTCCTGATGCCGAACCCTGATCAAATATTGCGCTTTGCCTCGTTCGGCGTCCGGGTTGCCGATGATGTCGCGACGTTTTTTGCTAAGTTTTGTCGCCGCGCGGCCGGATCGGGCCACCGCAAATGCGGTATGCCGTACCAGCTGCTCGTTGTCGATCTCCGACTCGCGGACCATGCGCAACATGGCTCGGTTGAGGTGGTCGATATCGCGCTCGTCAAATTGGAGGTGTATCCCAGTGTCCATCAGATATCCTCCAGATGCAGGGTGACGATGCCGCCCACTCTGTCGATGTCCACATCTGCGATGCGGTAGGTGGTACCATCCAGCACCGCCGGCGTGCGGGCTGTCGGGGTGGCTGCAGAGATATCGGTATAGGATATTTTTACGCTCGTTCGGTAGGCTCTTCGGAATCCGAATCGCGCCGCGGCTGCAGCGGCATCGATGGGAGCCTCAATGCAGTCGTACTGCGCGGACGAGATAGTGACCATCGACCCCCCAGAGTACTCTGACACCAGAGCAGCGCCAATCGCTCGAAAATGTGCGGGATCGATGGTCACTCGGTATAGCTCCTGTTCGTGTGGTCAGCTGCCGGTTACGGCGTTTTCTTCGTCAACGCCGGTGAAGATATAGCAGCATTCTTTGTTGAGGGCTTCGAGGGCGACCCAGGCGGTGCAGTCGAGGACCTCGCTTTTGAGGTCGTCGCTGTAGTAGGTCTCGACCTGGAACGCGTTGTCCGGATCTCCCTCGGCAGGGATAGGCATGTACAGCACGCGACCGAGCTGGACTTCTTCGAGTGGGGTGACGTCCGGATCCGGGAGTACGGCCAGGCCCAGATAGCCGTCGTAGGCGCTCTCCGCACCGAACCAGTAGCTCGTGCTGGAGGGGCCGGCCAACACGGTGTCGACGCCGATCGCGGCGGCGAGCTGCTCGTCGGAGATGTTGCGGACATCGCGGATGTCGCGCACGAGCACGCCGGTGAACTTCATCCTCTCCACCACTTCGTTGTATCGTTTGAGGCGGTTGACGACTTTGCGGGAGCCAAAGAGAGCAATGCGGCCGTCGGCATAATCCTCAATGGCTTCTTTGCCGGTGTCGAGTGCGGCCAGGAACGAGCTGCCGATATCTGCATTGGTGATGTTGTCGGTGTCGCCGAATGTGGCCGCGATAGCGAGCGACTCGATGGTTCCTCCTACGGCGCGTTTGCACACGCGGGCCATGACCTGCTGTGCAGCAGCCAAGCCACCCAGCTGCTCGATCTCCGACCCGTCAATTTTGCGTCGGATGATTTTCTCGGCAAGTGCCCAGGTGGTGTTGGCGCTGTCGATCCGGGCGGCCGTCGGGGCTTCGCCGAGGGTGCGGTCGGTCTGTGCGCTGCCATCGGAGACGATGTCTCGGAAATACAGCCGACCCGCTTTCACGAGCCGCTTGAGGCCGGGAAACAGGGACCGCCAGATGAAGGGGGGGCGCTTGTACGGAAGAGCTTCGAGATCCGGTCTTCGGTCTGCCATGGGTCAATTCCTCTGTGATTTCGCTGCAGCGATCATCGCACGATAGAGCGCGGGGTGCTCCTGCTGCACGCTGAGGTGTGCTTTGTCGGGCTCCACGCCGGCCGCGATCAGCTCGTGTACGCGTGCCCAGTATGCCGCGGCTGATGGCGGCTGGTCGACCTCGTCTTCGTCGGTGCCTGCCATGCCGGGCAACAGTTTGCGGAGCCGGTCGGTCAGGTTGTCGCGCTGACCTCGGAGCTTGTCGATGTCGGCATCGCGCTTTCGGAGCTCGTCGGCATGGTGTGCACGTTCGGTGGCGAGGGTATTGGTCAGGGTGTCGCGCTCCGATTGGAGATCGGCAACGCGGAGAGTGAGTGTCGTGACGGCGTCGGCGGGATCGGCGTGGTCAGTGAGGTCCTCGGTACTGTGTCCGGACACAGTTGTCTCAGCGCCTTCCGGCGGGGTGTCGGTGTCCGGAGCGTCTCCGGAGGCGGCGTCATCATCGGGCGTGTGGGGTTCGTCCGTGTTTCCGGTCTCTGGCGGAGTGTCCTGGGTCCCGGTGTCTGTCTCTGGTACATCGTCTGTGCCTCCTGTGCCCGCTGGGGGATCGGCCCGGGGGGTGTCGGTGTCCTCGGTCGAGGTATCGCCCTCTTCCTCCGCGTCGAGATCGTCCAGGAGCGCTGCGATGTGGGCGGGGACGCTGGCGGCCTGGCGGGCGGCGGCGTCGATGGCTGCGTAGTCCGCACGATCGAACGGGTCGATGATCTCGTCCACGAATCCGACGTCCAGCGCCTCGGGGGAGCGCATCCAACGCTCCTCGGCCATGAGGGACAGCATTTCCTCGACCGTTTTGCCAGTTTTGTTGGCGTACAGTTCGGCGGACTCGCTCTCGGTTTCGCGGAGTTCGACGGCGGTCTTTTCAAGGGTGGCGGCGTCGCCGGCCAGCGCAGTCCACGGATTGTGGATAAGCCAGCGACCGTTGGAGGCCATGACCACGCGCTGACAGGCCAGGGCGATCTGAGTGGCCATGCTGGCGGCAATGTAGACGATGGCGGTGGTGGCCATGGGGAGAGCAGCGATTTTCTGGATGATGTAATTGCCATCCCAGACGTCGCCGCCGTAGCTGTAAATCTCAAATTTGACGTGGTTGGTCTCCTCGGGGTCGATGGCGTCGAGGAGGTCGCCCAGGCGGGGGCCCCAAACTTCCCAGCCGATGGTGCCGATCAGTTTAATGCGGAGAGTCGAGCCCTTGGCTTCGGAACGGATGACGCCGTCAGGTTTCTGTGTTTTGGGTAGCATCTTTGTTCTCCAGATCGTTCTCGTCGATCACGCCGCCCGACGAGGTTTCGAGAATTGCCAGGGGAAGATTGAGGGCGCGGAGCAGCTCGACCTGTTCGGCGAAGCGCTCGAGAAATTCCTGCCACTGGGGACCCAGGAGCGCACGGTAATCGAGTTTGCCCAATTTCTGCTGGATCTTTTGGGCGGTAGCCACCTTAACCTGGTCGACTTCGGGCATCTCGGGCCATCGCCAGTAAAACCAGCGGTGCCAGGCCCGGTCGGGGGCAGGGTCGATGTAGCCCCTGGACGCGGCCCATCCAATGGCTTTTCGCATCGCGAACATGAGGAGGCGGCGTTGTAGGGACATTTGGTCCCACCGGAATGTGGCCCAGGACATGAGCTCCTCTCCGCGGAATGCGGTATACGCAGTGGACGCCTTGCCCAGGGCACGGGAGCGACCCAGGCCCAGTGCGTAGCCACTGAATCCCTGTAGCCAGTCACCGAATGGTTCAAGGTTAGGGGAGGGCCGATTGTTGTCGAACAGGTGGAGCTGCTCGCCCGGATCGGCATACTCCCAATAGCCGCCGGTGAGCGCCTCGAGGCGATCGTAATTCCGGCTAGCGAGGAGATCGGATAGGTTGTCGATGGTGATATCGTCTCCGTCGTCGGTATCGGCCTCGGCGAGTGCGAGTACCTTTTCTGGGTCGATTCCGGCCCGCAGTAAGGCGCGCTCTATGCCGCCGGTGTCGGCGTCCTTGTCGACCTGTGTCCATCCTGCCTGCTGGCCGGCGCGTTTGGCGCTCTGCAGCTCGTGGGAGATCATCTCGTACACGTCCTGCTGCATATTGCTGATGGCGGTGGCGTCCGCGCTGCCCCGGTAGGATTTGCGCCATTGGCGCTTGAACAGCTTCGCGCTGCCGACGGTTGGCGTGCGCGGATGCCACGCAGGAATGATGGTCACCTCCGCCAGCGGAGCGCTGGCGCGACCGTGTTTGGCATGGACCACGTACGCGACCACGCGGCCGCGGCGGTCTCTGACCACCCCGTTCTGCTGCGTCATGGGAACTTTTTTCGGCTCACCGTTGCGGCGGCTGGCGGCCGGATTGTCCTCAATCCACGGAAACTCCTCGTCTGTGCCACCCTTTGCGATGGCCTTTGCCGCGCGGGTCTGCCATTCGGTTGGGCTGACCTGGACGAGCTGGTCGCTCTCGTAGATGCGGAGCGTGCCATCATCGCGGTCGAAATCGTCAAACACCCAGAGGATATCTCCCTCCCGTTTTGACGCAGTTAGGGCCTGGGAGACCAGCTCGGAGAACGGGGTGTCATCGACGCCGTCGCACCAGGTACACCAGTCCTGCCACCATGTAACGGCCTCCCCGGCCCAGTCTCTGTGGTCATCGGGGGCGCTATGCTGCAGCTCCGGGCCGGCCGCGCCGATGCAATCGACCTCGAATCGGCGCATCATGCCCCGGAACATGGCCACATTGCGCATCAGGTCGCGGCCGATCGCGTCCCCGACGAGTCGTTTGCGGCCCTGGCGTTGCGAGTCTTCGTCGTCGAGTTCGACGGACGGCGATCTACGCAGGCCGTTTGCGTGCTGGCGTATGGCATCGATCTTTGCCAAAATGCGATCGACGCCTTTTTCCAGGCGCTTTTGGCGGGGTGTTGTCGTCGAGGCTGTCATCGAGTCTCCGGTATGGCGCTGTTGCCTGCGTCGGAGCCATAGTGTGGATGGAGTCTGGACACGGCGCCGCCAGATCTGAGCAGCCGGGAGCGCAACTCTCGCTCCCGGCGACATAGGGTGGTGTAATCCACGAGGTCCACAGCATACCCACCGGTGATCTGTACGCGCTGGCCGGTGCGGAGCGCGCGCAGCTTTGCGTCCCTTACGGCCGCGAGCTCTGCAATGATGTCGTCTTTGCTGGTGGACATTTTGTGCCTCAAATAAGTGAGCGCCGTGCGGTGTGCGGCCCGCACGGCGCTCTCGAGGAGGAGTGGGCATGTCGTCACTATGCCCAGCGTCACTATCACTATACGGTCACATTTGTGACCAATTCAAATATTCAAGATCGGTTTGCGGATACATCGTATCCAGTTTGCGTCCCGGGCAGACGGGGATCCCGGCATTGGCAGGACTGTGGGTCAGCGCGTCCATCGCCACGCAACCTGCCTTGTCCGTGATCCAGGCCACATCCCGCCCGACGTTGTTCGGCGCAAGCTGCACGGCTCCTCCGGCCCGTCGATCTCGTACCACCCGAGATTCCGCATCAGGCGGCAATCATCCGGTGTGCAATCGTCGCCAAGCGTTCCCGGTGTCGTGCGGTACTGTCGGTCGACCGAACGAGCCGATGCAGCTGATTCCTTACGCTTCGCTTCACTCACAGTTGATCTCCTTGTTAGCCTACCGGCCGCGCCGTGATGCGCAGTCGGTGGCAGTTTTCCATGATATGCTCGTGCGCTTCGACCGGGCAACCCGCCGCTTGCAGGTCCACGTACCCTTGCAGCACGTACTGGTACTCGGCGCGCTTGGTTTCCTTCTTCTCGCAGAATTCCAGCGTGGCCAGCAGTTCGTCTACCAGCCAATCCTTCGATTTGCGCCGCAGGCTTTGCGGTGTTCGTGTGCAGTGTATCTCGATGACGCCCATGTCGATTGTCTCCAGTCTTGGCCCGCCTAACCATCGGCTGCACGGGGCGGCTACTTGCCGCCCGTGCATGTGCTGGGTGGCGCTACGGGTGGCGTGCGGGAATCATCGGTGCAGGCCCGCCGTCGCGCGGTTCGACTGCCACACCCTCGATGCGGGTGACGTCAACCCACCACTCGACTGGGCGCCCCGTGGTGTCGTTCCAGAGCAATTGCAGCTGGTCGCAGCCGGTGAGATACGCGCCCCCGGCGATAGCCGTTCCTTCTTGGTCAGTTAACCCGTCCCGGTACTTCTCGCCCAGCGTGAACTCTGTTCCGTTCAGTGTGATCCTTCGTTTCTCCATGACGATTCCTTTCGTTCGTGCTTCGGTTTCTGGTTGTTCGCCGTCCCTCATCTGTGCGCTACTCCTCCGCGTCGCTCCATGTGTAGTACGTGTGTCCGCAGCAGAGACAATTCCGCCGGCGGCGTACCCGCCCGAGCGGGCGGAATGCCTCCGTTTTGAGCACCCGGGTAGCTGCGCTGCTGCAATGTGGGCATGCCTTGGGGGCCTCACTGATCTGGTAGAGACCAGGGCTGGCAGACGAATGACCTATCTCCTGTATCCTCGACATAGGGCCTCCTCTATCTGCGTATCGACGTCCAGATGTAGCGCTCGCCACGCGCCATCGGCTCGGTCATCCACATGAGTACTGCGCGCAGACCGCATGCGGCGGCCCATACCTGGAGCGTGCGGGGTGCAAATGCCCAGTGATGATCCGGGTTCCAGATATCTGCCTGGTTCGGGGTGCATGTCACGATCACGCCACTATCCCCGATCATCTCTGTCATGCGTTCAAATTGGCGATGGGACTCCGCAAAATGCTCGAGCGTGTGGACGCACAGCACTGCATCCCACTCGGTGCCGCGGTCCAACTCCTCAAACGGTGCGTCGAGTACCGTAATGGCGCGCCAATACACCGACCGCATGAAGCGTACGGCCCACGGGTGTATCTCGCAGGCGTGATAGTGTGCGTCGGTCGCGAGTACGTACGGAGCCAGCCTGCCAATGCCTGCGCCGACGTCGAGCACCGCCGCACCCGCGCGCCAGAGGGGACCGATAAATTGGCTTGCACGCTCGAGTTCCCGGCATTGGATATCTTGCGATGCTATCATGCCCGCAAAATTGCCCATCTCCGGTCTCGTATAGTAGGCGTCCTCGTCGTACGCGAATGCCTGATTGGTGTGTAGGGTGCACCTGTATGTGCGCCGGATAACGCCGCAGATCCCGCAACGCTGAAACACGCATCCGCACGAGCGTTGGTTTGGGTGCGGCTCCCATTGGTGTGTGATGTGCTGGCTCATGGTCTGCTGGTCTCCTGGGTGGTGCTCCCCGTCTGCCGTGCTGCGGGCAATCCCCAGTCGGGGTCGCTCCAGTCGTGTCGGCGGGATATGGCAATGTTCTCGGCTCTGCGGCGTGGATAGGCCACACCGTCAAGGCGGCTGGAGTGCGAGAAGTGGATCACCATGTCGCGCGGCCTGGTCACGGAGCAGCCTGCTGCACGAGCGCGGTCCACGGCGTCGCCATCCTCGCGACCGTATCCCTCCATGCGCTCATCGTATCCACAGATCTCTGTCCAGATGGTGCGATGCATCACCAGCGTGCCGCATGATCGCGGGGTTCTGCCGCCCGTGGTCTCCTCCTGGATGGGGCATAGGCCTGCCGATGATGTGACCGCTGCAGCCACGCGAAATAGTGCCGGGGTGAGCATGCAGTCGATATCGGTCTTCACAATGACATCAACGCCGTCGTCGCAAGCGCGGCGGAGGCCTGGGTTGATAGCCCTTGCGGGGCTATAGGGGACTTCTCGCGGCACCACGATGATGTGTGCCCAGTCGGTCGGCACGTTTGTCGCGTCGGTGCAAATGTAGGCTTCTGCGCCGGCAGCCTGGATGATTGCGCGATTTCGCACCAGCCACGCGGCGGTCTCCGCGGCCAGGCCCACGCCGGCAACCACGACCGCGATGCGCGATAGCTCATCAGATGTATCGGCCTGATCGGCGGGCACATTGTCGATCCGAGGTGATACGCGGCCGGCCCAGTTGGTCTGATAGGCTCCATGCGGCAAATGCACCACATCGAACCTGTTGATTTTGCGTCCGTCCTGGTCGACGTTGAGCGTCTGTTTTTTCTCTCGTGGCCAGCGGTCTCCAAATGTTTTATCCGCGAACTCCGCAGTCGGGCTCTCCTCGCTGTACCAGATACCAGACTCCCGACACGGGGCCAGTGTGCTCGCCCCAGGATGAAACAGCTGGAAATACCCATACCACCAATGCTCGATATCATTACCCTGCCTGTCAGTGACTCGCGCTTTTGTTTTTCGCGCGTATTGCCAGTACAGATCATGCCAGTCGTCGCCGGCAGCGAGCCCTGCCAGGAACGGGCGCAAATCGTCTAGGTCTGGACCCCATCGTTTGGTCTTGTAAATGCATCCAGGATTAAGGATTCGCTGCTGCAGTTCGTCGCGGAACGTGACCGGCAATATCACGTCGCTGTCGATGATGAGCCTCCAGGTGTTATCATCCAGTGCCGCCATCGCCTCATTGACCGCGGCCCCCTTACGGAATGGCGCCCCGTCACGGTGTACGCCATCGCTGATGATGACCTCTGCCCCGTTTTCGGCGGCAATACGCTGTGTCTCTGTGTCCTGAGCATCGGTCACCACTATGAATCGATCGAAATGCATGATATTGAGCGGCAGCGTGACTGCCAGATAATCCGCGTAATTGACGCACACCGTGAGGCCCTGAAGCGCGCGCACTCGCAACACAGATGCAGTGCCTATGTTTACTCTCGTTCTGTTGCCCTCCGGAGGGAGATAGGGCTCGCAGGATTGGTTCACGGGATATTGATCCGGGGCGTATGACGTCGGGTCCAGTACTCGCACGCGGTCCAGCGCAGGCGAATCGATTTTTCGCAACCGCTCGACCCATCCCGGGGTGGCAATGTCTACTCCATCCGTTGCCACGGCAGTAGGGACAGGCAGACAGGCCCCGCACAGCTCGCACCATTGCAGTTGGTCGCCGAATTCCGATGGCGCTCGACGCCACCAGTCCCGCTCCAGCGGCCAGCCTCCAGGCCCGTCGAGCAACCAGTCCAGGGCCGCGGCCACCTCACAAAAAAACGCGCCCTTGGGGGTGATGGTCGAGGACCATTCTCGCTGCAGCCAGCAGTTGTCGCGGTACCGGATCCACTCGTCGTCGGGGATCCCCAGTTCGCGCCGGGCCACCATGAGCGCCATGTGCCGGCCGGCGGAGGTGTGATCGTTGACGCACTGATACCCAAACGTGTCCTGGATGAGTTCATAGTGAGTGTGGTATCCGCGGCCCAAGCTGGTCCATAGGCCCCGGCGATGGCCCATGCTCGCCAAATACCGATTCCGGTATTTAGCCAGATTTGTAATCGGGCGAGTCGCCGGTACGACAGACTCTCTGATGCTCTGTGCATACTGTTTGATCAGAGCATCGAACTCGGGGTGGATTGTGGGCTCGCCACCTATCACCCCGATCATGCCCGGGTACCCGCGCAACGAATCCAGGCCTTTTTGCAGCGTCTCGCTATCCATGAAAAATGGGTGCCGCTGATGGGCCACCCACCGCGTACAGTTGCTGCACCGATGCGGACACGCATTTGTGAGCTCGATCTGAATACATTTCTGGTCGACTGGACTGATCATCGTCTTCCTTCCTTCAGCGGCACCTTGCATTTTCTCCGCCGTTCCGGCTTCTTTCTGCGGCTGGTCTTCGCCGGCGAATCACTCGCACCCAGATGTGCGGCGGCAACACATACCCCAGTGATGCAGTCACCCAGGTCATGCCATTGGGACGTCGGAGACTCCCAGCGATACACATCGGTGATCCCCTTCTCCTCGATGTCGAGGAGCTTTTCGCGCGTGGCCTGGCGCGCAAGCTCGGCATGTCGGTTCGGGTCGTCACCGAATAGCGCCATAGACCCAGGTCCTCCTACTGGCTGCAGCCAGCCGCGCTGACTTTTGGCTCGCCAGTAGTCCGCATTATGGCAGAGCACTTTGCCCTTGCCGGCGAATTCGCTGACATGCCACCCATCGCCGACCGGGCCATATTTGGCGCTGGGGCGGTATCGCGTCGACCCAAAACCGCGACTGGGTAGCACGGTCGTGGGAATCCGGGTGTGATCGACGAAATCGAAAACGGTCTGCATGAGATAGCCACAGTCTATGAGTAGCAGATCGAGTCGTTTCCGGCGGTCCCCTCTGGTGTATTGGCGGTCTCTCACGATCGACATACCGAGCACGTCGAGCGCACGGTAAACTGCCTGCTCCTCGGTGCATCCGTCCGACCCGTCACCAACAAATAGCAGTTTTTCGCCTGGCGGATACACCCCGTAATCCACGACATATCCAGCTGCGTCCAGACGGTACGCAGCAACCACCCAGTGCAGTCCATAGCGATTGATGTCCACAAATCCCACCAGGATTGTGGCGCGCTCCGGGACCTGGCGCGGGGCGAGTCCGTCGAGTTGATGCATCACTATGTCCGCATCGAGCTCGTACAGGTGAGATAGAGTGGCCCGGGGATCCTGTTGGTGTTCCGCCCAAAATCCGTCCCCCATGTCCATGAGCAGATTCTGGGCATGCTGCAGTGCGCTGATTTCGTCGTCGTTGTACCGCTGCTCCCACGCAACGCGCGCCCCCCGGTCCATGTCGTCGCGATGGGACCGGTAAAACTCTGTTGCGGCCGCTGCATGCTCATCGCCCTGCAGCAGTGCGTCGCGTCGTATCTCGCGATACTGTGCCCACATTCCATCCTGTTCGTCTGGCCACGCGCAGACCAGCTGTGTCCGGATGGCCTGCCACTCGGGGTTTTTTTCGCGGTCGAGGATCCGATCGGACAGATCAGCGCTGGCAACGACAGTGCACGGCATCACCGCGGCAATCCGTTTGCGTGGACCAGCCATCCCGAGCACGGCCTCTTTGATTAATTTTTCGCGGTAGTCGCACTGTGTCGGTGATTTGGCGGACTCGTCTGTCTGTGGATCGTCCAAGAGCGCCAGATCCGGACGGACAATCGACCCATCCGGCAACTTGTGGAATGCCCCGCGCAACCTGCCAGTCAGCCCAAACGGTTGCACGATCACCCCGGAACTATAGGAATCCTGGACCGTCGGGCACACTATCCTCGTAGTGCTCCACGTCATCGCCACATTGACACCGTCAACGGTAATGTTCCTGGCGCGCTGTGGAATTCCTTCCGCGTGCTCAATCGGTGCGCACAATGCTGGAAAATCCTGCTGTATTTTGAGGTTATTTTCAATCCCAGACTGCACCGCCGCCAGGATGTTTTTGGCCGCGTCCAAGTCGGCGCCTATCACCACGATGTATCGCCGATGTCCGTAAATCATGGCCCAGGTCACTGCGGCGATGCACAGCGTGGTTTTCCCGTGTCCTCTTGGCATGGCGAGGGCAAACCTGCCCCCTCTGAGGATGGCGCTCTGCAATTTGGCTATCACCCGGAGATGATCGTCGCTCATTGGGTCGCAGCATGCTGCTGAGAGATAGATCCGACAGAATCTGTGAAGATCACGGCGGCACGCCGCCCGGCGGGAATAGCTGCGCACACGGGGGATGGTCACCTCGTTACCACGGGCGCGATGGCGCCGGACGGCATCCCGTGTATAGGCCCGACGTCCCGAACTGTCCTCAGATGCAGTATCTGATTCGGTGGCTAGTCCGGTTGGCTGGTGGTAATGGGTTCGGCGCGGGTACATGTGGCGTGTCGTTTACTGGTTTACTGTGTGTATTGGTCTGGCGTCGACGTGCACCACGGCTCACCTTGGTCGTCGGCTGAGGACCCGTGGTGGGGCTGTTGGTCCGCCCCTTTTCCTGCCCCTTTTCCTGCCCCTTTTTCCGCCCCTCTTTGCGCCCCTTTTCCTGCCCCTTTTTCCGCCCCTCTTTGCGCCCCTTTTTCCGCCCCTTTTTCCGCCCCTCTTTGCGCCCCTTTTCGGCGTCCTGTCGGCAGGGAATTTGGACGATGAATTAAAACTCTGCAAAAACGACGCCAATCCCGGAGAAGGATAATCCAGCGCTTGCCATGGCGGAAGGCAGGCAGGCGGCCCTGCCTGATTTGATCGCGGATCCAGCGATCAGAAATACCGCAGAATGCAGCGATTTTCTTTACATCTAGCCAGCGGTCGCTCGGCTGTAACCCGTCGGCACATCGTTGGTCGCTCATACGCCCGAATTCCCAGTATTATAATTTTGGACCAGTTTTCCGACCGTGCATGCCCATCGGTCCATAGTCTCTCTGCCAGCTCCGAGTGTCTCGGTGTAGCTGATCGTAGATGAAATATCCCGATGCCCCAGCAGGCGTTGCAGTTCCAGAAGTGGTTCTACTGCCTCCCCATTGGCCCGTCGTTGGATAAGATCATTGAGTGCAGCTCTCGCAAACGTTTTCCGCATCGTGTGCGTACCCATGCAGGCCAATGCCAATCCTGCTCGTTCCATCCCAGCGCGCAGCGCCTTATAGGCCTCGCCCCGTGACATCCGTTTCAGTGATCGTGTCGCAAACAATGGAGTCCACCTCCATACGCCACCTCTGTGGCGTAACTCTGACAGCCATGGCTCCAGCGCTTCGCGCGCTACAGCATACAGTGGCTGCCTGCGACTCTCCTGCTTGCGCTTCCTATGTCGTTTCCGGAACACGATATCAGCGCGGAATTCTCCTGCATCGTCCAACACATCGTAGACGTTGAGCGCAAGCAGCTCCGAAATGCGGGCGCCAGTAGTTAGGCCCAGCAACACCATCGCGCGATTGCGTGCAGCAAAGCAGCCGTGAAAACCTCCTATCCACGCTGTGATTTGTTCTGGACTCAACGCGTAACACCCTTTCATTTTTCATCCTCTCGCGGTGTCCAGGCCAGACATACATCACGTATCCGCCGGATGGTTTTTCGGCCTACGGCACGCAGGTGCTGTGCGAGGTCGTTTCCGTCGCAGTTGCTCGTTATCCACGTCCGCCGCCGAGTTGATCGTGTACGTGCATCGATCACCTCATATATCAGCTCGGCAGCACGTTCAGTAATCGTTTCGGTGCCCAGGTCGTCGATGATCAGGAGTTTGACTTTTTTCGCGCGCTGGACCCTCCGCTCGCTCTCCTGGCCGTCTGCTGCCATGAGTCGGCACGTCTCCCTGCACCACTCCGTAGTCAGTATCCAGTACACG
>Ga0272441_10008885_pt1 | contig 15726 bp, 8 predicted proteins | sample SSMProp6N_FD_193582 | JGI IMG/M metagenome (GOLD analysis project Ga0272441, IMG submission 193582) | Marine sediment archaeal communities from Little Sippewissett salt marsh, Falmouth, MA, United States - SSM-Prop-6N | ecosystem: Environmental > Aquatic > Marine > Wetlands > Sediment ... | reverse complement strand
AGGTCCGCGCGCCAGAGCGTGGTCAGCACGGCGATGCGGGCGGCCGGACAGCAATCGGCGAGATTGCGCAGGTACGCGCGGCATGCGCCGCGGAACGCGTCGTCGGTCTCGAAGTGATTCCAGTCGTTTGTGCCGTAGGCGACCGTGATCAGGTCCGGCTTGAAGGGCAGGCCGGGATCCAGGCTCCGTTCGCAAAAGATGTAGCCGCCCACGCCTTGGTTCAGCAGGTCGGCGTTCAAGGAAGCGGCCAGCCGATGCGTGTAGGTGTTGCTTGCGTACAGGGCGCTCATGCCCTGGGTGATCGAGTCGCCCAGGCAGAGCAGCTTCTTGGCGGGGCGCGGTACGGGCTCGGTGGACGAGCCCGGGGCCAACCTGACGGACTTGAGAAAGAGTTCCCTGCTGTGCGGCAAACACAGGCTCACACGGTTGCGCCCGGCCGGCAACGCGAATTGCGCTGTTCCAGGCCCGGCCGTGTGTTTCGCCTGTCCCGCGTGGCCGGCCAGGATCCCGTTCACGTGCAGGTCGACGAACAGCCATTGCCGGGCCCCGCGTTCGGAATGGAACTCGAGCGCGACGGACTCGGAGTCCGTTTCGAACTGCAGTGAGACCCCGGCGCCCGAGCGCGCGCGGAGTTCCCTGCCCTCGCTTTCGCTGTACACCGCCATCTGCGCGGGCGTAAAGCGCATAGGGAGCAGGCCCTTGTCTGTTTCGTTCAGAGCAAGGATGCCGTGGAAGTAGTCGGCGCGGTTGGGTTGTTTCAGAATGTCCATGGGTTCCTCCCGGGTTCGCTTCCAGAATGCCGGATTGTCGCGTGGAAGGCCAGCACTGCGTTAGGAAGGCCACCGCGGGGCTTGTCCCCGCGGGGCCATGATTGACAGACCAGAACGATGCCTACCCCAAAAGTCCCCTCCCTTCCCGCCGCGCGGAAGCGCGGCGGGAAGGGAGGGGGGAGAGGTCCTTTCTTGTGGTGGTTCTTGCGGTGCAGTCGTCGCCCCGCGGGGGCAAGCCCCGCGGAGGCGGCATGTTCCAGAGGCCGTTTGAAGTGGGAATGACGCGATGACGCGTCAGGGAAATGCCGCTTGAAACGCTGCCGTGTTCTGCTATACTGAAACACACTTGGGGCTCGACCTGCGCGGCGGGGCGTTCGCCTGTTCCTGCAGGCACCGCGCGAGTGCTGACTCGGTTGACGCGGAGTCGGGCATGCCGGAACAAGTCAGAGTCGACGAAGAGGCGGGGCTGATCGAGGTCCGTTCGTTCGGCAGGGTGTCGGCCGAAGACATTGAGGGCTCCATCGCCGAAGTCGGCCGGTTGTGTGCGGAGACGGGCATCACCCACGTGCTGGTCGACGGGACCGAGACGGAGACGATGCCCAGCGTGACGGGCACCTATCGCGCGGCTTCCGGTTTCCCGCGTGGTATTCGGATTGCTGTCCTGCTGAGCGCGACGCAGCCGGCCGCGGCCTACATGCGGTTCGGCGAAACGGTTGCTCAGAACCGCGGCGTGGCGATCAAGCTGTTCAGGTCACGCGACGCAGCGCTTGCCTGGCTGCGGGGCTGACAACGGGCACGTGCCAGCGCTGTCTGTGTCCAATCCGACGGAGACGTTGGATCCGTTCTGCGCGCTCAGCGGCTGATGAGGAGGGCATGATTGATGGCACGGGTGCTCGGCGGTGTCTTTGAGAGTATGGCGGGACAAGGGCCGGCGGCAGAGTTGCCGGCAGGCGTTGTTGTGCACAAGGCTCTTGTCTTTTCGGAGCCGGACGAGGCGTTGCGGATGGATCTTTTCCTGCCGCGGGCCACGGGCAGACCTGTGCCCTGCATCCTGGTCATCGTGGGCGGCGGGTTCATGGCGCAGGACGGGCAGCGGTTCCGGCCGTTTGCCGTGTTCTTGGCGGAGCGCGGCTTTGCCGCGGCGCTGCCCGGCTACAGGGGGCGTCCGAACCACACTTGGCGCGAGACGCTCGCCGATGTGAAGGCCGCGGTCCGCTACGTGCGCAGCGTGAGCGGGCAGTACGGGCTGGATCCCGAGAAGCTCGGCGCCATGGGCCGGTCGGCGGGCGCGACGCTCGCGGTGTTGCTGGCGGTGACGGGCGGGAATCCGGCGTTCGAGGGGACCGGCGGTCACGCGGAGTTCTCGAGTGCGATCCAGGCGGCGGTCGGCTATGCCGGCGTCTACGATTTCGTCACGCGCTTCACGGACGAGCGAGAGAAGGCGATGCAGCGTGATCCGACGAATAAGATCAAGGCGAATGGCGAATGGGTCGGCGCGCCGTTCTCGGCGACCGACCCGGATTGGCTGGCCGCTTCGGCGCTCAGCCACGTGGACGGCGCGACTGCGCCCATGCTGCTGATGCACTGCAAGGACGATCCGGTGGTGCCCTGGCCACAGTCCCGGCGCATGTACGAGAAGCTGAAGCAGTGCGGCGTTGACGCCGAGCTCAAGCTGTTCGACACCGGCATGCACGGGTTCCGGTTCGAGGATCCCAAGGTGTATCTGGACCCGATGTCCGATTTCTTCGAGGAAATACTCGGGAAATGAACATGCCGAGACCAGCCGCGGTCATCCTGTTTCTCGCCCCGTTCGTGGTGTGGGACGCGGCTGTCTACCTCATGCGCGCGCGCGGCGACCGGTCGATCGAACGGCGCCGGGAAATCCTGCGTCACTTCACGGAGGAGGATATTGCGGTCGGCCGCGACCACGTGTTGCGGCACAACCAGCTCTATCCGATCTCCCGGGCGCTCAGCTATGGGTTCGTCATCGCGCTCCTGTTCTGCGGGCTCGGCGCGCGGCTGGAGGCGCGGCTGCTGCCGCTGGTCGGCGGCCGCTGGTACCTGGCGCTGCCCCTGTTTCTGCTTGTTGTTTTTGGCATAGGCACGCTTCTGAGCATGCCGCTCTCGGCGTACCGCACGTTCGTGATCGAGCGCGAGTTCGAGCTGTCGACGATCACGCCCGGACTCTGGTTCCTGGACCGGCTCAAGGGGTTGCTGCTGAGCGTGGTGTTCGGGACCTTGTTCTTTCTGCCGGTCCTGGGGCTGATCAAGGCGCTGCCCAGGACCTGGCCTGTGCCGGCCGCCGGCGTACTGATTCTTCTTTTCGCTTTCGGCTTGTGGCTGCATCCCTGGCTGATCGCGCCGTTGTTCAACAAGTTCACGCCGGTCGCCGACGCCGCGCTTGTCCCGCGCATCCGTGAAGTAGCGGCGAAGGCCGGCATCCCGGTCAAGGAAGCGCTAGTCATGGATGCGAGCAAGCGGTCCCGGTACATGAACGCCTACTTTGCCGGGCTCGGCAACAGCCGCCGCATTGTGCTCTACGACACGCTGCTCGACGAATGCGGCGCCGACGAGGTCCTCTCCGTGGTCGCCCACGAGGCGGGGCACTGGCGCGAACACCATATCCGCAAGGGGTTCGCGCTGTACGCCGCGGGAACGATCGTCGGGTTGTGGTTGCTTTTCGTGGTCTTGAACAGCGCGGCTGTCCGGCGCTTTTTCAACGTGCCCTCGCCGTCGAGTTTGGCGCTGGTCGTGCTGCTGCCGTTCCTGCAGGGGCTGGGCGGCAGGCTTACGGCCCCGGTCGAGTCCGCGATCTCCCGGCACTTCGAGCGGGGGGCCGACCGGGCGGCGCTCGAGCTGACGCAGGACCCGGTCGCCGCGGTCGCGGTGCGGGTCAGGCTCGTCCGCAAGGCCAAGGCCGACCTGCTCCGGCATCGGCTGCTGCATCGGCTCTACGGCTCGCACCCGCTGCCCGAAGAACGGATCCGGGCGGCGGAAGCGTATCGTGCGGCGCCGGACGGGTAGTCTGGGTGCAGGGCCAAGGGGTGGATGGTAGCTTGTGGATGTCCGAATGTCCAATATCCAACAAGGAATCTCCAATGTCCAACCTTGAAAATTGGATATTCCTTGCTGGCTGTTGGATATTCGATTTCTTCCAGAGATGGGCGAATAGGCTGTCAACCCGAACCCGGCACGTGACAATCAGGTCCCGTTCAGGGCCGTAGCCAAGTCCCTGTGTTCGAACGCCGAGCCCATCCGCTCGATCTCGTTGCGTGAGAGTCCGAATCGTCGGGCCTCGTCCCGCCAGCCCGACACCGCCTCGGCAACCGAAGCTGCGATACGACGTGCTTCGCCGGGACTGATCTCGAAGTACTCGGCAACGGCAAAGGCGTTCTCGATCGAAGCCGTCTGGTCGTCAAGGTCAATAGCGGTCGCAAGAATGCGCGGCCTGATGTCCGTCGGGACCGGGTTCAGGTCATAGGCCGGCGACAGGACCCAGCCGTCAGAACCGGCATACAAGAAGCCGTGATTGCGCATATGGTCGTCCGTATTCGAGATGAGCACGGTGAAAACGATCCGTCGCCACAGTTCATGAATGTCGGCCATGGGCGTCGCGCCGTGTGAACGCAGGGCATCCACAAGTTCCAGATAGCTTCGGGTCTCGTTCTCCTGCGCGCCAATCATGCTCATAGCGGACAGGAACGGGATGCGAGCGCCGCCTGCTCGGTCAAATCGACGCAGCAAGAGAACCGGTTTGTCCGCCACTCTCTCAATACGCCAATCCGGAACGGAAATGCCTGCCTTCTTTGCGAGACTCAGTGCGATGCCTTCCCACGCAACAGTATTGATTTCATCATCCGTGTGCGGGAACTTCGCGATCAGAAGATGCGCGTCACGATCTCGCACTGACGCCTTGGGCCGAGCGCCGCCCAGAGATGAGCCCGGCGCAAGGAGAAGTCGCAGATCCTCCTCGGTCTCCGCTTCCGCTGCAACGTGTTCAACGGCTGAGAGCAGACGCGGCAACGCAATCATGGGAGGGATGCGTGACGTATCATGTGCGGCTAGAAACGGCCCGTCCTTCTCACGGGCAAACCGCAAGGCGCCTTGGCGGGCCTCGTCATCGACCCGCAGCAGATAGTCGATCTCTCGCAGAGCACGCGGTTGGGTGCCCGCCGTTCTCGCACGCTGTCGCTCTGCGCGGCGCATCAGGGCTCTGCCCCACCGGTCGGGTGCCGAATCGCCGAGCGCACCAAACATCGATCTGTCTGCCGATGTATGAAATTGGCCGGCACCGAGTGCCAACGCGGGCTCCAGCGCGAATCGACACGAACTCGTCAGCCAGTCCCTGTCATACTCGAACGTCGCCGCCTCGCGACCTCGTCGCGCGTGTGTCCACAGACGTCCAACAAAGTGCGTGGCACCCGCCAATTCAACATACGTGTAGACCGTGTCGCTCATTTGTCATGCCCCGAGACAAGACGAACCGGCGAGCGACGGATCCGTTCGGGAAGACGTTCCTCCTCAAGCATCAACCCTAATTCATCGTGCCGGATATCCGCCAGATCCGCGAGACGGTCCGCCATGCCGAGAACAAACAACACCGTCGCATATATGCCCAGCGACACGCCCGCGTCGCCTCGTTCCACCTTCACCAGTGTTGTCCTGCTGATGGATGCGCGCTCCGCCAAAAGAGCCGTGGGGATCCGGCGCCGCCGTCGCGCATCACGAAGATCCTGCCCCAACTTGCGCAGCGCACGGCGTACGGGGATCGGTAGTCGATCGCGCCTGCTATGGCTTTTCGCAGTATTCATATCCTGTCCTGACGCTCCATTTGAAGACAGTATCCTAAACGCTATAGACCATAAAGTACAGGATAATGGACATAAGCACAAGCTGAAAAAGCGGTCTGACCCGCAAACCGGGAGAGACTTCCGCCCGCCAGGCATCAAATAGCGCGAAAGAGAGAGTCTTTCGCATGATTTCGCGTATTTAGCGGACACGAAAAAGACCTTGGCGATCATATTTTGACAGAGCGGCGAACGCTATGCCGGCCAAGCGCACGGCAAAGCCTTGAGCCCCCGCCGGGGAGTCGCGCTACTCAGAGACGGCCCTCAGAATCCGGCGCACCCGTCTTCTGACGTCGGGATCCTCGTGGTTCTCGAGGCCTTCCAGATAGGGGACAACGAACGTGCCGTAGGACAGCAGCGTCTGCTGCGCCGCCTGCCGGTCTCGAAACATGGTGGCGCTGAGTTGTTCGACGGCGGCCTTGACGACATCGTCGATCGTGCCCGTAACGTTGACGGTCGATTCGAACAGGGCGGGGTGCGAGTAGCGATCGGATAAGCTGCACTCGACCTGAACGCGGTGCTTGCCGCGCGGGATCGGGCCGAGCCGCAGTTGCTTTTGCCAGTGCCCTTGGTCGACACGCGTCAGCAACCTGAGTTGCTCGTCGGGGAAATTCGCCTCGATCGGGTGGATCAGGATCGTGTTGTTTGTGCCCATGAACTCCACCACGAATTTCGGTTCGGGCACGTCCGTGCCGTCGGCCAGGAAGCAGATATCGAAGACTTCCAGCTCGCACGGCGCCTGGCGCCCGCACTGCACGCCGAGTGCCAAGGTCCGGATCGGGCCGCGCGGGCCGTATCCGCTGCCGTGCTGCTTCGGACCGCGTTGCCGGACCGTGCGCAGGTCCTGTTCCAGCCCGTGCACGTTGCCGTCGACGGTGAGTTCTCTCTGCACCACGGCCGCCAGTCCGCCGCGGGACGGTCCTGTCCCGTCGTCCAGCCAGATGGTGTAACTCTTCGTGTTCGGGTTCAGACCTCTGGCGGTGTACTTCATGGCCAGAACCGGGTACGCGACCGGGTCGATCGGCGGGTCGATGCCTCTGACCCACACGCAGCGCTTGTCGGGATCCAGCATCTCGAAGCGGACGGGCTCGGAAGCGCCGGCCTTGTGCAGGATGCCGTCCTTGGCCCTGGCGCGGCCTGCCCAGGACGCGACCCGCCGCCAGCCGCGTCGGAGCTCGATCGGTAACGAGGGCGGGCCCTGCCCGCCGCCTGCGTACAGCAGCTCGTCGAGCGGTAACCAGCCGTCTGCTTCCTCCTGCGTTGCGCTCTTCTTGAGCTCCTCAGCCGAGCACCAATGCAGGAAGCTGCTCGCCCAGTCCTTTGCCGCAGTCCCGACACTGTCCGATGTCGCATCGAAGCACTGCAGTTCGTTCCGCACCGTGCCGTCCGTCACGCCGTACCAGACGACGCGCTGCGCGTCGGGCGAGACCGAGACGTAACGCCGGACCCTGGCTTCGCCGAGCAACCGTTCGCCAAAGAAGAGCTGCTTCGTCTTGCCCGGCACGCCGCTCAGCCGGAATTCACCCTTGATCCGGTCGTCCTTCACCAGCGTGCGCGTCGCGCGGTCGATCCGGTACCGGCCCCAGTCCGCTCGGTTCCCTGCGGTGATGTCAACGTACGCCGTCTGACCGGAGGCCTCCTGCGCGAGACGAACGGTGTTCAGCACGCCGGGCACCGCTGAGATCTCTTCTGTCTCGCCCGTCAGCGCATCCATCGTTGTGAGCGCGTAGGACATCGCGCCGAGCGGTGTCAGTTCGCCGCCCGTATCCCGGTCGTGCACGCACAGGATCGTGCGGGTGTCGAGCCATGCGAGCGGCAGGCCGAAGGTGATACTCGACGACTCCATGGGTTGGCTGTAGTCGAGGCGTCGGCCGGGCTGCGTCTCCGCGCCGGTCTCGAGATCCAGGATCGTGACCAGGTAGCCGCCGGGCCCGGCGGGATACTTCCATCCGCCGTTCGGCAGCCACTCGATGCGGTCGCGTTTCGGCAGCGCTTCGCACGTGGCGTAGGCGAGCCGCCGGTGGTCGGGCGAAACCGCGATGAACTGGCCGTGCCGTTTCGGGTGGCGCCAGGGCAGCTCGCGGAACAGGCCGCGCCGGAAATCGAGGATTCGCAGCACGCCGGGTCTGTCTTCGGCATGGCGCTGTGCCAGCACGGCGTACAGCCGGCCGGCATCATGGACGTATGGCTCGATGTGGCCCGGGAACTTTCGTCGCATACCCGTGCCGAGGTCGATCTCGAGAAGCTGATGATTCCGCAGCACATAGAGCTTGCCGCGCGCGACGCAGAACGGCTTCATCCGGGAGTCCAGGTCCCGGCACACGTCACGCTGGTAGAGCCCGCCGGGCTTGACTTCCGTCAGGACCAGTGTGTGGCCGCGGATGTAGAGGAAATGGTCGTAAGGCCTGTCCGGTGCGTCCGCATGCTGCGTCCGGCCCACGGCCGGAAGCAGCAGGCTCAAGATCGCGATCACAACACGGCGCTGCATGATCCTCGCATCCTTCCGCTTCCCGACGTCTATCCCCTAAGCCATGTTTCGCGCTGTTTCGGGTATTGAGCGGGCAAGTCTCGTGCCTTGTGGCTACGGCTTGAGCACGAAATCTATGTTATCACACGTGGTGCCTTCCTCGGCCACGACCTCCTTGATGGATTCGGGCCGAATCGGGCCCAGCCGCCTTGGTCGCTGCGCGGTAACGGTGTAGGTTCTGCCCGGCGGCACCCGCAACAGATACCGGCCCTCCGCATCGGTTCTCGTTACGGCATGGATCCCTGTATGGCGCTGGTTCTTGACGCGCGCCTGTACGCGCGCATTCTCGAGTGGCTTGTTTGTCTTGCCGTCGGTGACCGTGCCGGAGATCGGGACGCCCTTGATCAGAAGCAGATCCTGGTTCTCCAGCGTCTGGCCGGCCTCGACTTGCACGCGTTGACGAGGTTCACACGTCCAGTCGGCGGCGTCACCTTCAGGTGTGACGGAAATCGTGTATGCGCCGGGCTCCAGGCTTGCCATGCGGTATCCGCCCGCCTGGTCCGTTCTTGCGAACGTGAAGATCTGCCAGGTGCCCAGGCCCTGAGCCTTGAGCCGCACGCCCACGGCGGGCTTTTCGGTGCCCTCATAGCGGACCGTGCCGCTGATCGCGCAGCCCGGCGAAAGCGTTACGGCAATGTCTTTGTCTTCCGGCACCTTGTCGCGCCGTCTGTAAGACGCGAATCGTCTGGTCGCGAACCCGTCGGCCGTTATGAAAAGCATGATCGAGCGGTCTCGTGGCAGACGCGGAAAGGCGAACAGGCCCCGCTCGTCCGTGTACACCGTCAGCATGTCTTCCGGCAGACCATAGATCATTCGGTCCTGCACGCTCGAGTACGGAGCGCCGATGCCGTGCGCCCGTACCTTTGCGCCCGATACCGGCCTGTTATGACTGTCGCGCACCGTGCCCTTGACCGGGCCGGCGATCCGCCGCAGTGCGATTACGCAGTCGGAATCCAGCCCGCCCTCGACGTGGCGCGCCTCGTAATAATGGCCGGGCACGTCGCAGAAAAGGGTCCAACGGGTCCGGTTCTGGGTGAGCCCCAGGAAGGCGCAGGTTCCGCCGTCATCCGTCGCGGCCTCTCTTTGCACTTCGGGGTCGGCTTCACCGCGGGCCCCACGCAAAAGAAGCCTGGCCCCGGCAACAGGTTCTCCGTCAACCCCGACGACCCGGACAGTCACGCGGAACTCGCCTTTGGGCTGTAGCACGGCTTCCACATCGACACTGTCGGTCGGAACGGCGCTGAGCTTGAGCCCTTTGTAGTCGTTGTGACGTACGATCAGGTCAACCGTCCCCTTCGCCAGGGGGCCGATCTTGAATCGGCCGTTCTCGTCCGTCCAAATCCCCGCGGCCAAGCCGTTTCTGGCGTGCTGCGGCAGCATGGACCACCCGTCCGGCACCTGGACACCGGCCCCTTGTATCGGGTTGCCGTCCTGATCGACCACCGCGCCCCGGATCGTCGCTATGTAGCATTTGACTTCGACAATGAACGGCTCGTCCTCGGGAATCTGCGAGAGATCCAGGAGCTGACTTCCATAGTCAAGGTCGCGGTTGAGCTTCTTGTCGAAGCTCCACCAGATCTTGTAGGTGGCGTCGGGGCAGGCGTTTTGCAGCTCGAACCGGCCCTGCGCGTCGGTCGTTACATCTTGTCGCAGGCGGTCGAGTAAACTTCCTTCGAGCATCGGCGCGCTGCCCAGCAAGACCTTACCGACAGGTACACCCTCGCTGTCGAGGCATCTGCCGGCGTAGTCCTTCGTAGGTTTCATCCGGACAACGACACCTGCCTGTGCCGCTGCATCGGTGTCCGTGAATCCGGCGAGCGTCCTGTCTTTGGTGGTAGCGAACAGCCGAATCCCTCGCCCGGCGGGCAGAGACTCAAAGGCGAACTCGCCGTTCGTGTCCGCCTTCACGCCCCCGGAAGAGTAGACGGAATAGACTGAACAATTCGCGTATTGGTAGCCGGCCTCATCCTCGACCACGCCGCTCAGCCTCTTGGCGGGCACCACGTTCGCTTCGATGATGAGTGGGGCTTCCCTCGTGCCCTTTCCGCCGGCAATTCCGAACAGGTCGCGAGACGGTCTGTATGAACGGTCCGTCGTCCAGCGGTCGTGCATCCACGAAATATAGAGATCCGATCCTTCTCTTGGAATATACCAACCGGACCTCTTCATGCTTCTCTTCGGGCTCAGCCATACTGTCTCACCGTCCCGCAGTTCGATGGAGGCCGCCCCTTCCTGATCCGTATCGAAACTGCCGGCCTGCTCATAGGAACGCATCCCCGGTTGCGACACCAGCAGATGCATTCCGAACCCCTGCAGGGGGCGCTTGTCCGGCGTGATCAGCTTGACGTGAAGGGGGATGGTGGTCGCTTCTTTGACTTGCAGGAGAATGTCGTCGAACTGCTTCTCGTCTTTCGTCTGCAGGCGGACCGGCTCGCCCGCCGCATGCTCGCCGCCCTCCAGGAACTGGTCCGCCATCACGGTCACCACGCCGTCGTGCAGTTGGTCCAGATTCTTCCACGCCGTTCGATCCCACTCATACGTACGGAGCGGCGGGCTGCGGAACTCGCCCCGCTCGTTCGTGACCGCGTAGGAGACCCAGGTGCGGTTTCCGCCCACGACGAACTTGACCAGCAGATTCGCTGCCGGCCGCCCGTCGGGCAGCACGGCGCGCCCGTTCGCGAACGCGCCGGGCGTCATGTCGAACCAGACATTGCGCGCGTTCGGCGCCTTGATCCCGCCGCGCCAGGTCGACGCGTAGCCCGGTTTCGTGGCAAAGAAGCAGCAGTCGACCGGCGGCAGGTTGCTCAACACGCACTCGCCGTTCGCATCGGTCGTCGCGCTGACCCAGCCGATATTCTCGTTCAGCGAGATGCCGCTGGTCCAGCCCGGGAACCCGTCTTTCCGTTCGCGGATGAGGTGCAGCCAGACAGCGACCCCCGGCACGCGTGCTTTGCGGCCGGGCGTGACCGCATAGACCCGCTGTTGGAAGCCGGGCCGCAGCGTGATGTGTTGCGGGGCCGTCTCTTTGCCGCGTTCGAGCAACGCGGCGGACACCGCGCGATCCGAGTGTTTCGCGAGCAGGAAGTAGCCGGCCGTTCTGCTGTTCGGGTGGCGCAGGAGATAGTGGTCGGGCCGGTAGGTGAGCGGGCGGTCCGGAAACGCGAATGCGCCTTCTGCGTCGGTCTTCGTGCGCGCCACGACCCTGCAGCCCAGCTCTTGGGGCAGCTTGCCCCAGCCGAGCGGGAACGGGTTGTAGTAGAGGATCAGCTCTGCGCCCGCCAGCGCGGCGCCGTCCTCGTCCGTGCAGGTCCCGTGGATGCGGGCTTCTTCGCCACTGGCGCCCGCAGCCCCGAGCGCCATCGTGAGGATTACGACAAGGAGACGCTTCGAACGCATTGCAGTACCCCGCTGCTACGGACCATAGCCAAGAGGCAGGGAAGACGCCAGCAAATAGTCGAAATCCTCGTCGCGCGAATCACCCGCGCCGCCCGGAAAACGTAGCCGGACATGCGCGTCAAGCCGATGCGCGGAAGGAAATCGGCCAAGGGCGAATTCTGGGGTTGTTCCTCGTTTCCCGCTTGCAGAGGAACCCGGCCACTACAAGACGAGTGACGGTGTTGACCGTATTGACGCCATTGACAATGTGGTCAATTCCGTCAATCCAGTCAATTAGTATAGCCCGCGGTCTCTCATCTGCGGCCCTCCGCCAGCACTTCTTCGAAATCGGCCTTGGCCTGCTTCGTGACAAGCGGGTCGATGCCGACGATCACGCGGTGAATGAAGTCGCGGACATCCTGCATCTTCTGTTCTTTCGGGAATCGAATGGTCAGGATCGGCGGCGCTATCCGGTCGTAGGCCGCGGGGTCAATGGTTTTGACCAGCGCCAGTGCCATGCGGCCGATCTCGCACGGCGAATTGAAGAACGGCAGGCGACAGCCGATACGGTCAGGTCCACCCTCATCGATGAAGGTCCTGATCCCGACAAGCACCTCGAGCGCCGCAGCCAGGAACACCGGCTCCCTGTCCTTGATCTGTTCTTGGCATGCCGGATATTCGCGAAGAGCGTAGATGTCGCTCAAGCCCATGCCGCAGTGGATCACCGTATCTCGGGCCGCCGGCGTTCTAGCCGCGACGATGCGCGCGACAAGCTCGTGTTGGACCGTGAGGATGCCTTTCCACATGTCTTCCCGTTGGAAGAGCTCGCTGAACCCGTGGTCGCCGACCTCGAGTGTCTTGAATGCGCGGCCGGGGTCATCCGGACAGACCATCACGTGTGTCGAGACAGCGCCCATGCCCGCGCCCGGCGGCCTGCCGAAGAACAGCTCTTTGGCCAGCGCAATCGTGTCCAGCTTCGCGTAGTAGCCGGGTTCCTTGTTCCAGTCTCTGGCGAAGGCCGTGAGTTTCCCTTCGCGCTTGAGCTTGCGGAGCCGCTCTTCGTATGCCGCCCGCTTGGCATCCGTCGCGATCGCCGCCAGCAATTCCGGAGAGACCCGCAGCGCGGCGAACCGTTCGGCCATCCGGCGATTTCCTCTCGGCACAAAGCCTTTCTCCTGCAAGAGCTTGACCTTCTCTTCTTTGTCCATGTCCGCGGTCAACAGCGCGAGCAGTTTGCGCATGGAGTCGCCGCCCCGTCCGTGCCTGACGCCGATGCCCATCCACGTGAGGCTGCCGTTTTTCAGTCTCCGTTCGAAGCGGAGCTTCTTTTCTTCTGTTCGCTTGACGACCTGCTCTTTCGTCACGACTTCGCGGCCGCCGCCGAACCTCACGTCTATTTGCTGCCCGGTCTTGTAGGTCACGGTAACGGTATCGTCGAGGGTGCGCCCGCGCCGGACCTTCCAGCGCAGGTCGGTCACGGCTGGGCTGTCCCGGTACAGCTCGAGCATCTTCCTTCTGGCCGTCTCGATATCGTAGTTCTGTTCGAGGAACCGCCATTGCCGGCTGTAGTAGTCGGTATCCACCAACGGCGAAGCGCCGTGGGGCGGAGGGCCCGGATCCTTTTCGGCTAGATAATACATGGACCACTTCTCGCCCTTCGAGACCACGATCCCGTTGATCTTGATGTCGAGCCCGTCCCGCGCGACGATATACGGGCGCGGCACGAACCGGTCTTGCCAGAGGAAGTACCCGGAATCGATCGGCTCGCTCTGTGTCTGCCAAACGAGCTCGGGCTCGGCTGCCGGTTCGGTGTCCGAGGGGACGGCTCTCCTTCTTCCCGTCACGGTCGGTCCGTCGATCTCGAAATCCACGTGCGGGACAGGCTTGCCTTCCTGGAGCTGGACTTGGACGGTCTGCTCGGCAAACGCCACGACGCATGTGTCTCGGCCGGGCAGAAGCGCAACGTGCAGCGTGTAGCGGCCGTCCGCATCTGTGACGGCGCGTTGCCGGTAGCCCATGCCCCAGGTGCTGATGCGCAGCTCGACCGTTGCGGCAGGGACCGGCTCTCTCTGCCCATTGACCCGGCGCCCGACAGTCCCGGACAGGAGCGTGCCGGCTTTCATCTCGACCGTGATGTCTCGCGATTCCGCTGAGATGCCGAACAGGAAGCTCGGCGCGAACCCGGGCGTGTCGAACCAGATGTCATACCGAACATCCGTGCGCTGGAAAGCGATCGCGAACCGGCCGTCGTTGCCGGTCGCGAATTTGGGCAGCCGCCCTGTCGTGTGCGAGCGCGCCCACACGCCGTCACGGAGTTCCTCGATGCCGAACACTTGTACCGTGACACCGTCGAGCGGGCCGCCCGCCTGATTGGTGACAAGTCCGTGTACGGTGGCCACAGGCGGCGCGGGCTCCAGAGCGCCGGCCAGACAAGGAAGCAGCAGCGCTGCCGCCAAAGGGCCCGTCCCCCGACACGCACGTATGAGCCTCATCGTGAGGATGGTGCGAAGAACCACGTTCTTGATTCGCATTGCCTACCGCCTTCGCTCTTCATATGCCGCCAGGCCACGCGCGCGGTTCACTCCCTCAAGCCGTGCCGTTGGGCCAATGAAGCGTGGTTTGGAGTCCTTGCCGCCCGCCATGAAGGTGATATTGGCGACCGGCGCGTCCTTGCTGACCGTCACGGAGATTTTTGCCATGCCCCCCCAATTGAGACGCAATGCCCTCACCTCGTGGTTGCCGGCAGGCACCGCGAGCTCGAAACGGCCGTCCTTGTCCGGCACCACTTTGATTTCGTACGATTCGCCTTTCACCTCGATCAAGAGATCGGTCTTCGGCCTGCCATCTTCCTCGAGTGCCCTGCCCCGGATCGTACAGTCCGGGACGGGCAGCACGATCTTGACCGCCGTCTCAGCGTCGGGCAGGACGCGTACGTCGGCCCGGCCTCTCACGCTTGCCGGCGTCGTGACCTCGATGGTGTGCCGCCCCGCAGGGAAACCGGCCAGTGAGAACGCGCCGCCTCGTGCCGGCACATCTCTCGGCCTGTATGCCGCGGCATGGACCGTGAACTCAACGACCGGCCTACCCGTTTCCCAGGCGACCGTGCCGCGGACGCTACCGGTTATTCGCGCCAGCACGATCCGCAAGTCGTTGGTTCGATCCGCAACGTCCTTCAGGTGCAGCCAATGAGTGTTGTTCGCGTAGGGCCGCGGCTCGAGGAACGACCAGCCCTCCGTCTGGATCGTGAACATGAGGTGGTCTGCCGTGCCCATGCTGGCGAGGAACCCGCCGTCTGCTTCCGTTGTGACCGGATGCGCTTGATAGCGCTGCCCTACGCGCAGTTCTATGCCTGCGAGCGGTTTGCCGTCCTGGTCGACCAGGCTCCCCCAGAATCCGTCGCCCTCGCCGCGTGCAGGCATACGGACGTCCACCTCCATGTGGGCCACATCTTCAGGCAGGACAAGATCGTGAACGAGCCTGGCCTGTCCGTTCGACAGGTTGGCCCCGATCGAGAATCGGCTTGCGTCAACCGAGGCACGGCGGCCAGTGAGACGAGCGAGCACTGCAATGCCCTGCGCCGACTCGTGCACAATGGAGATCAGGAACCGGCCTTTCTCGTCCGTGGCTGTCCGGCAGAGCGCTACGCTTCGGGGCGGTTCCCCTCTGATGCTGGGCTCCTGGAACTTCATCCAGGGATAGAGCGTCCTGTACAAGGCCTTCTCGTTGGCATTCCCCGCGAAGAGCACGACGTTCACGTTCGTGGCCGGCACACCGTGGCGGTCGAGCACACGGCCCGTGAACGTGACGAGCTCCGCGGGTTCCAGCACAACGTGCAGTTCCTGTTCGATCCCCGGTGCGGCCGGCAGTTCAAGTTGCGCGTGGTGCCAGAACCGCTCGCCGGGATCAGGCGGCTGAACGGCCTTCGGTGGCGGTGGATGGCGATAGAGGCGTATGCCGCCGCCTCTGCCTACCTCGCCGTTCGGAGGGCGTGGCGCTTGGAAGAACAGCGTGATCGTCTCGGCTGAGCGCCGGCGAGGCCGGATCCAGCCGGTATCAAAACGGCCCAGGTCGTCGGTGATAATCGGTCTGTGGATGAGCTTGACGCCGGGGATCGGCGTACCGTCAGGATCGGTGACCGTGCCCCAGATACGGGTGGCACCTGGCAGCCGGATCGTGATGCCCTCGTGCACTTCCCCTCGGTTCAGCT
>Ga0272441_10008883_pt1 | contig 15731 bp, 18 predicted proteins | sample SSMProp6N_FD_193582 | JGI IMG/M metagenome (GOLD analysis project Ga0272441, IMG submission 193582) | Marine sediment archaeal communities from Little Sippewissett salt marsh, Falmouth, MA, United States - SSM-Prop-6N | ecosystem: Environmental > Aquatic > Marine > Wetlands > Sediment ... | reverse complement strand
ACAACGACGAACACCACGGAGTTAGTCATTGGTCTTTTTTTATTTGGGGTGGCCGTCGTCATCGAAGCGGTCATAGAAAGGATCGCTATCTACCCAGCCCATTGAATCCATTTCGATGTCTCTTCGGCGGCTGTTTTGGTGAATCGCCTCGGAAACTTTATCCACTGCCACCTCATGCGGCAATTTTCTTTTCGCCCCCTTAACAACTTCGTGGGGAGCAGGCTGTCTTTCTGGTCTTCTCATTCTTATAACCTCCCTGTCTTCGGATCCATTACCGGCGGATCGTAGTTATCTAAATATCTGTCCAGGTCGTCTGCCTCGCGATCCATGATTTCGGGTGTTTTTGGTTCTTGTTTTTTTACCCAGTCTCTCGCCCATTGGGAGCGGGCACAGCGCTCCTCAGTTGAAAGTTCTTTTTCTCTCATCTTCCCTTTCCGGCGCGGGCTTTCCTGGCTGACCGCCAAATGCCACGGATATCGCCGCTGGCATGATCGGCTTGGTCAGCGACGGCCTTAAAAGCATCGCTATAATTATTTTTTAATGTTTGCTCCTGTTCGGCAATTGTGGTTGCGTGCCTGCCCCGCAAATCACTTGCTTGTCTGACTGGCCTGGTTTTGGTTGCGACTACCTTGTTAACCCCAACCTGCTCGGCATCAACATAGCCCTTGGCTAAGCTGATGGCCGCCTTCATCAGGCGGGAATCTTTTAAACTGACTCTATTTTGTCTCTCTTTCATGGTACTTTGGCGGGACAAAAACCCGCGATACTCGGCTGAATAATCCTTTCCCGCTCCTGGTTGGCACAAACTCCTCGCCGGTGGCGGGGTTGACCACTTTTCCATCGGTGGTGCGGGCTAGTTCAGAATGAGTAGTATATGCTACCCCGCCGCCCCGAATCCCCCGCCGCTTAAATTTGTAATCAGTTCCTTCAATCTTCCCGTCCGGCGTTACTTTGCCGACTGGTGTGTGGGCGTCTTTCCAGCCCCCCTCGCCGTCGGGAGTTTTTGTCGGATAATGGTACTGGATTGCTTTGTATTTTTCTTTGGTCAACGCCTTCTTTTACTGCTATGTGTTCCCTTGTCGTATTTAATCATTATTACCTGGTGGGTTCCCAGGTGTTCGGCATAATGGTCTTCGGCCTCTGCCCTGGTATACATTTCCCCGATTTTATCATCAACGACTGATTGGCCAAGCTGTTTCCCACAGGTAACGCAGCCTGCCTCCATTGCCGGTTCGGCTCCAGGTACAGGGGAAGCATCATTACACGCTCCACTAAACCAACCCTTGACTGCGACTAAAACTGCTGGTCTTTCTTTCATTTTTTGGCCAACCTTTCGTAGCGCGGCTTAACCTGTCGTAAGAAAATTAAGAAAAGGTTAACTAATCCCGCGATATAAATGTTATCAATTTTTAAGCCTGTTACATAATCAATTGCCGCTGTGATGATAGCCGACGGCAAAATATATTCTACGAAAACCTTTACTTCTTTTGGCAACGATTCGTAGAGGTCTTTAAGTGATCTTTTCGCCATAACTAATCACCCCCCGCTGAACAATGATTTAAATCTCTCTAACCAAGTAAAATCCTTCAATTTTAGCCTCCGCGCGCCGCTTAGCGACGTTTTAAGGGCTTTATTCTCCTCTTCTAGTGTATCTAGTCGTTCGGCGAGGATTTCGACCTCTTTTTCGCTTTTCTCCGCCCTTGTTTTGAGGGTGCTTGTTTCCCCAACCGCCTTATCCCTTTCAGTTCTTGCTTCAAGGAGTTGTTCTGAAAGTTCTTTGTTATCTCGTTCTTGATCTGCGAGAGAGTCTTTGAGGCCATTGACTTCCAATCGGGCTGTTGCCACTTCTTCGTCCAAAGCCTTAACTTGATTTTCCAAATCTTTAATCTTGTCGATAGGGTTGGTTTCATAAGTTCCTACCTCACTTCCTTGGTACATTATATGATATTTTTCATCCGGTTGCGACTCTTCGGGCGGGGTATAGGGCGTACCGGTTTTAATCCGCCACCACATATCGCCTGACTGGGATTTATCCCAAGAAGTTCCTGGGCATTGTGTAGCCTGTAATTCTTTGTGCCCGACTACATCATCCCACCCCTTTACATTGGGAATCGAGGGGGCGGAAAACAAGAAGAACTTACATAGTTTATGACAAGAGATGATCTGCTCATCAGAAGGAAGGTGTTTGGTAAAATCACCAATTAAGCAAATGCCAATCACTTGCTCATTCATGTCAGCAACATTCGCTCTGGCTGTCCCGACATCACCGACATAGTAGACCATTCCGTCCTTAGTAATCACGAAGTGGTAGCCGATCCCGCCCCACCCCCTTGCTTTGTGTAATAAGGCGATATCGTCAGGCGTGGCTTCGTGAGCGGTGACGGAATGATGGATAACGAGGTATTTGATCTCAGTGGACTTGCGGTTCCACGACCAGTTATAGGAATCTCCCCAAATCGGGTCGCGGTAATCTACAAACTTATTTCCTAGCTCGTTTATCGTTAGCGGAGTGTTTGCCATTTTTAGCCTCCTTTTTGGCTCTTTCAAGCTCTTTTTTGCTAATCATGGTTGACGCTTTCTCGCCCTTCATTTATTTCTCCTTATTGTTCTTGAGATTAATTACTATTTTCCAAAATCTTTCGACTATCAGGCCAATCACACCGGCAAGGATTACTTTAAACATCCAGTTAATTTGTTCCAACTGGTTCTGGACGATCGCCAAGCTCTGTTGGTTAACAGCAAGAGTATCCTTCAGGGAGTTGATTTGAGTAACAAGAAGCGAAATCTGGTTCGTATTCGCTTTGATTAGTTCTAGTATGAGCGTTTTGTCATCCACAGGCTAATTTTAACACCCGCCTTCTTAGCAAGTCAAGCCAGGTTGAAATTTACGTATAATTATGGTATAATGCTCACCAAATGGCACTACTTAACTTTATACTAGCGATTCTTGTGATTAATTATTTTTTCTCTTCAAAAGGAGATGTCTACTGAGGTTATTCGGTTGCTTCTTTCATTAACCAGGGTGCACTACCGACATTATTCATTAGTCTCTTCAGGATTGGTAATCCAATCCCATATTTAGCTGCTAACGCTGGAACGTCTCCGCCGAGCACGCCACCACTTGAATATAGTCTGTAAAGCAGGTCTGGTATTTTTGTTCCTGGGGCAGCCTGATGAAGGGCTTGGCTTGTAACTCCCCTAGCAACATTAGCAACTTTCGATTCCAAACCAGCACCTGTTGCTCCACCGCCAAGCATTCTAGCTAGTCCTTGTAAGATATTCTCGCTATACCTATTAAGGAGTTGTCTTCTGTAATCGAGTGTTGCTGGTGAGCTAATCATTCTTTCTGTGGCTAGTGATGCAGGTCTTGCAGTACTTAAAACTTTACTGGTTGCTTTTTTGACTCCAAGATCGGCGCCAAGTTTTTTACCGACCTCTTTTTCAATATCACTTGAGAGTTTTTCCCAGGAGATATCAGTTCCTTTAGCGGCTGCCTGTTCTGCTTTACCAGCAACGCCTTTTTTAGTAAGCCATGGTAGCGCTTTCCCTACACCATAAGCGACAACATTCGAGGCAGCACTCTTAGCGCCGGTTTTGTATGCTTCTGTGACATCTTCTAGTTTTTCCGTTGGTGTCTCGGCTGCTCCTGCAAGGTCTTGTAGCATATCTTCAACAGCTTTTCCGGCTGCTCCACCGGCAAAGCCACCGAGGGCTGCTCCTGGTAAATTTCCTAATGCTAGTCCGCCAATTCCGCCAGCAGTAGTAAACGCCCCAGGGGCATACTTTGAGATTTTCATCAGAGCATTGGAGATTTCGTCAGAAAATAGTCCCCTTTCGGCCATCTTGACAAATTCTTCTTCACTAAAATCTTTTTCGTCAATCGTGCCGATTTTTCCTTTAGACTTGCTGAAAACTCTAATTCTCGCCATATTATTCCTCTTGCCAGCTTGACGGCAAATTCGTTGACTTTATTAAACGAGAGTAGCTCCTTTGGTCAAGGCCATATTTTGACCTGATGTCTTTAAATCTTTCAATGGCAGTATCCTTAGTGTTAAAAATATTCGGAAACGCTTTTTGTTGCATTAGCTGTTCGGCAACAGCAATATTGGCTGCGTCTCCGCCTTCTTTTGCTAATCTCGCGCCAATAGATTCCAAGTTATCTTTGTAAATCCGGTATGGTTCGTTAGGGTTAAACTTTGACTTGAGGTGAGCTAGAATTGCCGCTGGCGTCATCCCATAATAGAGCTTATTTTCAAAGTAATCGTTTTCAAGGTTGCTGATGACTGTTTCCATTAGTTGCTTTTGCTTCTTTTCCTTTTTTTCTTCGGCACTAGGTTCAGTCTCTTTATTCAGGTCTTCCAGGTATTTTGCTACGCTGATTTCTCTACCAGCTTGAACTGATCCAGGGTGACCCATGATTTGTTGTCGCAAAGAATTCATGTAGGCGTCTTCTTGAGAAGGAGCTTGTTGTTGTTGGATTCTTTCCCCAGTTTGGGGATTAACTCTAACTGGCATTATTCCCAACCTCCTTTATTATTTGATGTCCATTCCCACCAATCATTTGTTCCTGGGTCATATACTATTTCTTTTATTCCAGCTTTAGCAGGCGAATATTGTGGGGTGGTTGTTGGTTCCATAACATAACCTGTCCATTCGCCCCCGCCTCCGCCACCTCCGCCTCCGCCTCCTAAGCCCTCATTAGCTTTAGCAATTTGGGCTCTAAGCAAATCTAGTTCTAATGGGAATTGCTGGGACATTCTGTCTTCTCCTGCCTGCCATTGTTGTTGTTGGAACTGCTGTTGTTGCTGGCGATATGCTTCCTCTGCTTGTCGCTGTAACTCTTGCAGTGCCAGATTATACGAAGTTTGGGCTAACCCGACTCTTCCTTGCTGACCTGCTACTTGGGATTGAAACGCTCTTGTTCCCTGCCCAATCACATCCTCAATTCCGCCTAGTTTTGCCCCAATCAGTCCAGTCAGTCCCATTACAGGAGTTAAAGCACTTCCCCTTCGTTGGGCGACCAAATTCTCCACCGCAGTTGGTCTGGCGGGAGCACCTTCAGCCCCTAGTAAACCAGCGGCTTCTGCCCTGGCTGCGGGAGCGGCTTGATAAAAGTTAGAGATAGCGTCAGCTCTTTGCCCCATTAAAGGGTGTTCTAAACGAGACTGGAGAGCTTCCCGAAGTTTATCAGCGATACTGGGAGCAGCTTCCTGCATCCCGACCAGTTTTGATTGTTCGCCTAATAAGTTTTGGGCTTCTGCTTCTAGTGCCATCTTATTATAATTGTAACAGCCTTTGTAAAGCCTCTTCCGTTCTGTTCGCAAAAGGCAGGGCTGTGGTTTGTAATCGTTCCATTTCTGTCTGTTGGGCGGCTTCCCTTCTTCTCGCTTCGACTCCAGCGGAAATGTCCTCTAGCCGACCGGTCATTAGTTCTCTTTCACCGATTTGTTGCCTTAGTCCTAATTGAGAGAGTTCGTCCTGCCATTGGCGGGAAACATCAGAACCCCGCTGGCGATAGGTTTCAGCAAGACGATCCATTTCTGTTTGACCTGCGGCTTCTCGCTTGCCAACAGCAGACCTCCGCTCACCGCTTTGATAGAGGCCGCTTAGTTCATATCCCTTCTCGGTGGAGTCAATGGCGTTTTCTATTTGCCTTCGCAGGTTGCCTGATTCGTACTCTTTGCTTTTCGATAAAGCTCCCAATAGTTCTTTTTCTTCAGTCGCTCCCTGCTGGCGACGCATCTCAATCCCCGACACAAACTCATTTAGTAATTGGTCGTAGTAAGGATCAACAATCTCTTTAGAGGCTTCTCTTGCTAGGGCCTCGTCAAAAGCAAACGGCCCTTCCAAGCCAAAGTCTTTAACCCGTTGTTCAAATTCACCCAATTCTTCTAAAATCGGCTCAACTAAAGCGTTGATAAATGCCCCCGCATCGTAAGCGCCTGCTGTCCCTGCTGTTCCTGCGACTCCCCCCAATCCTTTCATCTGGGCTTCGTAGCTTGGCCCGCCCAATGATTCACTGCGGAGCTGTTCTTTCGTGGGGACAGCGGTATTTGTTTCATAGCTGTCAAATTCTGCCTGAGTTAAAGTTCTTCCTAAACCAAACTCGCCTGCCCTGGTATCGCGGTTCAATTCAGCGAATTGTTCCGCAGATAAAGGATACTTTTTTCCGCCGTAAATCAGGAAAAGACCAGTTCCATCTGGGTTTTTAACTATTTCTGGTTTTCCCATTGAGGCTAATGTGGTTGCCATGTTTTTATTATAACACTTTTTTAAACTGATAATAAATGGATTGTTAAAAAGGTCTGGTTGAGACTGCTGTCGATATCAACCGTGTTAGAACCGCCGTTATGGTATGCCCATAAAGTAATCTTGTCGCCAGCCTTACAGTAAACGATGTCAGTTACCCCAGAAGAAACAGTGTTGGTGCCGGCAACAGAGGCATGACTTGAGTCAGCACAAACAACATTTATGCCATTTTTAACAATCGCTGAATATTTTGAATCTGTTATGATGCTCTTGAATCTTACTTGTGTGGCAATCAGGTAATATCCAGTAACAGGGATAATAAAATAATGATTGGTCGTATCAAAATCAGAGCCAATGTCATAGCTTTCTTTATCAAGATTGACAAGGGTGATAGTTTGGTCGACTAGATTTTCTTGGTCGCTTGATAAGTAAGCCCTTGCTTTAATTGGTATTCCAATTCCCCTATTAAAAATCGCTTTCCCTGTCGTGTTAATTTCTTCTTTACCCAAGTCAATTTTAAGTTTCTTGTTGACTGATTCAATTACGCCCAGCCTAACTTTATTGCCGGTTATTTCTTGGATTGCCCCCTCGATGTCGGCTGTTCTTATTTGGGGGAACTTCTCGCCCAGCTTATCACTAAGTTCACGGATAAAGAAGTTATTAAATTTAGCATCATTATAGTTCATATTCTCATCTTTTCTGTCCGGTAGATAAAGGAAATCTTTTTAATAATCGATGTTGGCTTCTGAGTGTCGGTGCGGATAAATTTCAGCTTTATCCCAGACGAGAGATTGTCTGGTTCGGGGATCTCAAAAACTTGCTTTTCGTGCTGGATTTCGCCCAGTGGTAACCACTGCTCATCAGAGTCGTATGGCTTTAGAAGGCGTTTGTACAATACTTTTATCCCTTCGCCATCTTTGCTAATGATCTCTGTCCTCAAAAAGGTATTGATCTCGTGAGTGCCGACTGGATAATATGACTTTGTCTCAAATGACCACATAATCGGTTCGCCATCAAAGTCGTACCCGCTTGGCGTCCTCAGGATCTTATCGCTGTTTGTCCCCAAAAAAGAATCTTTTTGGCTTGCCTGTCTGAAATCGGCGGCACACCTGATTACATCGGCGATCGGATCAACCGACCATTTTTTAGTTTCGTAGTCAAATGTTGCGACTGCCTTGTTGACAAAGATGTTATTAGCCAAGTCATTAAGATCGCCAATGTAGGCTCGGTAAAGCTCTCCTTCAAGCCAAGCCACTGGATCAACAGATTTGTCCATTGCCAGAATATGCTTCTCGATAGAGCTAGAAATCTTTATCTGGCTAGTCCCGTCACAGGCATAAAAGCCGGTTTGCCGGTCGATACCACTATAAAAAGAAATTGTCCAATCGTGGAGGTTTTTTACTGATCTTGCCGAAGTTGTCCCGATAGCGCCAGGGATTTGCCTAAGGGTAGTCAGGTCATACCGCCAAAGAGAATCCCGCTTGTAGTTTAAAAGCTGGTCATTATTACCGATTAGCTGAACCAGGTAATCGCCGTCGTCCCGACTGACATCATAAAAGTTATTACCAGCCCAGTAACTAATCCCGCTACCGGTGGCGGTTAGTGATTCGGTGAGGGTAATCTGCTGATCCCAGTCAACCGAGGAAACAATGTATTCGCCCGCGTCGCTTCCAGAAGTGATAAAGAACGGATCGCCTTCTTCGATCCCGTATTCAGAAAAACCGCCTGTTACCGAATTGACCACCGCACTACCGGCACAAGTCACCAGGTCGCTTCCGCTGGCATACCCCCAGACTAAGGTGTCATTTTTGGGCAGATCACTGCGCCAAACCCTTGAGCCGTATTCGGTTGAGCCGATCTTGACATAGCCGAAGTAAAGGCGGTCTTTCCAAGTCCTGATAATTTTTGCGAGGGGGACTTTGCCGACGTGCTTTCTTGACCAAGCCGAGCCATTGAATGAAAGAGGAGTATTGTAGTAGTTCTGAAAGAAAAGGCAGTCCAAGAAAACATCAAACTCTACTCTTAAATCTGGATTCATTGCTAGTCCATAACCTGCGCCAGAGGAGACATTAACAAGATCGTTCCCATAGGCAGCAATTAAGATTTTTTCTCCTGTATTTTTTGTATAGCCCTTTAGTCCTAAAATATTAGCCAAAATACCTCCTTATGATGTCGTTGTGCTAGTCGACGTGCTGGTTGATGTGCTAGTGCTGGTAGTAGTTGTACTCGTTGAGGTTGAGGTTGATGAGGTGCTGGTTAAATCGTTACCCTCATGTTCGTAACCGCCAGAGGGAGTAATTCCGCCGATATTGTAGTAGCGGCAGTTTTGGGCAAAATCAAGCTCGTTATTGTCTTTTAGAAATTCGGTGGTTTTGTCCTGATGGCCGCCGCTGAAATCATTGACTTCGTATAATTGTTCATTTTCTAATTGAGGCATGGTCTAAAAATATTTCTCGGCAATGCTATCCCTGTCTAAAGTCCTTTCCCCATACAACCTCTTTAATGCTTTCCGGCCTGCGTATCGGAAAAGTTGTTTAGGCATACCGACAGCAATTCCTTGGTTTTTATTCATTTGTTCTAACAGGGCAATCCCCGTTAGCTCGTCACGATCTTTATCGGCTGGCGATGGCCCGTAGAATAGCTTGCGGTAGACTGCGGCCTTAGTCTCTAGTCCCATATCTTGAAAGATTTTCCAGCAGGCGTAGTCTTCTAGCACTTGCGGGATAGGAACGCTAGTTTCGTCAGCGATATCATTTAATGTTGGTAGCTCTTTGTAGTATTCGGGATAGAAGGTACCCCTTGAGGCGTTTTCTGGTACTGGTTCAACCTCGATATATCCCCGGGCTGAACTTGAATCCGGCGGCACTTGTTTAAACATTTTTACGTAATCGTCCGGATCCCGATCTAAATCTCTTGTTTCGTAGTCAAACTCAACCTCGTCTTTTGGTTCGAGGTCGTAAATCACATCATCATTGCCGTAATTGTATCTAAACCGAACTCTCTCTAAATAAATCAGATCAGTATAAGTAGCAAGAGAGTATCTGCCAGTTGAGGCGGCGGTGGAAATACCATTGTCGGCTTTGTAGGTATCCACTTTGAGAAACCACCAATTAGCTCGTATAGCTTTAATGATGTCCTGTGCCTCTTGGAAAAGGTCAATAATCTCGTCATCGGACACTCTCTTTTTATCAGGGTCTTTAATTTTTCTTCTTACCTTGCTGACCATGTACCCGACTTGTTTACGGGTTAATCCTGATCCAGCGATTGTCGGTGAGTAGTCTGAGTAAAGACCAGAGGCAATATTATAAAAACGGAAGCGGTAATAGTGGTCGTCAGTGCCATCATTATCAATATAAATTGTTTCTTGCTTGTCCCATTGCAGAGCAGATTGAGTGATAGCCGCCCAAGAGCCACTAGTGCCTGTTTTTCTCTCTATGTCCGCACGACTCCACTCACTGCGGTAGACTGGGGTAGCTTTGGCGTGGTCGAAATCATAGGCAGTAGCAACGCTGATAATAGTTCTGCCTGTAATACCAGTACAATCTCTCCACTCGGTCTTTTCTTCGCCTGGTTCGCCTAAAACAACGATATCGTTATCTTGAAAACCATAGTTTTGGACAACGGTTAAAGACGTTCCCGAAGTATAGTCAGCGTCAAGGAAAGTTTTTTCGCTTCTTGAGAGGTCGGGGTTCGGTATGCGGATCCTGTTCAAATTATTCTCCTTTGTCTAATAATAACATATTATTTCACTTTCTCAACGATAAACCGCAACTCGATTGATGTTGATGTTGTTGTGGTGCTCGTGCTGGTCGTGGTTGTGCTGGTGCTGGTAGTAGTTGTGCTTGTCGAGGTTGTAGTCGAAGTCGACGTACTGGTTGATGTCGAAGTCGTTGTTTCTGTAACCGAGGTTGAGGTGGTTGTCGTTGACGATGAGGTACTTGTGCTGGTCGTAGTTGTTGTTGAAGTTGAGGTGCTGGTCGTCGTGGTGCTGGTTGAAGTAGTAGTAGCATCAGCAAAGCAGACGCTTGAAGAAAAGGCTGGCAGTCCTGAGGCGGTCAGATCATTATTATTGCTGGTTTCGTCAAGATAGCTATTGTTTAGTTTCCAATATCCCTGTAGGCCGGATTCGTTACCGGCAAGCTCTCTCTGGTAATTAGCAAGGATTTCAGCGGCACTGCGGATATCGTTCCAAACCCGAACATCATCGATCGTCCCATCATAAAAGTTTTCTGGGTTAGAAACATTATTAAAATTTGCCCCAATCGCAAACTTGGAAGCATTATTGCTGATTGAGGTTAGTGCCCCATAGGCTGTTCCCTGGCTGACGCCGTTTTTGTAAAAGGTTGCCAATGAGCCAGAGGCATCATAAGTAACTGCCAGGTGGGTACAGGTCGCTAGTGATAAAGAAACTTGTTTGGCAAGATATTCTTCATTGCTGCCCGTACTTGATACTCCTAATCTAACATCATAGGTGGTTGTGCCGTCTAGGGCTGTATCCTGATTGGTGCTGGCTGATGGGGAAGTCGTTCCTGAAATACTTGATTTATATTCAACCCTGATTCTGCCATCGCCGCCATAACCGCCACTCGCCCCATCTTCTGGGGCATATCCCAAGACGTGTGCCCCTCCATCAGCGGTAACTAAGCTTGAGCCAAGAGAAGCTGTTTCGCATTTTATCAAGACTGATCCCCCAGCCCCAGAGCCACCAGCCGACCAGATTGAGCTTGTCCCCGCTTCCCCCTGGTTGCCATCGGCGTCAACCGAACCAGATATTGATAGATTTTTACTCAAAATTATTATTATCCCCCCACCAGTCCCGCCATTATGACAAGTTCCGGCGTTTGTTCTTTGGCTTTGGCCACCACCACCGCCGAAGGTCATGCTTGACAAGGTTGCTGATCCAGATGTTGTTGTTGCTCCAGCGCCACCATAACCAGAGCCGATGCGAGTATCGCCGGTTTCTCCCGAAGTAGCATGAGATCCGCCCCCACCCCCGCCGTCATCGGTATTGTAGTATCCTTTTGCGCCACCGCCGCCAGTATAATTAGCTGTTTGTTTCTGGGTGGCTGATCCAGTATAACTTTCTCCGGTTTCACCATAAACTATTCCTGAAGATGGGCCACTACCGGAACTACCGCCAGGGAAGCCCTTGCCTTGAGCAGTTATTGTTCCTGTAATTGTCGTTGTTCCGTTAGCAAGGAAGGCCAGAATTCCTCCAGTAGTACCATTCCAAGCTTTAGCTGTCCAGGTTTTGCCTGAATTGACAGTGACGTTGGTATAGTCTTTTAAAACCAGGACTTGTGCCCCAGAAGAATACGTATTTTCCAGGGCGTATTTGGTAGTGATTGTTCCTGCGGTGTAAGAGTCGATTTGGTTTCTCTCCCAATTTCCTGCCCCCGTTCCTTTTGATTGGTGGATTAAAATCTTTTGACCAGAAGCGAACGAAGCATTAGTAGCAGACAGGGTCTTTGTCGATACTGTTCCGGTACAGGCGGAGTCAATCGGAGTGTCGGTGGTGTTTGATGATATTGTTTTTGCCCCATCACTGCCGTCTCCGAAATAGCCCTCAACCCCAAGAATATCCCAGATATAACTCCGCAAAGCCCCCGACTCGTCCCATTTGGAAAGGATTGTATTTGTCTGACCGATTGATGGGAAGGACTCTAGTTTCAGGTAGGCTTCTAAAGAAAGATCGCCCGTGATTGAAAGGCTAGCACTATCTGAGCAATAGAGATATTGGTTAGAAGCATTTTCTAAATCTATTACGTAGGAGTTTGCCATAGTTCTATTTTACATTTAATTGTCTAATCTTTTCAATAGTCATTGTTGGCGTCTTTTCACGCTCGTGCGTCATTGGTACTTGCGAAATCTTCTCTACCTTTAGAGATGGTGTCTTATCCTGCTCGTAGGTCATTGGGACTTGGGTGATTTTCTCTACTGTAATTCCCAGAGGAATCGTAGTCGTAGTGGAAGTCGTAGTCGAAGAACTCGTACTAGAACTTGTCGAGGTTGTGGTGCTTGTCGAGGTAGAGGTGGTAGTGGTACTGCTCGATGTGGACGTGCTGGTCGTTGTCGTGGTTGACGTGCTCGAAGTTGTTGAGGTGGAGGTCGAGGTTGTCGTTGTGGACGTGCTGGTACTACTGGTAGTTGACGTGCTGGTGCTAGTTGTGGTGGTACTGGTCGATGTCGTTGTCGTTGTGCTCGAACTTGTTGACGTCGTTACTGAAACTGTTGTCGACGTTGTCGTTGAACTACTGCTAGAAGTAGAGGTAGTAGTTGTGCTTGTGGTTGTCGAGCTGGAAGTAGACGTCGTGGTGGTTGACGTACTCGATGTCGTCGACGAACTTGTGCTAGTCGTCGTTGTACTGGTAGAGCTGGTTGTTGACGAGCTGGTCGAGGTCGTAGTCGTGGAAGTCGAGCTAGTCGTGCTGGAGCTGGTACTGGTTGTCGTAGTTGAGGTGGTGGTTGAGGAACTGGTACTAGTTGTCGTGGTTGATGAGCTGGTCGTCGTTGATGACGAACTGCTAGTCGAAGTTGTCGTGGTCGAGGTCGAACTAGTTGTACTTGAGCTAGTCGAAGTTGTCGTAGTTGAGCTTGAGGTTGTCGTGCTACTACTCGTTGACGTGGTTGTGGTTGAGGTTGTCGTCGATGAGCTCGTGCTGGTGGTAGTCGTACTTGTTGTGGTTGAGCTACTCGTTGATGTTGTGGTTGTACTCGTTGAGCTAGTGGTAGAACTGCTGGTGCTCGTGGTTGTTGTCGATGTCGAGCTAGTGGTCGATGAGCTTGTACTCGTCGTTGTCGTACTTGTGCTAGTCGAGGTGGTCGTGGTGCTTGTAGATGATGTTGTCGAGCTCGATGTGGACGTAGTTGTCGTACTCGTAGATGAGGTTGTCGAGCTGGAAGTTGAAGTGGTCGTCGTCGAGCTGGAGGTGCTTGTTGTTGTAGTAGATGTAGAACTGGTCGTGCTAGAGCTAGTCGAGGTTGTCGTTGTCGAACTTGAGGTTGTGGTAGAACTTGAGCTACTGGTACTGGTCGTTGTCGTCGAAGTCGTTGTCGACGAGCTGGTACTTGTCGTGGTCGTACTTGTTGTGGTCGAGCTTGACGTGGATGTGGTAGTCGTTGACGTCGTGGTGCTGGAGCTCGTACTAGTTGTCGTCGTCGAGGTGGTAGTACTGCTCGACGTAGAGGTGGTCGTGGTCGTGGTCGAGGTTGAGCTGGTTGTCGAGGTGGATGTGCTTGTTGTTGTGGTGCTGGTCGTTGTCCCACCAGCCTCCCACTCTAAGATAATATCGCCATAAGCAACAGTAGTTGTGGTTGATGTTGTTGTCGAAGTAGACGAACTCGTACTTGTTGTCGTGGTGCTCGTTGACGAGCTGGTTGAGGTGGTAGTGGTGGTAGAGGTTGATGTAGTCGTTGTTGATGTGGTGGTTCCCGCATCGTAATGCTCATCATAATAATCAGTGTAAAAATCGTCGCCGCAACCATCTGGGGTAGTGTTTGTGCTACCAGGATTATCAGCAACAAAGTTAGCGATTACCATCCCTGTGCCAGTAATGGCAGTTGATGACCAGCCAGGAATAACATCAGCGTTCCCATCACCAATATCGGGGTCTCCACCACCATAAGCCAACTCGTAATCTCTTGCTACTTCGGTGACATTTGAGCCATTGACCCAGATAGCCATATTGTTATCTTGGTCATCAAACTGAAAACCTACACAAACCCATCCTCTTTCAGTAATTACATGAGTATCGTAGTCTTGGTTAGTTCCTCCTGTGTTATGAGTAATGCCAAGAGTTATTGTAGTTCCATTTGACTCGGACTTAATCTGCCCCATTTGCCCGTTTTGACCACCGCCATTATGAAATAAGCCATAAGAACCAGTTGCTAAATCTTCTGGGATATACAGCAACATACAGGCGTCGGTGATAATATAAACATCCAAATCACCACCAGAAGCACCATCACATTGTGCGTCTAAACCATAATTGGGGTAATTATCTGTATCTGCTTGTGAATAACTATTGGCATCACAATCATGGGCTGTATCAGTACCAGTATTCTGATCCGATTGATTAAAAGAAAAAGCAGTGTGAACCCCACTCCATGTTGTTAAAAAGTCTGATAGTCCGTCTCTAAATGCCATATTATGTGTTTATTGCCCTAACTTGAATATATTGCCATGTTTTTGCGGTTGGGCCAGAGTATTCCTCCCACTCCAAAACATCATCATCTTGGTCGAAAACTGCCTCTTGTCCTCTTATCTCAATTGTCGCACTGCCTGAGCCAGCCTGATAGCGGTTAGTAGTGATGGTGATTGTCCTTTCGGTAGCATTGCCAAAACCATAGACTTTACTTCTGCCTTCGGCGTTGAGTTGTAGAGTTAGTTGCCCCCAATCAGCGTCGCCAACAACCACTACACTCCCGCCAGCCCCGTCAGAAAAGGTTGCCCAGCTTTCAGGGTCTTCTCCTTCTGTTGGGCTTTCCTCGCCAAAAGCTAATCCGCCCTCGGTTGGAGAAATAGTGGTCGTTGTTGAGGTAGATGTTGAGCTACTAGTGCTTGTGGTTGTCGTTGAGGTCGAGGTCGATGAGCTTGTACTCGTCGTTGTCGTGCTGGTTGATGTGGTTGTTGTCGAAGTCGAGGTTGAAGTCGAGGTAGTAGTCGTTGTCGAAGTCGAGGTAGTTGTTGTCGAAGTCGAGGTGGTCGTTGTCGAAGTAGAGGTCGATGTAGTTGTGGTCGAGGTAGTTGTTTCTTCTGACCATGTTAAAACAACTTGTCCTCTTGCTCCATCACCATTTGTATTATCCCCACCATCATCTCCAGCACCGCCCCCACCACCACCACAAACTGACCCAGGGCTACCGTCTAAGTCTGTATCGGCACTTCCTGCTCCGCCCGCTCCACCGCCACTCCCAGCACCAGCGGCCCCACCACTGGCACCCCCGCCATTACCAGAAGAACCATTCCCTCCGGCTCCACCACTTCCAGCCCCACCACCGCCTCCGCCACCATTATCACCAGCATCTCCACCATTACCACCACTATACTTGGTATCCCCTACACAGCTACTGTCCTGTCCACCCTGACCACCATCTTCTCCCTGTCCACCCTGACCACCCTTAGCTAGGTTTTCAGAATTATCATCAAAACCAGAATCACCGCCATTAGCACCATCATTCCCATCACTGCCACCCTGACCGCCAATACCAACAGTTACTGTATATTCCGTAGTAGGAACAACTGTAATAGCGTTTGTCTTAGAATAAGCTCCACCACCACCCCCAGCACCACCATCAGTTCCTTGTTCTCCTGCCCCACCACCGCCGCCAGCCCAAGATTCGACTTGGACCGAGGTTACACCAGCAGGACAAGTCCAAGTATCAGAAGATGTAAATGTCTGATCAGCCATTTGAAGCCATTATAACACTAGGAAACTTTTCAGGCGAGCTGAATGGAAACAAGTAGAAGTCTTTTTCAGCCC
>Ga0272441_10008882_pt1 | contig 15732 bp, 17 predicted proteins | sample SSMProp6N_FD_193582 | JGI IMG/M metagenome (GOLD analysis project Ga0272441, IMG submission 193582) | Marine sediment archaeal communities from Little Sippewissett salt marsh, Falmouth, MA, United States - SSM-Prop-6N | ecosystem: Environmental > Aquatic > Marine > Wetlands > Sediment ... | reverse complement strand
CTCGAACTTAGGTATGTGTCCCTCGAACTAAAGACTGGCGGGGTCGCAGGGATTGACAGCCTCGCTGGTATGACGTATGGTCGTACCGGTGATTCGCATGCGCATGGCCAAAGTCGCGATCAGCATCGAGAAGGCGACCCTCGAGCAACTCGATGAACTCGTCAAGAGCAACGTGTTCCCGAGCCGGAGCCGCGCGATTCAGGAAGCCGTGACCGAGAAACTCAACCGACTGAAGAAGACCCGCTTGGCCGAGGAGTGCGCCAAGCTCGACCCGAAGGCTGAGCAGGCCATGGCCGAAGAAGCGCTGAGCGCGGAGCTGAGGGAATGGCCGGAGTACTGAGGGGTGACATCCGTTGGGCCGATCTGAATTCCGTTCGCGGACATGAGCAAGGTGGAACGCGCCCCGTGGTCATCCTCAGTCACGACGTGTTCAACGACCGATCCGGCACCGTGATCGCGATGGCCATCACCTGCCAGCCTCAGCGTGCGGAGTTCCCGTTGACCATGGAGCTTGGATCGACTGACCTCCCGAAGCGCTCTTGGGTCAAGATCAGCCAGATTCGCACGCTCTCCGTAGATCGAATCGGAGACTTGATCACTACGCTTCCGCCCGAACAGCTTGGCCGTCTGATCGATGGCTTGAACGAGATCATCGGGTAGGCCTTAGCTCACAAGGCACAGGCACCGGAACCAACCACCCAGTAGTCAACGAATTCCGTACTGTGTCCCCGGAACTCCGGCACATCATGCCGATGGCGAGTCGAGTACTGTGTCCCCGGAACTCCGGCCTCTCTTCTTCAGCTCGTTCTTCACAAGCAGCTCCGTCTTCCAATCGAGCGAACTCACGAAGCGAGCTTGATGAATCACAACCGGAATCGTCTTGGGAACCCGCACGGGGAACAGGAAGTCCATGCTCTCTCCAGAGTCAATGAAGTGCTTTCCATCGCAGTCGTAGAGGGAGTCAAGGTCGATTAGTTCACCTTCATCAAAGGGTGGCTCGCCTACTGGTTCGGCCACTTCGCCTACACTAGCGAGAGTGAAGTTCCCGAAGGTCTTCAGCCTGATCCAGTGGAAGCGCAGTCTACGGGTTCCCACGTTTTCGACGACAAGGCGTGCAGCGTGGATGTTCGCGTCTCCGTCAGAGACCACATCCACCTCCAGCGTGAGCTTCGCTCGCTCGACCAACGTACGTCCGTAGAAGAAGCGGAAGTAGGATGCCAAGGCGCCAAGAGTCACGAGTGCCATTGTCACGTATGCTGAGACGGCTCCCAGGCCATCTTTCGAATCGGGAATGCCGCCCGAGTCCAGCAAGCCGATCCCCCAAAGGATGATAGGCACAACAAGCGCTGCCGTGCCCAGCAAAAGGATCGCACCAGCAAACCACCAACGGGCCGTACCTTGCTTGCCGGCCTTCGTTCGGCTCGCCTTTCGCGCGTTTGCCTTGCGAACGACTGCCACGTCACGATTCGTCATGATTGCCTCTCCTTTCGCGCTCAAGCGCTACAACGCAGATCCAGGCGGATTCCAAACTCGTGGGAATCAGGGGACACAAACCATAGCTCGGACGAGAGATAAGGTATATGTCCCTCGAACTACTCGAGTCCGTCACCCCGCGACTCTGTCCATGTGTGGTCGCAACGCCGACTCGAGTCGAACCATCGCTTCAATCATTGCGTCTTGTATGCTAGGCCAGTCTGCCTCGGCACTGCTGTACCCGCCCACGTCTAGCCGCTTGGCTATCCGGGATGCCCTCCTGCCCTCCAAGCGCTCCCAACTCAGCGGTTCGCCGAAGCTATCATTCACGGATTCCTTTGAGTGCTCCAAGGCGCTGAAGATCCTCTTGTTCTCCTCCTCGGCACCCTTTCCCCGGTCGATGTAGAGTTCTACGTGTGCACTGTGCTGGCGGACAACGAAATTGAACGCAAGCCCGCTCATGCCCGCTCCTGTGCCAATCCAGTTATCTTTGCCAGGTGAGATACCAGTGAACAGATGCGTCCTCTCTTTCGCTCTCAGCAGAAGCCCTTCCCAGAAGCGATAGCGTAGAGCGTGGCGGCCCGCAAGCTCCTCCTTCTTCTGACCGCCAATCCGGATCTCCTCACTCGGAGCAACGATGAGAGTCAATAGCGGCGCCGGCTGGCTATCGCCTATCGCCACAGCTTCAGCCTTCACGAGGTAGAAATCGGCCGCCGAAGACTCGTTCAGCCAAGACACAGCCCGAACGTGTTCCGGACGAGGCTCGGAGACGATCCAGACTCCCGTACGCGCGCCGACTACGCTGAGATACGTGATGAGCTTGCCGAGGTGATCGTGATCGCTTCGCTCCAGCTGATTCTCGATGACAACGAGCTCGCCGGACTCATCCTCCGCAACGACGTCGACGCTGAAGTCGCCGACTTGCTTCTCGCGTTCGACGCTGTTGATCTCGAAACCCAATGTCTCTGTGAGGACATCCGCGTTCTGTTCCAACCACGGGGTGAAGTCTAGGGCTTCGTGCTTCCAGACCTCTCGCAGGGGGACACGCTTGAGTCGTTCAACCATCAGAGCCTCCTATGCGGTCATTCGTTCAGGAATTCGTCGCGCTTGGCGACGAACTGCTTGGTCTGGTTGTACAGCGCTTCGACTTCTTTGTAGGAACGGAAGTAGTAGCGCTCTTGGCTCTGGTAGAAAGGGGACTTGCTGATTTCTGTCTCGAACTTCCGGCCGGTTGCTTCGGGGGCAACGATGAAGAACTGAGTCTGAAAGCGGATCAGTTGATGCATCCGAAGGAGGCCCTTGGTGACATCTGTGCTGTGCTCGATCTCGAAGCAGCAGATGGGGAATTCATCTTCGAGCCAGATGACGTCGATCAGCCGCGCGGTGTCCAAGATCCGCTTGCTGGTGAAAACCGGAAGCGAGTCGAGGGTGGCAAGTTCGCCCACGGTGGTGTCGCGGTACTCCGGTTTGGAATCAGCGGTGAACGTGTCGTAGCCGAGCATGTTGCCAAGCTCGACCAGCATGCCCTGTACCATCGAATGCGAGTAGTCAGCTCTTGCCCGCTTCTCAAGTTTGGCTGTTCCTTTCGGCGGCTTGAACTCGATGATCGTGTAGTAGTCCGCCTCGCTGATTCGCTTCACGCCGCCCTGGAAGTGGACGCCGTAGTAATCCTTGTTGCTGATGAACTCCAGTCGTTGAACCATGTCGACGACAGGCTTGCTCTCCTTCCAGATGTCGATATCCGTCAGATCCAGGTCGTACTTCGCGGGCTCGATCCCCACAGCGCGGCGCTCGGCGGCACGTTCGGTGCTCATCGGACGAAGCTCGGAAGCCATGGTTGCCGTGCCAATGAAAGACTGTCCACCCTTGCCCGCTTGGTAGAAGACAACTCTGCTGTCCTTCCTCAGGTCTTTTCGATACGGGGTACGTTGACCGATCCCCCAACCCTTGACCTTCATGAGTTCGTCGTAGATCCGCCGGGCGGGCATCCGCCCCTGAACACCTTGTGCATCATTCACGATGAAGACGAAATACCTCTGATCCGCGCTGACGGCCTTCGATGGAGCCATCGCCGGCTCTTCTCCCCACTCAGCGAGTCCGAACATCCCACGACCCGTCTTGACGAATCGGCTGGGACGCTTTCCAGGGATCTCGTTTTTGATCTCGGTATGGATGACCGCGTACAACGTTGCTTCCGGTGTCTTACCGGTTGTGCTGATCCAGCTCCGGCGTATTGCCTCTTCAGCGAGCCATCGGTAGTGACGTGGCTCTCCAGACTCGATGAGGAGCTTATAGGCAGCGTCTGCGAAGGTCATAGAGTCACTCACTGTACTCTCCTTCCTTGCCATCGCCTTCGCTTCCACTAGGCCACTCGCCATCCTGGTTGACAGTTCTGTCCTTTCCTGTGTCGTCGAGCTTCCGCATCCAGCTCTGCGATGTGCTTTCAATGGATTGCCTGAGCTTGTCGACGTTCTCCGCGATCTTCTTATCCCAATTCCTGTCCGAGGCATCAGTCGCCTCGAACGAGCGAATATCTAGCGAGCAGGTGTTCTCATGCGTTCTGTGCCCGCGAAGCAGCCTCCGTCTGCTTCCAAACCGGATCACAATCTCCTTGGTGCCTCCGCCAAGCGCGTTACACAGCCCGGCGTACTGTCCCCAGGTAACCGCTCTCTTCCCTCCCGGAGGGAGAAACGGGATTCCATGAACGAGAGGTCCCTCGTTCATCTCTTCTGATGAGTCCGGTTCACCAAGCTTGAAACCCCAAGCACGAGTCGGCAGCTTCCCAGACCACTCGAAGGCTACATCCTCCGCGCTTGCCCTGCCCTTGTTCTCAATGATGAGATTGATAATGCTTGGTCGGCCATCATCAGTCTGTGCGTACACGACGACGTCTGGATCGATCTGCGAGCGAAACGCGAGATAGCTGACAACTACTGAGGCTCCGGCAATCAACACAGCAGAAGCACCTACGAAGAGAGTAGCAATAGTGGGGCTGTCCCAACCGCCCGTACTTGGTGTCTGAATCACTTCACCTCACCTTTCTTGCTGCCTGTCACAGGATTCCTCTCAACTTCGTCAATCCCTCCTTCAGCTTCTGCTGTTCGGGCGAGGTCGTCGGAGATGGCTTGGAGTTCATCGAGGGCGGATTGGAGGTCCTCGATGATCCCGGCGGCGAGGTCGTCGGGGATGGCTTGGAGTTCTTCGAGGGCGGATTGGAGGTCTTCGATACGGCGTTTCCAGGAATCAGTCACATCAGTCTCCTATCCCGCCCATTTCACGTCGAGGAGCTCGGCCTGCTGGACCACGGTTGTTGCTGCCGTCAGAGCTCACTTGTCACGTCCAATTCCATATACACCCCACCGATCTTCTCTCTCACCTGTCGAGAGGTAGATGGACTTGTGAGTGCTGCATATGAATCGGACACGATCCTCCGTCAGGTTGTTGTAGCTAGCGATGGCTCTGGTGGATCGATATCGTTTGCCGTCTTCGTCAGAAGTGTTGCTGGACAGCCAGTCATAGACACGTTTCTTGTGTCTGCATTCGGTAGCCTTCTTCGCAACCAGATTCACAAGCCAAACTGAGATTCCAGCTATCGCGCCGCCGGCTCCACCAATTACGAGCCCCTCAGGCACCTTGGCCCCGTTCATTCACCCTCCTATCCCGCCCATTCCGCGCCGAGGAGTTCGGCCTTCTATGCCGTGCGCTCGGAATACGGCATGTGTCCCCCGAATTCCCCGCCTTCTCGAAAGCTTCCGTGTCCCCGTTGAGCTTCACACTCAGGCGTAGTCGCTCGCAAATTCGCTGGTGTAGAGGGTCTTCGCGTTGGTGGCTTCGGCCACCGCGCTTCGCACGTCGGGATCTGTCAGCTCGAGCACTCGAAGTCTGTCGCCGACCTTGGCGACAGCGTCGATCCTGCGGTAGACATGTGCGTGGTGCTCGGCGTAGGTTGCCAGGCCTTGGAGCTTGGGAAGCGCGTCGCTGAACTGCGTTCCATGCGGGTCCACGATATCGGCAACGATCCTGCCGTCCGCCCGCTGCGAGAAGAAGATGAAGTCAGGCCGGAGGATCCTGGGTTGATTGCTCTCGACATAGGCAATACCCAAGGAATCCTGACTGGCGCGTGGGGGGTTGCGGTACCACGCCACGAAGGTCTGACGTTTCGCTTCCGCCGCTAGGACCTCTATCTCCCAGTCGTTCATCTCGACCGGAAACTGCCCTTCGTCGTTGCAGAGAAGATGGTGTGCGTGCGTCGGGAGAGGCGTGACGGTTCCGTCGGGCTCCCGCGCAGACGTCGGCACCATCCAGGATTGCGGTTTCGTAAGGTCGATGTCCTCGGGATGTCGGCTCATCCCCCTTATGAGGCGGTAGACCTCTTGCCTCTCGTCAGATAGATCCTTGATTTGCACGCGATGCTTCTCTAGCCACGCACGGGCGAGTTTGTCGGCCTCGGCCTCCAAGTACTCCTGGACATCCGGGACGAGGCCGAGTGCCGCGATATCTGCGTGTGCCTCCATGAGAGCTTCTTCAGGGGAATCCGCGTCCGAGTTCTTCGCAGCGAGGTGCTCAGCGTACGTGCGGGCAACATCCCGGCTGAAGATGCGAGCGGCACGTCGGTAGGCATCCTCAATCACAACGTAGTCGGCATCCTCGATGAACTGCTCAAAGGATTTGCGTTTGTCGTGAAGGTCGGCCTTGAGGCTCTTCCCTTCTACAGTGAGAACATCGTTCCGCGCACTGGTGATCTCCGTAGCGTACCGAGTATGGGCGGCGTCAAGAGCTTTGTGGAGCTCCGCATGGGCCGTCTTGCCTGCGTCCGGGAGCAATGCGTCGGCAGCGAGTTCGTGGGCGAGGAGTGTGAGTCGCTTCACGGGTTTCGCCGCTCGCTGCGGGAGAGACTGTGACGGCAGAGACAGAAAGGTGTCCCAGACTGGTTCAGGGACTGAAGGATTAGGTGTCAGCTCCTTGGGATCAATCAGAACGCGGCGACCGGGCAGCGGAGATCCATCCCCATCTGCGCCGCTCATTAGTGCATCAGCGACGGACTCGACGGCTTTCGTATCGAAGAAGGGCAGAAGGCAATCGACGGCGTTGAGTCTGTCGTTGCCGGGGATGCGCCTGGCGAGCGGCGTCCGGACCATGCGCCCAAGCAACTGCGTGATGTGTGTCCGATCCCTTGCAGGCCTGAAGGATACCATGACTTCAGCTCTCGGACAGTCCCATCCTGTACTGATCGCGTCCTTGGCAATGAGTATGCGCACCCAAGTCGTGTCCTGGACCCGCTCAGGTTGAATGTACGGCACGGTGTGTCCGCCGAAGGTCTGCTTGGTGTGGTCGCCAAGCACGTGAGCTACCACATCAGTCTTCAATTGGGCCCAACGTTGGAAGATCGTGTCCAATGCACGCCCAACATCGTCGTGGTTTGGTGTGTTGGGTATCTGCAAGACCATTAGCGGTCTCACCGTTTCAATATCGTCCTGTTGCTTTGCATATTCTGTCCAGGCATTGGTGGACTCCCTGAGCTTATCAGTAGCTCGCCGGACAAGGACTGTGTCGAATTGTCCCACCTCATCCGGGATGTCGAGGACGATAGTGTCCTTCAGCAGGCCTGACTCCTGGACTTTGGCAGAGTCGACTACCACGTTTGGCAGAGTGCTTCTGCCCTCTGCACCGGCCATGGCAACATCGAACCTTTCGACCGTGGCCGAGATCCCGACAACAATCGGGATCGCGGGGACGCTGCCCTCACCGTTGATCAGACGGCGGACAATCGTGGATCTGTCCTTCTGTACTGCCTTCGACGGCTGGCCCATGCCGCGGTGTGCTTCATCAAGCATCAGATAGAGCGTCAGCGTCGGATCCTCGACAGTGTTCCGGATGGTGTCCCAGATTGTGTGTGAGCGGAGATCGGGCCGCATCTCCGGGAACGGTTCCCCATTCAGGGTGTCGTCTTCTTCTGGATCGTGCCCGCGAACGAGAAGGCTCTTCTTGCCGAGCTTCTGCGTGTTGAGGAAGTAGATCCTGCCTGGCTCGAATTCCTCTCGGTTGAAGGTGTTCTGCACCACCTTCAAGTTGCTGAAGTCCAGGCGATCGGAAGCTTCGAGGAGACGGAAGCGAGTCTGCTCGTTTAGCGAAGGATCGTCACTGAACCAGATTACGACAGCTCCGGGGTCCGGCTCGAAGTCGAAGTCATCGTCTCCATAGAACAACGCCTCAAACGCTGCGGCAGCCATGACCGTCTTGCCTGCACCGGTGGTGGCGGTGAGGGAGAAGGCATGGATATCCTGGTCTTCGTGCCAACGCCTGCGGGCCTTGCGGAGACCGGAGAGCAGCTCGCGAACGGCTTCGTCCTGGTAGTCCTTCAGCGTAAACTTCATGGCTACTCCCCGTTCACGAACTGGAAATTTGAGAAGTAAGACTCATAGAGGCGGATTGGCTCGACGGAATCCGGCAACCGGCGTGCAACCGCCTGGAAGCGGCGTTCGTCGTCCGTAACGACGTAGGCGATGCACACGCCGGCAGCCTTTTTGACTGCCCTACAGAAAGCTGTCGTGTGATCGAGGTCGCACAGCAGGGCGTAGGTCTCAGCTACTTGCCATCCTTTGGAGGGAATGGAGTCGATGCGATCCCCCTGGCACCCCGCGCGCATCCAGAGCAACGGGGCGATTCGCTGGAAGGCCAGGTCATGGCTGACAGCTATGGGGTTCTCGTAGGTCAGCGTGAAGAACGCCGCGTTCTCTTCAAAACCCTGGGCCATGGGAAACTCGTCTGTGAACTTGTAGTCACCTTTGATCGGCTCGCTATCTGGTGTCTGGCCAGTGATTGCGGCCTCCACGCGAGGCTTCGTGATGTAGTCGCAGATGCCCCACCTCTCCCACTCCGTGTCTCCTGGGCGGAGGCCCTGTTTGCGCAGGGCGGCGTGTTCATCAGCAGCGACTTCGTTGTTGGTCACACTGATGCACTGGCGTCTGCCGCTATCCTGGCGGTTGAGCCGCATCACGGCATGAGCCGTGGTGCCGGAGCCCGCGAAGAAGTCGAGAATCACCGCTCTCTTGTTCGGGCCGACGAAGAAGCGCAGGACATCCTCCACTGCATAAAGGGATTTCGGATACGGGAAGGACCGGTTGGGGATTACTCTGCGAAGCATCGAGGAACCGTGGTCGGTCGCACTATGTGCCTTGCTCGCCCACTGCGTCTTCGGTCGGCCAGTTGCCGTGCTCTCTGCAGCGTAGCCGACGAGAATTCCGCCGTACTTGTCTTTGCCCACCACCTGTAGTTCGCCTGAGGCCAGTTTCTTGCGTTGCCCTTCCATTAGGTAGTAGAACGTTATCTTGTTGGTCTTTCTGCCTATTGATCCGATCTTCAGGTATCCATCGTCTAGCAAAGCCCTAAAGGAAGACGTGTTCAGTTGCCATCGACCTTCCGTACCATTCTGGCGAATGGGCCAGACGGCAGTGAGGCCCTTAGGCACATCAAAGTCGTCGGGATGTTCACCCAAAGGAAGAGGATCACCTGCGCCGACTATCTGTTGCGATTCGACGTCCACCAACACTGGATAGAACTTGAGGTGTGACTCCTCACGCTGTGCCCCTTTCCCACTGCGTAGTAGGGATGCCCAGCGAACGGTTTGCGGCTGTTGTGCGTGAACGTCGTCTTCGCTGTTGGGTGTCTCGGAATCAGATTTCGATATGCAGAGCCCCGTGATAGGAAGGACTTCATGCACTTCCGCGCGGCCGATATAGACGACATAGACATACTCGTCCACTCGGTAGAACTCCTTGCCGCGGGCCGACCCTTTTGGATTGATTGCCGTACTGATCATCTGGATTCGATGACCAGGGAAGAGCTGCTCGAGCAGGAGGCCCAGCCGAAGATACTCTTTCTCGTCAATCGTCACGAGTAAGATGGATTCTGCCGGGTTGAGCAGCTCTTGCGCGATCTTCAGCCGACGCTCCATCATTGCCAACCACTTGCTGTGTCGATACAGGTCCTCAGCTTCGACGTAGTCGTTGTTGTATTTCCAGTCCCTGGCTCCGCCGTTGTAGGGCGGATCGATGTAGATGGCGTCAATCTCACCGCGGTGAGTGTATGTTAGGGCCTTCAGAACGTGGTAGTTCTCGCCGTTGATGACCGTGTGGAAGGGCTTCTCCGCTCCGCGTTCGACCTTCCCTGTGCTGACGAGTCCCGGGTAGACGAGGTCGCGGAATTCCGCGACGACGACCAAGTCATCGACCGGAACATCCTTCGTCTCTGTTTGGTCTGTGCCGGGTAGCGCAAGCTGGGCGACTCCAGAGTCCTTGTTCCGAGCGACCTTTCTCACGAGCCATAGCTGCTTGTCGCCCTTCTTGGTCGAGCCGCGTTCAGGTAGAACGCGAACCTTGTCTCCCTTCCGGACCGCGCGATGCGGAAGCTCGACAGCTTCAGGGCGGTGGCGCTCGAAGTTAAGCCCGAAGGCGCGGCGTGAAGAGAGCGCTCGGAACTCGCGCTCGAGATCCGCTCCGAGCTGCGCATCCTTTGCCCTTGCCTGTGCTATGAGATCAGTGAGTCGAGACACACCGCCTCCCTCCCTCTGCGCATCGTACTCGCTGCACTCCCCCAAGAACCAAAACGCCCCTAGAGCGGTGCTCTGGGGCGTCGTCTATTCCGTGACACAGCCTGTCGCGTTTGGTGTCACACTCCTTGACTTCCTCTCTGCTGACTAATCCTAGGGGATCTTACATCCGGCGGAACTACAGGGCAAGCGCTCGCCGGGCACTCCCTTGCATGGTGGAATCTGCAGCGGCTAGAGTGCTCTCAAGGAGGCCCCGATGAATCGAAAGGCATTGTTGCTTGTTCTATGGCTTATCGCAGCACTGGGTTGGATGGCGGTCGCGCAGTCGATTCCAAGGGTTGGATCTCAGTCGGTGTTGATCAATCTCCCCAAGACATTCCATAGTGAGGAACTCGTGCAGATGCTGCAACAGTTTGTCGATGCGGAAGCGGATATCTATGTCTCAAGCGTTCATACACTGAGCGCAATCGATGTGGCTGCGCTCACTGCGCGTATCCCCGCACGATTCTTCAACCTGCAGCCGGGGTTGTCTGGCGGACCTCGGGTAACGGTTATTCCAGCCAGTGAGCAGTTCGAGCGGCATTTCGACAAGGCGCTGTTCCTCGGTGGGGGCTGGTACGATGAGTACTTCGAGCCCAGCGGCTATACCGAGTCGACGCAGCCAGACTATGTCGATGAACTCTACAGTTGGACCGAGAGCCTGGTGACTGAGGGTGCCGTTGTTGGCGCAGTTGGGGCGGGATTGTACCCCGTCGTCTATTCGGGCATTCTGCCTCCTGGCGCCCTCGTGCCTGCCTATCCATGTCCCGATCTAATCTCGGTGATTGCCGAGCAGGGGTATCAGCCCGTCGAGGCTGCGCAAACGCCTCGGTCCGATGGAACGTGGCCGCCGCTGGTCGCTGCCGAGGTTCATGTGAGCGATACCACGTATGCAGAATGGTCACGCGTTGTCATGTCTCCGATCCCCAACTCGTGGTATGACACGACGCCACGGTTCGGAGCCTTGCTGGTGGACGACTACACGGAGCCCTATCAAGAGAACGTCAACGCGATCGAAGAAGCCTACCACGCGCTTCCAATCCTTGGTGTGGACATCATCATCGCCTACGTGCAGTGCGGCGTCGATAGCGTCGTGACGCTACGCAACGATTCGCTGGAGGCCATCGATCTGGCCGGCTGGAAACTGCAGACCGTCGATCCGGATAGCAATATCGTCATCGTCGATCATACGTTCTCGACGTACGTCCTTCAGCCGGGGGAGACGGTCAAGGTCTATGTGGGGGAATCGGCACCCGAGGGTACGCCAGAGACCCTCATCTGGCCGATCCAGAGCGCGTTTGGCATGGGGATGCCTGATGGACGAGCTGTGCTGATCAATTCGGACGGTTTCGAGGAGTCGAGCTACGAATGCAGCGCTCCGCAGTCATGACGTAGTGGCTTCGTCGGGCTAGCACTGAAGACGAGTTGCGAGGTCATGGGAAGGATCAGAGGCTCGCGGCAATGACCACATGGCCTTGTGGCCTCTCTCGACGTATCGGTGCGCTTCGATGAGTTGCTCCGTCCACAGCCTCCGCCGTTTGAGCAACTCGTCGCGATTCCGCTTCAATCCTCTGAAACTGACAGGAGGTTCTGACATGAAGCGGGTTGCGGCACTACTTCTGGCGGTCCTGACGATCGCCCTTATCTTCCCATCAACCGTCTTCGCGCAGGAGGGAGGGGCAGGTTTCCGTGTGCTCATCTTCCTGCCCGGGAGATTCCACGACGAGGAGCTGAAGCAGACGCTGGAGGCTCACGCATACACCGGCGCCGAGATCCACGTGACCAGCCTCGCTGCAACAGATCCTGCCGGGGTGGCAGCACTTCAGTCACGGATCGACAAGGTCTTCGACGCCTTGAAATTCCCGGAGACGAACGTGATCGCCGTCTAGGGAGCTGATGTTTCCGTGATGAACTACGACGTCTTCATCACGCAGGGTGCCGGCTGGTATGACACGTACTTCGAGCCGCTCGACTACGAGGCACCCGACCCGGCGATCGGGGAGCCGTACTACGATTGGTACAAGGATGCGGTCTCCGCGAACAGTGTGATTGGCGCCATCGGCGCGGGCACGTATCCGCTCCTGTTCTCCGGCACTCTCCCTTCCGACTACGAGGTACCCCTGTACAAGTGCGACGACCTGATCGATGTGGTCGAGAGCTACGGATACTCGTCGACGTGGACAGAGAGGATTCCACGCGCGGACGGCTCCTGGCCGCCGCTCTACGAGCCGCAGACCAGCCTTCAGGACGTGAACGGCGCCAAGGTCGGCATCTCTTCGATCCCTAACTCGTGGTACCGGACGGACGATATCTCCGGCCCGCTTCTGATCAAGGAGCATGGACCTCACTACGTCGACTTCTTCACCCAGCTCACGCAGGCACGCTACGAGATCGGCGCATACGTCCCGCTCCGCCTGCAATTCGCAATGAGGAGCGATGCAGAGGGCGGCCATCTCGCGGTGCAGAACATGGCTGGCAAACCGATCGACCTGACCGGCTGGCAGATTCGCTGCAAGGATCCGGTGACCGGAGAGGTCACGGGAACGTACACCTTCGACGCGTGCGGAATCCCAGACTAAGACCAGGTCTCCGTCTACTACGGGGTTCAACCATGGAGCTCGGAGGAGAACAGCTACTACTGGCCTGACGCCATGCCGTTAACGCCTTCCGGCGGCACGGCTGAACTGGTCGATCCGGGCGGCATCGTCCACTCGACGATGAACTGCGGCGACTAGGCTGCGAACGGCAACGCTGCGCATTGCTTCGAGTTCTCACGGGCCGTGAGAACTCTTGGCTGTGTCGAAGTATCGTGGGCGGAGCGGCGCGGGAACACCGGCTGGATGGCGAAGTGTTCCGCTGATCCTGTCACACTGTCCTACATCCTCTTTGTGCTTCTGGGTGCACTCGTCATCAGACTCGAGCAGCGACGCGAAGGGGACGGGCTCCTCGCCCTTCGCGAATCATGGGTCTGTTATTCTTGGTGGGTCTACCGACATACACCGGGTCGTCCAAGAGGGACCGCAGCATGTGGCTGGTAGCTGGTAGCTCGTGGCATGTGGGGGTGGGAAGAAGCAGGTTCGTGGAGTTCATTGTGTTCGTGAGGGCGTGCGAAGGTCCAGGGGCTCATTCGAAGGGTACGCGGGGATACTGACGCGGCTACAGCGCCGTCCACGGGAGTGCGACAATGCGCTCACCCAGTCGCATCATCTCACTTCCTGCGTGCACGACCACACCCGCAGAACACTCAGGGTAGTCGCCGAGGAACTGCGTCAGAGTCTTCGCGTCCTCGAATCGGGGGCGCTCGGAGAGCTTACATTCGAAGGCGACCAAGGAGCGACCCCACTCGACCACGAAGTCGACCTCCTGCCCAACGGCGGTCCTCCAGTAGTAGATCCGACCCGCCGGATTCATGAGGCTCGTCGCAACTCGTAGCTGCTGCAGAACGAGGTTCTCGAACAGCCCGCCTACCTCTCTGGATGCCCCCAGGGCGTCGCTGGTGTAATGTCCGGCGAGGTAGGCTGCCAGAGCCGCGTCTGTCCAGTACAACTTCGGCGCCTTGATCAGTCGCTTTCCACGATTCCGAGCGAACGCGGGGACTCGCTGGATGAGGAAGGAGGCCTCTAGGAGATTCAAGTATCGGTGAACCGTCGGCTGAGAGACGCCGCTGTCGCGGGAGATCTCGGTCTGGTTGAGCAGTTGCCCGGTTCGAAGGGCTGCCAGTTCCATCACTCGGCGGTAGTCGATAAGCGAGGAAATCTGAGACAGAGATCGCAGATCGCGCTCCAGGTAGGTTGAGACGTAGCCGGACCACCAATCCAAGACATCCCCGGCGTTGTGAATGGGGAGCAGTGCAGGCATGAAGCCCCGCACCATGACGTCAACGGCCTTCGCCGCACGGGCCACGGTCTCTTCGCCCGGCAGGTCTCCCGTGAGCAGTGAGGCGACACTTCGAAGGGGCTTCTCATCTTCCCACTCACGCCAAGACATCGGTGCGAGCGGGAACGAAACCGCTCGTCCGGCGAGCGATTCGCTCACCGACGCCAAGAGATCCAGGTTCGCGGAGCCTGACAGCACGAAGCGACAAGTTCGATCCTGATCGACAGCCTGCTTGATCGCCAAGAGGATGTCCGGGGCCCGCTGAGCCTCGTCGATGACGACAGCTTTCGCTCCGGCCCAAAGCGCTTCCGGCTCGCGCTCGGCTTGTCGCAAGGTATCGAGCGAGTCGAGCGAGTGGTATCGCCAGGTGGAGAACGGACGTTCCTGCTGCAGTAGCGTCGATTTCCCAACCTGCCGCGCCCCCGTTAGCACAATGACGGGATGGGCTTTTGCAGCGTCTCGCAGCCGGTGAGCAAGCGAACGAGGCTTGTAGAATGATTCGGCACGTGAATGACTATCATGCATATCTTGAATGATACACATGCAGTGATTGCAGTCAAGCGAAGCAGTGACCCGGGGTGAGCGCTGAGGGGGGAGCGAAGCCAGTGTCGAGGCTGGAGGGAGGAGCGAGAGGACAGTCTGGGTTGTGTGTGATCGGTTACCGGCGCGAGTCCCTGGGGCGGTGGGACACACGGGTGCACTCGGATGTCACCGATGACGTTCCGGTCGATCGGCAACCCGTGGATACTTGGACCATGCAGGCGCAGAGGGTTCCACGGAAGACGAGGCTCTGGGGGGTGTTCCGCACCTACCCGGTCCCGTGGTCCTTGTTCTTCGCAGCGGCACTCGCTTTTCTGGCACTTGCGCTGAGGTAGTTCCTGTCTGCATCTCGCAATCGCGTCTCCGAGACCGTGGCGCGAACGCTCGCAACTTGTCGCTCGTCACGACTTCAAGTACTGCTTCAGATCCCGGTAGAAGTTCTCGCGGCCGCCCAGCGCAAGGAGCGCGATGATCTCGTCCTGCTCGTCGATCAGGTAGGCGAGCAGGTAGAGTTGCCCCGCGAGCCTGAACTTGTGGACGAACACGCCGGTGAGATCGCTCCGCTTCGACTCCCCGGTCCAATGAGCAATCCGCCGAGCACGGCCCGGATCTGCGAGATGCCGTGCGTGCCTTCGGCCTCGAGCCCCATGGACTTCTCCGCGGCCGCCTGTCTGCGCGTCCCGCTTGCCTGATCGATCCCAGATTCACTATGGTGCGGCGCGGCACAACGCTATCCACACCGCCTCCAACCGCGTCGCACATCACACGAAGGCTGCCGCAGGGAGGTTCACGATGAGACACGTCGGAAGGCGCGGACGGGCAAGCGCGATCGGCCTGATGATCGTCGCCCTGACCGTGGCCTGGGTCGGGCTTCCAGCCATGGGTCAAGCGCACGGAGAGGAGGAGGCAACGGCAGCCCTGCGAGAGATCCAAGAGCACCTGACGAAGATGAACGAGATCCTCGATTGGGTGCTCGAAGGGGGGCTGACCCCGGACCAGGTGGGAGACGAGCTCGACCAGCTGGAAGCGAAGATGGGAGCGATCCTGGCGCTCCTCCCGGAGGTCTACGGGAGCCCCTTCGCCTCATGGTTCTGGGGGTTGAGTGCCATCTGGGAGCACCTGGTCCAAACCGCGACGGACTTGGGAAACGACGACGCGGATGCGGCCCTCCGGTCGCTCAGCGACGCGAGCCTGTCAAAGGCGTCGTTCGAGGAGCAGATCGCAGACTTGCTGGCGGAGGGGTCGAGGCGCTGTCC